>Ga0206116_1000859_pt1 | contig 21830 bp, 22 predicted proteins | sample 3A1Ametagenome_FD_178000 | JGI IMG/M metagenome (GOLD analysis project Ga0206116, IMG submission 178000) | Enriched microbial communities from leaf-cutter ant dump, University of Wisconsin, Madison, United States - 3A1A | ecosystem: Environmental > Terrestrial > Nest > Insects nest > Nest dump...
GGCACTACATTTTTACCCCATTTCTGTTGATACTCCTCTACTTTTTTAAGTTCTGCATCTGCCTTAGCCCAGCTTCCGCCTTGGGTTGCTAAAAGTACGCTTGACAAATAAGGCCCTAAAACAGCCTGAGCATTTTCGTCCGGTTCAAAAGAAGGTGTCATTACAGAATTCCACGTGTGATTCGGGTCATTTTTAACAGGAACCGTCCGGAAATACTGGTAAGACATGATTCCGTTCAATACCTGAACTTTATCATTTAGTTTGATAACTGCTTCGTCATATCTTGTTCTCTCAGACGCCTTTTTACGGAAAGCATCATTATAATCATCTTCCAGGACGAAACGAAGATTACCATTTTTATCGGCAGGGAATAATTTAATCAAACTTGTAAAACCTTCATCCGTTGCTTTTGTTTTAGCTCTGAGGTCTTTTCCGACTTTTCCGGCAGTTTCAATTTTAATGATATTGACCTGAGCCCAAAACATAGGATCTATTGTAGCTGCCAAAAACCATTGGTTGGCATCAAGATCCTGGAATTTGGAACGTGAAGTTAATTTATGCAAAATATCAAGCGCCTGGGTATTAGCAGGAACAATACGACCTTCATAATTTTGAACTAATAAAGATCCAAACTTGTCTGCATGCTCTTTGTTGATTGTAATGTTTTTTACCATTTCATCAGCATCCAAAACCATTGGATTTTTACCTGGAGCCGGTTTTGCTTCAGTTGAATGAGAATGATTCTCATGACTTCCGTCTTTGCCGTGCATATCGATTTCCTGTGCATTAAGTCCAAAACTTAATAAAAGTAAAAGAACTGCAGCTGTTTTTTTCTTGCTGATGGTTTTCAGCATTTGATTCAGGCTCCAGAAACGAGAACCTTTCCAGAACATGGTTACAAACATTCCTAAAAACAAGAATGCATAACCGATATAACTAATCAAAGTTCCCCAGAAATCGTGGTTGACAGAAAGAACGGTACCTTTTCTGTCCGGGTCAAAACTTGCCTGGAAGAATCTGTAACCTTTATAATTAAGAACATGATTCATATAGATATTGTAAGGCGTTTCTTTTCCTTCATCAACGATTCTAACATGAGATTCATAAGCTGACGGCGAAGAACTTCCCGGATAAGTTTCCATCACAAATTTCTCCAGTTTAAGTGCAAAAGGCTGCGTGAAATAAATTTTCGGCCCGAATCCTAACATGATATCCAAACCATCTAAGTGAATCTGCTTGTAATTATTCGGGTTTCCTTTTTCTACAACCAAATCAACAACCTGCTTAGTCTTCGGCCCGGCAACTTCTACTTTCAACATATCCGGAACATCTTTATCTTTTTGTTTATCGCCTTCGTAAGCAACTAATTTTCCGCGTTTCGTCCCTTCAGGAATTACCAATTTCAACTGGTCAATGGTATAAAGACTTCTCAACGCCAAAGGTTGAAATTCATCTTTTTTAGTGGTTCCGGTCGCCTGGGTTGCCATCGTCATATAAGAAGCATCGCTCGGCGTTTTGATGTAAAGCTGTCCGTCTTTTTTCTGAAATTCAACGGCACCTTCAATCGCAGTTCTGTTGTAGCTTACCAAAGTCCCGTTGATGTTCTGAACCTCACCTTCTGCCAAATAGATATTCTGACGTCCGCCCATATCACCGGTTGAAACCAGATGCAAATATTCTTTTCCAGCTTTGTCAACAACCAGGCTGTCTTTTTTTCTTTGAATATAATCAAGGGTTTTTACAACGATTTTTTCTTTTCCAAGAAAATCATAAGTCGCCTTGAAATCGTGATGAAGCGGTGACATCAGGTAAGGAACATCATGATAATTCTGTTGCTCTCCTTTTTCCTCGATTTTGATTTTGAAAAAATGTTTGTCTGTTACAATTTCGTTAGATGTTTCACCTTCGCGGATATGCATCGTTCCTTCAAAACTGATGTAACGTGTGATTGCTCCACCAATGAAAATCAGGATGAAAGCCAAGTGGAAAACCAAAACCGGCCATTTTTCTCTTCTCCAGAGTCTGTATCTCCCGATGTTTCCAATGAAGTTGAGAATCAACAAAAACATGATAGCCTCAAACCATTTTGCTTCATAGATAAGGGCTTTTGCGGTTGGCGTTCCATAATCGTTTTCAACAAAAGTGGCAACTGCCATAGAAATTGCGAAAATCAGCAACAACACAGCCATCATTCGCGTAGAAATAAGAATATCCTGAATCTTTTTCATTCTGAAAGTTATGATTCGCAAAAATAAGGATGATAATTTGATTGGGCTAATTAAAACATCGATTTATGATTTTTTTCATTTAAAAGAAAGATTTAAATTGACTTTGGCCAATTCCAGGATTTATAAACAATTATCGCAGTTACCAAACTCTCTAAAAATGCAAGAAATACATAAAACGTTTTCCATGCAGATAATGATGAAATCCCAACTAATAAAGTAAAAACACTAAAGAACAGCCCCCAAATAATATTAAGCCATTTGGCAAAATTGGCTTTGAGCATAAGGTTTAAAAAGATTAATAGTGCAGGAATTGCAAGAAGTACAGTGGCTAGAAATAGTTTCCCAGGATTATCCAACATATTCTGACCGTTTAACAACCCATTTACCTTTCCGGGAACATACAGCTCAAAATAATCTCCATAAATGTATAAAAACATGACACCAGTCCATAATGCGGATAGTTGAAGTTTTATATTGATCTTATGATCTTGTAATTCTGTTTTCATAATTGTTTATTTATATTTTTTTAAGTTTTTGTTTTTCTCGCTCCTACAAACAATAACCAAAAGCAAATACTGAATTCACCTACTGTGGGCAATAACTTGAGATATTGTAAAACACCAACACTTTGATAATCAACAAATAAAGTATTTCCGAAAAAATTAATTAAATACCCAAAACATCCGACCATCAATAAGACTCCAATAATCTTGGGGTAGAATCCTGATCTGAAGATCAAAAAACCAAAAGGTAACAGCCAAAGCCCCCAGAATATAGTAAGAATAAAAATCCCATTATCGTAATTATTGAGAAGCTCCATAATTTTTTCCGATTTTTGAGCCAGATCCGATGTGTTATCTTTAATTAAATCAAGAATAGCATATTTATTTATTAAGTTGTAAAATGAGACCGGAACGCTGATCAACGCAAGAATCACCATTACTCTTGCGACGAAAATATCTACTGTACGTAATATTTGATATAAGAAAATTACCAAAAATGTGAAAGCAAGATAACATATTACACTACTAGCCAAGCTGATTCTGAACATGCCGGTTTTTTGACTTATATTTTGGGCCGTCTCTAAAGCATTGCCGTAGACGAACAAATTTTTCGGAACATACATCAAGCTGAACAATCCGGTGATAATGACTATTAAATAAAGCATACCGGCAATTCTAGATAATAACATTCGGTTCTCTGTCATAGTTTTATTTTTACTGAATATGTCTGGGAAATATTTTTTTTGTTACTAGCCTGACAATTAAAAATAAGTTTATCACAAAATCCTTTCTTTATTTTTATCCGAAAGAAAAAACATTAAATTTGCAACTATTGACTATTTTTTGAAAATGAACAACGAACAGAATACGCCCTCCAGCACAAGCAAAATCATATCGAAACCAAGAATTATTTCCGGAATTACTTTTATCGTTTTATCGGTAGTTTTGACTCTTTCTTTCGTATCTTATCTGATGAACTGGAAATCCGACCAAAGCCAAGCAGGAACAATGGCTGATAAAACGGTACAGTCTTCTAATATATTTGGGAAAATCGGTGATTGGCTGGGCAATCTTTTCATTTTTGAGAGCATTGGCGTTGCCGCTTTTGTGGTGGCATTTTTGTTTTTTGTTTTCGGAACATTGATTTTTAAAAAAAATTATTTCAAACCCTGGAAAACTATTTCTCACAGTTTGTTTTTCATTTGCTGGACACCGATTTTCTTTGGTGCAGTGACTAACGGTGAAGGTGTTTTAGGTGGTGTTTACGGTTATCAGATCATGGATTACCTGAAGTCTTATATCGGTTCCGTTGGGCTTTGGATGGTTCTTTTGGTAAGTTTTGCATTATATTTTGTTTTGGAATTTAACTTAAGACCAAGCTCTATCAAAAATAAGCTGAATGACATTAATGATAATACTTTCGGAAAACTGAAAAGTCTGATGCCGGATTCTGATGAAGAATTTGAGGCAGATGAAGAACTGGAAAAAGAAATTGTTTCTCAATCTCCTGCTTCAAATCAAGATCAGGATTTCAGCAATATTAAAGTTACGCAGGATTTTGAACCTATCAAAACACCGAATCAAACATCATTCAAAGAAGAAATCACAGAACCGATTAAAGAATCTGTTCCTGAACCAATTATATTATCTTCTACTCCCACTCAGCCTCAAAAGACAATTGTAGAAAGTCCGGTTGTCAAAACTGAAGATGATTTTGCTTTCAATGTGGAAATCAAAAAAGATGAAGACTTTCCAGCGTCTGAAGAACAACAAAAATCTGATGACCTGGTGCAAAAGCACGGACTCTATGACCACAAACTGGATCTGGCAAAATTCCAAATGCCTTCCGTAGAATTATTAAAGGATTATGGCAACGAGGAAATCACCATCAATAAAGACGAACTCGAAGAAAATAAGAACAGAATTGTTGGCTTGCTGAAAACCTTCAACGTCGGCATTTCTGAAATAAAAGCGACGATTGGACCAACCGTAACACTTTACGAGATCGTACCGGAAGCAGGAATCCGCGTGGCAGCCATTAAGAAATTGCAGGACGATATTGCACTTAATCTTTCTGCTCTTGGAATCAGGATCATTGCGCCAATGCCTGGAAAAGGAACAATCGGGATTGAAGTTCCCAGAAAAAACCCAACGATGGTTTCAATGCGTTCCGTAGTAGCCTCTCCAAAGTTCCAGAATGCGGATATGGATTTGCCTGTCGTTTTCGGACGCACCATTTCCAACGAAGTGTTTGTAGCTGACCTGGCAAAAATGCCTCACCTTTTGATGGCTGGAGCAACAGGACAAGGTAAATCGGTTGGTATTAATGCCATCTTAACGTCATTGATTTACAAAAAACATCCGAGCGAACTGAAATTCGTTATGGTGGATCCGAAGAAAGTAGAATTATCACTTTATTCAAAGATTGAAAGACATTATCTGGCGAAATTGCCTGATACTGAAGATGCGATTATCACAGACAATGCGAAAGTAATTAATACACTGAATTCACTTTGTATTGAGATGGATGACCGTTACGAATTGCTGAAAAATGCCTTCTGTAAAAACATCAAGGAATACAATGCGAAATTCGCTCAACGAAAACTTAATCCTGAAAATGGTCACAGATATTTGCCTTACATTGTTTTGGTGGTGGACGAATTTGCGGATTTGATTATGACCGCCGGAAAAGAAGTAGAACATCCGATTGCAAGATTGGCTCAGCTGGCAAGAGCGATTGGAATACATTTAATTGTTGCAACACAAAGACCGTCTGTAAACGTTATCACTGGTATGATCAAAGCAAATTTCCCTGCGAGGGTTGCTTTCCGTGTGATTTCCGGGGTCGATTCCAAAACCATTCTGGATTCGCCGGGAGCGGAACAATTGGTAGGAAAAGGCGATATGCTTTATTTTAACGGCAATGATCTGACACGTCTTCAATGTGCGTTTGTCGATACGCCGGAAGTGGAAAGAATTGCAGAATTCATCGGTGAGCAAAAAGGTTATTCGGATGCTTATCTTTTGCCTGAGTATTCCGGAGAAGAAGGCAGTTCTACGGTTGGTGCTTTTGACCCGAACGAAAAAGATGCATTATTTGAAGATGCTGCAAGAATTGTGATCTCTACGCAACAAGGTTCTACATCTATGCTACAAAGACAATTGAAATTAGGTTATAACAGAGCCGGAAGAATTATGGACCAATTGGAAGCGGCTGGCGTGGTTGGCGGTTTCAATGGTGCAAAGGCGAGAGAGGTTTTGATATCTGATCTTAATTCTCTTGAAAGATTGCTGGATGAACTGAAAGGAAGATAATTTAAAATAAGATTATAAAGCGCCAAATAACTGGCGCTTTTTTATTTGTTTTGATTATTTTTGAATAGGATTTAATAGAATGCAAGAAAATGAAAAATATAGAAATTTCAGAATATCTGTCCCGGCAGAATATGAAGAAATTTTTACTCACTTTTATTTTTCAGAAAATAACTCTGACGAAACCATTACCAAAACATTGCTGCCTTCATTTCAGACAATTTTGATATTTGATTTTGGTGTAAAGTCGATACTTCATTCGAAAAACAATAACGACATTGAGATTGACAGATGTATCGTTTTGGGACCAATAAAACAATCCTTAGAATATTCGTCACCTCCCCAATCAGAAATTTTGATCGCCAATTTTAAAGATGATGCTTTTTATCGTTTCTTCGGCAGTACATCTATTGCTGAACATTTCCCTATTAATCCGGATGATTTGTTAGAAAAAAATTGCTTTACCTTTTTGTGGACGGAACTCAATAAAATAGAAAGTACTGAAAATCGTATCAATTATCTTCTTGATTTTTGCAAACCTTATTTGAAACAGAGAAATAACATTGTAGAAAAGCTGATAAACATTACCGATGAAAATATAAATCCAATCAAATTAATCGCAAACCAGCGAAATCAAACTGAAAGAAATATACAGCTTAATCACAAAAAGCATCTGGGCTACACTTCCAAAGAAATCAATCGTTATTCACGTTTTATAAAATCTATCAAGCTGATTCAAGACACAGCCTCTACATCCAAAAAAGTTGACTGGTTTGAAATAGTTAATACATGTGGTTATTATGACCAAAGTCAGTTAATCCGCGATTACAAATACTATATCAATCTAAGTCCTAAAAAATACCTCAAATTCCAACAGGATATCTGCAATCCGAAAACAGAATAAGCATTTTATATCTGTAAGTCAAAAGATCTATTTCGTTTTCTTACAATTTTTATAAGTTGCACCACTCTACTTTTGTCCTATCAAAATAAAAAAATAGGACAATGAAACATTTAATCATTTATGCTCATCCCAATCCAAACAGCATCAACAGCCAATTCAAACAGACTCTTGCTGAGTTTTTATGGGATAACGGACACGAAGTTATTATCCGTGATTTGAATCAACTTAATTTTAATCCCATTCTGTCGCTGGAAGATATGGAAGGACAGCGGATGGGAAAAGTTGCGGAAGATGTAACAGAGGAACAAAATTACATTTCTTGGGCAGAGCATATTACGTTCATCTATCCAATTTGGTGGACAGGGATGCCTGCTGTTATGAAAGGATTTATAGACCGGATTTTCAGTTATGGTTTTGCATACCGTTATGATCAGGGCGTACAAAAAGGGCTTCTTACACGTAAACAAACAACTATTATCAACACTCACGGAAAATCCAGAGCCGAGTATGAAAGCATCGGAATGGACAAGGCTCTTTCCTTAACATCTGACAAAGGGGTTTTCACCTATTCCGGACTTGAAATCAATCAGCATTTCTTCTTTGATAAGGCTGACAAAGCAAACTTTGAAATCATTGAAGACTGGAAACAACAAATCATAAAATCATTTAAATTAAATTCTAACACAATTAAAAATTAAAAAAAATGGAAAAATCAACAAACAAACCATTCGACAAATCTGTTTATAATCCGATTCTTTTCGGAAGTTACAAAATAGTGAAGAAATTCTGAAGTATGCTTTTTTCATAGCCATTTCATATTTTGTTTATGAAGAATTTATGGATTGGGATTAAATTTAAAAAACGGCGTGAAAAACTGAGTTTTTCACGCCATCTTTTCATTTTCTTTTCATAATTTCGTTTTAAACTTTTACAATAAATGTCCTCACACGAACTTCTCAACAAAGCTATAAAAATCGCTACCAAAGCCCATAAAAAACAAACCGACAAATACGATGCGCCTTATCTGGGACACGTTTTCCGGGTGATGAATGCCGGCAAAACCATCGACGAAAAAATTGTTGGTGTTTTGCACGACGTCGTAGAAGACCACCCAGAATTTTCCTTCGAATACCTCAGAGAAAAAGGCTTTCCCGATTACATCCTGGAAGCTGTGGAATGCCTTACAAAACGCGAAGAAGAACATCTGGATTACGATGCCTTTATTGCAAGAATTGAAAAAAGTCCGCTTGCAATTGCTGTAAAATTGAATGACTTAAGAGATAATATGGACTTAACAAGATGTACAGAATTATTACAGGAAAAAGATTTGAAACGTTTCAATAAATATCTGAAGGCGTACCTTTATCTTTCTGAAAAGTATTAAAATCAGCGAGAAAAATTTATCTAATCCACCATCGGAATCACAATATCCTTCTCGTCATCCGTTCCATCGAAAGTGAAGTTGAGCGCAAAATAAAGAAAGTGAAAATTATCATTGCCTTTGGTGGAAAATTCTCTCTGGAACATATAACCCGTGGTTGCAGACAATGTATGATTGAACTGGTAACCAAAACCAGCAAAAGTCCGGTTTCGTTTAAAATTCGGGTCTTTCGGACCAAAGAATAATTCTTCAAAAGCATTCATAAAGAAAGTTTCTTCCTGAACTTTTGGTTTGTTAATTGGTAAAGTTGCGCTCAGCCTGTAACGGAATCGATTCGCTTCTGTATGTTCTCCAGTTTGACTCGCGTAGAAAAACCGGTGTTCTGCCCTGCCTCTGTGATCCAGTTTCAGTCGTCCAAATCTTTGCGTAAAAGTATATTGCAGCCAAAGTCTGAATTCCTCCTGAGAGATCTTCATTTTTTCATAAGTGCCATATCTTCCAAGTCCAACAAATGCCTGATTATTTTTATTCAGGTTATACCCGATCCCGCCTTTGGTTTCATAGTAATCAATCACCGTGTAATCGCGTCTGGCTCTTGTTTGGAGTTCTAAATAAGCCATCCATTTCGGATCCATCTTATACGTAAAAGACATCATATTAAAACCAGAAAGGTGATCCTGCCCCAACGCAAAAACACCTAAAAACAGAAATACAAAACCAAGCTTTTTCACGATGCAAAGATAATCAAATACAACATTCATAATAATAATTTTTTGGGCGTAACCCTCTTGTTTTTGCTCACAAACTTTATCAATAAAATCAACATTTCCAGTTCAGCAAAAACAAGCGGGTCGGGCTGTCCACTACTATCTTTTTGTCCAGAACATATCACATCCAAATTAGCATTATTCCATAAGACAAAAAGGATATCCGTTACCATCCCTTACGCAACATTTACGCAATCTAAAGTAATTTCAACACAGAATCTTACGCAGCCCGACTTGAGCGGAAATCCTTTTTACGCAACGAAGTGGAGTGAAAAGATTGACTTCGTCGAACCACTTCGTTAGGTTTGGGAGCCCTTCGACAAGCTCAGGATCAACTACAGGCTGATTAAGCTGCCCAAATTAAATCACAAAAAAAACCTTTCAACAGAATTGAAAGGTTTTATAAATATTTCGAATAAGTTATTCTATCCTAATATAAGCGTCAACGGACTTTCCAGGTAAGTTCTCAAAGTTTGCAAGAACTGAGCTCCTGTTGCCCCATCAATTACTCTGTGGTCACAAGCCAAAGACAACTTCATTGTATTCCCAACAACGATTTGTCCGTTCTTCACAATCGGTTTTTCAATAATCGCTCCTACAGATAAGATTGCAGAATTCGGTTGATTGATGATGGATGTAAACGTCTCGATTCCGAACATTCCAAGATTAGAAACAGAGAAAGTAGAACCTTCCATTTCGTTAGCTTTAAGCGCTTTGGTTTTAGCTCTTCCAGCCATATCTTTTACTGCAGCAGAGATTTCGTTATAGTTCATAAAGTCTGTATTTTTCAATACAGGAACTACCAATCCGTCTGGAACGGCCACTGCTACACCAACATTGATATTTCCGTGGTGGATGATCTTATCACCTGCCCAAGAGGAATTAACTTGTGGATGTTTTCTTAACGCAACAGCAACCGCTTTGATTACCATATCGTTGAAAGAAACTTTTGTATCCGGGACACTATTAATCTCTTTTCTGGCCTCGATAGCTTTATCCATATTGATTTCAACTGTCAAATAGTAATGTGGCGCAGTAAATTTACTTTCAGCCAATCTCTTCGCGATGATGTTTCTCATTTGAGAGTTTGGAGTTTCGCTATCCTCACCAGGCGTAAATGCTACACTTGGTTGAGCAGAAACTGCTTTCGGAGCAGATGCAGCAGCTGGTTGTGCAGAAGGCTGATAGTTTTCAACATCTTTCTTCACAATTCTACCGTTTTCTCCGGAACCTTTGATAGAAGCGAAATCAATTCCTTTATCCTGAGCTATTTTCTTAGCCAATGGAGAAATTGCTACTCTTTCACCAGTTGATGAAGCAGCAACAGGGGCAGCTTCTTTTTTATCTTCGGTTTTGGTTTCAGCTTTTGATTCTGTTTTTGGAGCGACAGCTTTTTTACCACCTCCGGAAACTACTGCAGAAACATCAGTACCCGCAGGTCCAATAATTGCTAAAATTTTATCAACTTCCGCAGCATCGCCTTCGCCAACACCTTGGTATAATAATGTTCCATTGAATTCTGACTCAAAATCCTGAACCGCTTTATCTGTTTCGATTTCTGCAAGGATATCACCTTCTTTCACAGCATCACCAACATTTTTATGCCACTTCGCCACTTTTCCTTCCGTCATTGTATCAGAAAGTCTAGGCATCGTGATGACTTCTACGCCTTCTGGAATATCAGCAGAAGCCGACTCTTCAGCAGCAGGTTCTTCTTTTGCTTCTTCAGCTTTCGGAGCTTCCGGTGTAGAGCTAGCAGTGCTTCCTCCGCTAATTAAAGATGAGATATCTTCTCCTTCTGCTCCAATGATTGCCAAAACAGAATCTACAGGCGCTTGTCCTCCTTCTTCTACTCCGACGTATAATAATGTACCATTCAGTTCTGATTCAAAATCCTGAACGGCTTTATCAGTTTCGATTTCTGCAAGGATGTCGCCTTCTTTCACAGCGTCACCCACTTTTTTGTGCCATTTTGAAACTTTACCTTCCGTCATCGTATCCGATAAACGGGGCATAGTAATTACTTCTGCCATAATTTTTTATTGATTTGAGATTTGAGATTCGAGATTTGAGATTTGAGATTCATTGAATTCAAATTTCAAATTCTTAAATTTCAAATTAATAATATTTTAGTTTTCTAATTTATCAATGAAAGGATAATCCGGTTGAGAATAGATAAAGTCGTAAACCTGAGAAGCATCCGGATATGGAGAACTTTCCATAAACTCGATACATTCTTCTACGAATTCTCTTGACTTTTCGTCAATAGCTTCCAATTCTTGTTCTGTAGCCCAATTGTTTTCCAAAAGTCTGCTTTTCACAATCTCGATTGGATCTTCCAACTTGTATTGTGCTACTTCTTCTTTAGTTCTGTAAGGCTCGGCATCTGACATAGAGTGACCTCTGTAACGGTATGTTCTAGCCTCGATGAAAGTTGGTCCGTCTCCTCTTCTTGCTCTCTCGATCGCTTCGTAAGCAGCTTCAGCTACTTTTTCTGGATCCATTGCATCTATAGGAAGACAAGGCATTTCATATCCTAATCCTAATTTATAAATGTCTTCGTGATTGGCTGTTCTCTTAACAGAAGTTCCCATTGCGTAGCCGTTGTTCTCACAAACGAATACTACAGGAAGCTTCCAGTTCATTGCCATATTGAAAGTCTCGTGAAGTGAACCCTGACGAACAGCGCCATCACCCATAAAACAGATGTTAACGGCTTTTCTGTCAAAATATTTGTCTGCGAAGGCGATACCAGCTCCCAAAGGAATCTGTCCACCTACGATACCGTGTCCACCATAAAAGCGGTGCTCTTTGCTGAAAATGTGCATAGAACCACCCATACCTTTGGATGTTCCGGTTGCTTTACCACAAAGCTCAGCCATAATTCTTTTAGGATCAACGCCCATTGCCATTGGATGGATGTGACATCTGTACGCAGTAATCATACTGTCCTTTGTCAAATCCATTGCATGGGTAAAACCTGCCGGAATCGCTTCCTGACCGTTATATAGATGTAAAAAACCTCTGATTTTTTGTTTTAAGTAAAGAGAACGGCATTTGTCTTCAAACCTTCTCCACATCGTCATTTCCTCATACCATTTAAGGTAGACTTCTTTAGAAAATTCTTTCATTGTTTTTTCGAAATATGTAGCAAAAATAAGAAAAAAATCCTTTTTTATTGTCAGCATAGAATTATATTTTTGTAATGCCTAATAAATATCACATTGGCGCGCATTTTCTGTGAAAGGGAAATTTTTCTACCAGACGCAGTGCGTGAGCGATGGCAGCGGCTATCCTTTTTGTTTTTTGGGAACTATGTTCCTGAAAAACAAAAAGATAACAGCGGACAGCGCGGCCCGCTTGTTTTTCTGCGATGGAAAATGCGGTGGAAAAACAAAGGGACACGCCCCAATATTTATTTTTTGTATATTGACGCCGAAACTTATCTGAATGGAAATCAATAGTCCTTTTATTCTCAAAATATCGAAAGTTATTTCGAATTTTTTTAACCCGTTGGTTTCTCTTGTGATCTACTTTTTCTATTACAGTTACAGGAATTATACCTGGGAAGAAGCATCGAAGAAATTTATACCGATTTTGCTGTTGCTGATTATCCCAATCGCAATCTGGATCTACAGGAATGTGAAGAAGGGAAACTATACGAATATGGATGTTTCTAACCGGAAACAGCGCCACTCTCTGTACATTTTCATCATTGTTGCGACGATTGTTTTCCTTGTCGTGGATTATTTTCTGCACCGGGAGATCGACTGGACAATTCTGATGTTGTGTATCCTGCTAATCCTGATGCAGGTCAGTAATTTTTTCATCAAAAGCTCGATGCATACAAGTCTGAACATCTATGTTGCGGCTCTGTTTTTTGCTATTAATCCAATGATTGGAATCTTCTGGTTTCTACTGTCTGTAGTTATTGGAATTACCCGGATTATTCTGAAAAGACATACACCTCAGGAAGTGATATCGGGCGCTGTGATTGCGATTTTTGTATCTTTGGTTTATCTGATAATGGTAAAAGCGATTATCTTCTAAAAAAATATTTATGATGTTACAAACTCTAACGCCTTCTGAAGAAGAAGTGATGCAAATCGTCTGGAAGGAAGGTCAAATCTACTTCCGCGACCTGATGAACGCCTTTCCGGAACCCAAACCTCATCAAAATACGGTTTCCACATTCCTGAAAATACTTGTAGAAAAGCATTATCTGAATGTAGAAAAGCAAGGCCGAATCTACCTGTACTCTCCTTCTATAAGATTAGAAGATTATAAAAAATCGGTCCTGAAAAAATTCCTGAAAAACTATTTTGATAATTCTGGGAGCGAACTGCTTAAAATTTTGATGGATGAGAATCTGATTAAAGCCAAAGATTTTAACCAGTTTTTTGAAGTGAAAACAACAGTTGTTCCTTTGCAGGAGAATATTGAAAAATCAAATCCAATCAAAGACTTGGTGAAAGAGCTGACTATCGACAAGAAGGACAAGAAAAAGGATAAGGACAAAAAAAAGAAAAAGAAGAAATAAAAAAAAGCGATCAAAATATTGATCGCTCTATTTTTAGTAAAGGGATATTACCAACGGTTTCCACCACCACGGTTTCCACCTCTATCTCCTCCATAACCACCACGGTTATTATCGAAAGATCTTCTTGGTTTTTCTTCTCTTGGTCTTGCTTCTGTTACGTTAAGAATTTTACCGTTAAATTCTTTCTGGTTTAATGCGTCAACAGCCTGTTTTCCTTCAGCATCACCCATTTCTACGAAACCGAATCCTTTTGATCTCCCGGTTTCTCTGTCTGTAATAATTTTGGCAGAAGATACTTCTCCATAACCTTCGAATAGTTCTTGCAACTGGTAATCTTTAGTTGCGTAATTGATGTTTGAAACAAAAATGTTCATTTTAAAAAAAAATTAAATTAAAGTTGTTTTGAAATTATAAGAGAAAAACAACAAGACGAATGAACAAATTATTGATTCCGATATAATAATGCTGCAAGATACAATTAATTTCAATATATCATTAATGAATTATTATTAATATTAAAATAATCTCAAAATCAATATGTTAAAAACAATACTAATCCACCTCTCTTCCTTTGACTGCTTCAAGAATTCCAAACCAGTCCGTAAGATCCATATCAATATATAGAGACTGTTTTAATTCCCTGATTGTCTCGGTTCTGGAAGTTCCGATCACTGGAATGATCCTCGAAGGATGTTTTAAGATAAATGCTAATAAGATTTGATTTTCCTCGGCATTATACTTCTGACAAAGATTTTGGATTATACTTTTTAATCTGGAATTCTGTTCAGATTTTTCAGTGAAATAATTCCCTAATACCGACCATGCTGTTGGTCTGAGGCTTTTCATCATCAGTTGATCCAACGTTCCGTTTTCAAAAGCTGAAATTTCATTGACAGAAACTTCAATTTGATTAGTAATCAATGGAAAATACTGGTCGATTAATTCAAACTGGGAAACAGAAAAATTACTTACGCCAAAATGCTTCACTTTTCCAGTGTCTTTCAAAATTTGAAATGTATCAGCAATTGTTTCAGGATTCATCAGTGGTGACGGACGATGCAATAATAATACATCCAGATAATCAGTTTTTAAATTCTTTAAACTTTCATCAACACAACATTGAATGTAATCAGAATTGTAATTGTAATATTTGAGAGAAGAAGGTTTCTTTTCAGAATTTATTACGATTCCGCATTTGGAAATAAACTGAACTTTGTCCCGCTCAATATTCATTTCTTTCCATGCGTCTCCGAAAAGCTCTTCTGTTGTATGACCTCCATAGATATCGGCATGATCAAATGTCGTAATCTTTTCTTCCAGACAAACTTCTATTAATTCCTGAATTTTTTTTGGAGTAAGATTCGCTCCCCAAACGCCCCAGCGCATTGTACCGGCGATTATTTCTGAAAACATAAAAATTTTTTACAAATATATTATGTTAAAAATAAAATACATTAATACATTTGATACTAGAAAAATTTATGTTTATGAAAAAAATGACTCTTTTTTTTGTGGGTTGCGCTGCTTTTCTTAATGCTCAATTCACAAGTCCGAACAATGGAACAAACTACACTTTAACAAGTTTATCTGCAGCTGCACCAACAGTTTTAGTGAAAAACAGTACAGATTATACTTTGACCGCTGATCTTACACTTTCCGCAACGGACAAACTTCTTATTGATGAAAATACAACACTGAAAGTCAATCCGGGAGTTGCAATTTACATCTACGGACAATATAAAACTACAGCAACCAACTTTACTATTACTGCCAGTACAATCGGAAGCCCTTACAGAGGAATCAGATTTGAAGAAGGATCAGTAGCTGAAATGAAAAATACAAGAGTTGAATATGGTGGCGGTGTCCGTGTATTAACAACAGGATTCCTGATGGACAATTGTATTCTTTATAAAAATAATAATTCTCTTAGTGGTTCCACTGGCAGCCTTGCAAGTAGTGCGGCATTAGCACTTTTCCAAGGAGGTGGTCACGTGGTAAAAAACTCACAGTTTTTGGAAAACTCCAGAGCAGGCATCAATTCCGGTGCGTCCGGAGCTGTTTCGATAGACATTATTAATAATTACTTCTATGGAAATAATACGGATAATGGCAACTATCCACAGATCAATATGGGACCTGCAGGTATAGATTCTACAAGAGTTATCAATAATCAGATTATCGGAAACAGGGCTATTACCAAATCCGGAGGGATTTCTGTTTCCGGCTTATTGGGTGGAACAAACAGATTCCGTATAGAAGGAAACACTGTTAAAGATAACCGTTATGGGATTACACATCAAGGTGCCGGAAGTTCCGGAATTATCAAAAATAATATTATTGAAAACAATAATACCGAGAATAATCCTAACCTTGGAGGAAGCGGGATTTCTTTGACAGGAACTCAGAAAGTGATCGTAAGAAACAATCAAATCCGAGGCAATCTATGGGGAATCACCATTTTGAGCAACGCGGTAATCGATTTGGGTACTACTGATGACCACGGAAACAATGTTTTCAAAAACAATATAAACGCAGGGAACACTGTTGCTTTTTTCAACAACACCTCGGCTACTGTCAATGCTATCGGAAACTGCTGGAGAGAAGATGAGCTTTCCAATGATGCAATGGTACAATCTGTCATCGGGAGTTTGAATCCGAATACAGTTAATTTCAAGCCATACAACTGTGCGGAAACTTTAGCGGTCTCAGATGTTTCGAAATCAAAAATCAACGTTTATCCGAATCCTAGCAAGAACCATTTCTTTTTGGAAACTGAAAATACTGGAAACATTGTGATACAAGACATTAGCGGAAAAGTAGTTTTCTCTTCTATTGTAAATAAAGGTAAAAATGAAATTAATACCAATCTAAAACCAGGTGTTTACATCATCACACAACAATCTGAAGGTAAAAAATCAAATACTAAATTGATTATTAAATAATTAATCTAAATAAATAATCTTGGAAAGCATCACGAATTGTGATGCTTTTTCTATTAAAATACGTCAAATGTCGTATTGTTTGAGCTTCGATATTACAGGAATTTTGGACAACCGGAAACACTAAACTTCTAAATATCATGAAAACTCAAATTTTTAAATCCGATAATATAATCAACAAATATAATCTGATGAGGTAAGTTTACCGCGACTTCTCTCTTCCGTTAAAAACGAAGCCTATTTTGTTTGAAATATGATACAGATTATTTATAGCAGCATTATTATCATTCTGATTCTTATCATTTTTACTTTGATGAGAAAAATCCGGCGGATAAAAAAAGAACATCGGCTCAGGTTGGCCAATCTGTATAAACTTTTGTCGAAACTCACATCAGATGAAAAAATTTACCGTGACAAAATAAAACTGGACAATAGCCTGGCTAAGAAAATATCCGAAGCCAAAGCTCAATTAAATACGGATATTTTTGATCTACAAATTAATATTTTCAAAAAAATAATAGAAAAATAATCTATTCTAATGAAAATAATTTTAATTTTATTGAAAACTAAACTAATGAAAAATCATATTGATGGTTTTTTGTCAATTCTAATTAAACATCAAATTAATTATGATTACGAAAATTGCCATAGCAGAGGATAACTTCCTTCTTGCAAAATCTGTTCAGGAAAGACTGTCTTTTTATGATGAATTCAAAATCAAATTTTTATCCGTGAATGGTAAAGACCTGATTGAAAAACTTGAAAAAGATCCTAATGTGGATTTGATCCTGATGGATATCGAAATGCCGAAAATGAACGGCATAGAAGCAACACAATTTGTGAAAAACCGTTATCCGCAAATCAAGATCCTGATCCTGACGGTTTTTGACAATGATGCCAACATCTTCAATGCCATCAAAGCAGGTGCGGACGGTTATCTCCTGAAAGAAACCTCACCACAGGAATTAAAGAAATCAATCTTGGAAGTGCTGGAAGGCGGTGCTGCAATGAGTCCTTCAATTGCTTTTAAAACGCTGAAATTGTTACGGAATCCTCAGGATTTTGAAAATAGAAAATGTGATGAAGATATCAAACTGTCCACAAGAGAAATTGAAGTTCTGGAACAGCTGAGCCGCGGACTAAATTATAATATCATTGCAATCAATCTTTTCCTTTCTCCGAGTACTATCAGAAAACACATAGAAAATATTTATACAAAACTTCAGGTTCATAATAAACTGGAAGCGATTGAAAAGGCCAGGACAAGCAGACTTATTTGAAATGCACAGATTCATTTTATTTTTCATATCATTTTTATACCTCAATGGTTTTGCACAATCAAAAAAACGAATTGACTCTATTAGCAATTTGCCAATGACTTATGTGCAAACCAATTCAAAAAAAATTATTACCCAGCTTAAAAAAAATGCTTCTGACGCCATCAATACTAAAAACCCAAAAGCAGAAGCCAGAACTTATGCTCTTTTAGCTTTAGCTCTTTATTACAGTGGAGATTATGATGAAAACATCAAATATTCTCTGAAGGCGATTGAACTTTTTGAAAAACAAAATGACCTTGAAAATGTATCATCAGTCTATGGAGAACTGGGCTTTCGGCTAAAAGCAACCAATCTTCCCGATGCAGAAAAATATATGATGAAAGGTTTGAGAATAGCAGAAAGAGAAAATTTTGTAAAACCTCTTTTAAGCATTTACAATAACTATGGCGTTATAAAAGACAATCTGAAACAGCAAGACAGCGCATTATTTTATTATTTCAAAGGCCTTGATATTAAAGTAAAAGCCAAGGACGCTGTCGGGATTCCGTATAGCCTGAATAATATCGGAGAAATTTACATCCATCAAAAAAAATTTGATCTTGCTAAAGAATATTTTGACAAGGCAATGAAACAACGAATTGCAATGAAAGATGAATATGGAATTGCTGACAATTACGCTTATAATGGTGATTTATATTTTGCGATGAAAAAATATCCGATGGCAATCCATAATTTTGAAAAATCTTTAGAATTAGCAGAAAAATATAAAATTACTAATCTACTGAGACATGACTACAACATGCTAAGCCAGTCTTATGAACTTAATAAGGATTTGCCAAAAGCTCTTGAATATTACAAAAAAAACCAAGCTCTTAAGGACAGCATTATCAACAAGGAAACTTATGATAAAATGGCTGAATTGCAAATAAAATTTGACACAGCTAAAAAGGAAAAACAAATTCTAGAGCAAAAAAACCTTGAAAAGAAAAGAATGAATACCATTAAAATTCTTGGTATTCTTTTCTGTTTCGGAATCATCATTTCCTTTCTTGTTTACAGAACGCTGAAACTCAAAAACAAACAACAAAAGCAAGAATATGAACTCAAATACGCAATAGAAGAAATTGCCCATCAAAACAAGCTTCAGGAGCAAAGATTATCAATTTCCAGGGATTTACACGACAATATCGGTGCACAACTGACCTTTATTATTTCTTCCATAGAAACTTTGAAACAGGCTTTCAATATAAAGGATGAAAAAATCAATAATAAACTGACTTCGATTTCGAATTTTACAAAGGATACAATTACAGAATTGCGGGATACGATTTGGGCCATGAATCATTCCGAAATTGATTTCAACGAGATTAGGAACAGGATTCTGAATTTTGTGGAAAAAGCCCGAAAATCCACCGAAAATATCAATATTGCTTTTGAGAGAGATCCGATTCTGGACAACCTGCATTTTTCGTCTGTTGATGGGATGAATATCTACAGAATTATGCAGGAAGCTGTGAATAATGCTATGAAATATGCCGAAGCCAAGAACATTTTACTCAATGCCAAAAGTGTTGACCATCAAGTTCAAATTACCGTAACAGATGATGGAAAGGGTTTTGATATCGATGAGACAGAACTAGGAAACGGAATCCGGAATATGGAGAAAAGAGCATCAGAACTCAATTCAACACTCTCTATAAATTCTGAAACCGGTAAAGGAACTATGATTACTTTGGTCATTCCGAAAACTTAAAAACTTGTCAAAATTTAACTATTTTTGAAGATATGAAAATCTCTATCAAAAATATGGTTTGCAACCGCTGTATTTCTGCAGTGGAATCGATATTGGAGGATTTGAAAATTGAGGTCAATCAAATTTTATTGGGCGAAGTCGAAACAAAAAATCAGATTTCTGACAAGGAACTCGAAACGCTAAACTTGAAACTGAAATCTACAGGATTTGAAATCCTGGAAGATTCTTCTAAAAAGCAAATTGAGAAGATCAAAACCTTGATCATTCAGAAAATTGCTGAGGAAGATTTGGATGATGATTTTATTTTGTCAGAATTCTTAAGTTCCGGATTACACAAAGATTACAGTTCTATTTCCAAGCTTTTTTCTCAAAACGAAACTGTGACATTGGAACAATATTTCATTCTTCAAAAAATTGAAAAAGTGAAAGAATTATTGCTTTATAAAGAATTGAATCTGACCGAAATTTCGCAAAAATTAGGTTACAAAAGTGTTCAGCATCTTTCCAATCAGTTCAAGAAAATCACAGGCTTCTCTCCTACTCAGTTTTTGAATTCTAAGGAAAAAAAGAGGATTGCGCTGGATAAGGTTTGATAAAATAAAATCAATTAAGATGCAATCCAAAGTCAAACTTCTCCGCGAACAAAAAAATCTTACTCAGACAGAATTAGCTGAGAGATCCGGATTATCTTTGCGAACGATTCAGAGAATTGAATCCGGGCAAAGTCTCAAAGGTTTTACTTTGAAAGCCATTGCGCAAACTTTGGAAACCGAACCGGAAAATCTATTATCAAAGGAAGAAGAAATTACCCAAATCGACAGGGCAAAACTCATTAATTTATCAGCTTTAGCAGGATTAATTATTCCTTATGGTGGAATTATTTTACCGGCGATTTTGACTTACAAAACTCAAGATTCTCTCAATCGAGAATTAGGAAAAAGTATTATTTGTGTTCAGATTATTTTGACATTTTTTGTTTCGGTTCTATTGATATTAAGCCCATTTATTCAGCATTGGTTTTCTATTGGATTTCCATTATTTATAGTTCCTTTGATGGCATTTATCATCATCAAACTCTGGATTGTCATCAGAAACGGAATCAGTCTCAACCAAAACAAAACACTTTCTATAAAGCTGAAAAACAACTTTTTATAAACTACGTCACAAAACTGACGTAAAATTGTCATATTATTTTCGCAGCAATTCCGATTTCAAAAACCGAATGTTGCAGAAAAATTAGACAATGAAACTTTTTAAGAAATTAGCTTTAGGATTTTTAGCCATTTTGGTTTTGATATTGGTTGGCGGTTATATTTATTTCGACCAAAAATTCACGCCTGAAAAAAACTATCTAACTGTCAAAAACGAAAGCGGAAATATCCCAATTACGTGGCTAGGAAATGACAAAAATATTTTGCTGCTTCCTATTTATTTTCCCGGAAATCCCGAAACTTATTATTTACAATTTGATACCGGTTCATCTTACACCGTATTTTATTCTGATCCGATAAAAAATATCGAAGAAATCTCAATTAATGACGAAAAGGCAAAAACTGCTTTCTTTGTTGGAAAAACAGAAATATCATCAGAGCAATTCAAAATTTTTAAAAGCAATAAAAGTGGTGAAAAAGATTCAATCCAAATCATTGGAACGATTGGCGCCGACATCCTGGAAAACCGAAAAACCTTGATTAATTTCAAAAGCAATCAGGTTGTTTTCAATTTAAATCAGATTCCAAAAGAATCCAAAAACCAACTTTTCGATTTCAAATTCAGGAAAAGGAAAATCATTATTCCGGGAATTCTAAAAGGTGAAGAACGAAAATTCCTTTACGATTCCGGAACCAGCGCTTATGAACTATTGACCTACAAAGAGGAATGGCAAAGTCTGAAGTCTCAAAATTCAAAAATCAATATCGAAAAATCACAGTCCTGGAACAATGTTTTGACAACCTATACAACCGATTGTAATGAAAATATCCAATTCAAAAACCAACAAATTCCTGTTAAAAAGGTGACTTATGTGGAAGGTTTTTCCGATGCGCAGTTTTCTATGATGAAGTATTCCGGAATGACGGGAATGCTGGGTAACAAAATATTTTTAAATAGTAATATTTTCATTGATTGTGTTGATAAGAAAATTGCAATTACAGATTGAGAAAATCAATAAATTTGTAGGAAAGTTCGGGTAAAAGTTGCCTATTTTTGCACAGCAATTTATTG
>Ga0206116_1000864_pt1 | contig 21801 bp, 23 predicted proteins | sample 3A1Ametagenome_FD_178000 | JGI IMG/M metagenome (GOLD analysis project Ga0206116, IMG submission 178000) | Enriched microbial communities from leaf-cutter ant dump, University of Wisconsin, Madison, United States - 3A1A | ecosystem: Environmental > Terrestrial > Nest > Insects nest > Nest dump...
CAAAGTAAAACCGAGGAAGCCCCAAGGCGCGGTGTGCCAGAGCAAGGCGACCAGATAGCGGCCAGTGCGGAATGAAACGGTCATGCGATCACCCCACCAGTTCGAACGGTTCGCGCAGTGGCACGAAAGGCGTTGGCTTGCCGGTGTCGCTCACAACGCTCCAATACTTCTCCGGTCGGGACGGTGGCGTGTGTTTCTCGCAGGTAAAGGCCGGCGTAACGTGGTTGCGACCATTTACCTTTGACCATTGCGCGGGGCGGCAGTCGGTGCATGGTGTGGAAGGGGAGGTAACGCGGCGTACTGGCACCCAGTTGCGGTTCAACCAGCACACAGAGCAGTCGCAGTTGTCGGCGTGCGGGTGCCGGTGAAAGGCGAACGTCTTGCCCCGCTGATTGCGGGCAAAGCAGCTCTGGCAGCCGCATTCCTTGGGATGTAGTGGCTGTTGCAGGTACTGGCTCGGATTTTCCATCAGCACGGGCCTCATCAATTAGGTCATCGATGCTTACCGATACAGTCGGCCCACCTAGACGGGAGCGGACGGTTTCTGCCAAACGCTGATCGTCTAGCTGTTCAGCGCTAAAGAAGGTCGATTCCAGGCGGTGCACAATTTCAGCATTGAGAGAGCGCTTGGCTTTCCATGCGGCTAGCTCAACCTGAGCGCGGAGAGTTGGCGGCATGCGCAGCTTGAACTGCGGATCAGTACGGCTCATGCGGCAGCCCTCACACCACGTACGCGGTAGAAGTCGCGGGCGCGTTCCTGAGTGAGACCCCAGTGACGACCAGGGCCGGACGGCAGGTCAGCGATTACGCGCTCTATATAGGCAGCACACTCAGCCTTGTTCGGGCCGGTGTGGACGCGGTGCCAACGGCGTTGCTTGGTGGCGCCGTGCAGGGTGCAGGTCTCGACGATGTAGGCGGTCTTAGTCATCGCTGTAATCCCCCGCGCAGAAGATGGTTTTGCCTCGGTCGAGGTCGCGGCGGATGCGGTGCAGGTTGATGACGCGGTGACGGCCGATTTTCACGGTCGGGACGGTGTGGCTTTCGATCTAGCCGCGCACCACGTCTTCGCTGATTTGCTCAGTGCCCAGGAGCTGAGCCAGCACGTATTTCGTGCAGAACGGTGCGTCGCGGAAATCCGTTACGCGTTGGGCGTCTCCCGAAATCGAAAGCCCCACTACACCAGACTGTTCCATAGCTTTTGCCCTATACTCGTCCAAACGTTCGACTCAGATACTTGAGTCAAAATATTTGAACAAAGCATATGAATTGCTTTCTCAAAATTCAAACTATTTGATCAAAATACTTATACGAAATGGGCACAATAAACGAGCGCGTTAGAACGGTTGCCTCTATGGCTGGCATGGATCGGCTGGTGAGGGAGACGCCGATTGGCTCGAATCGATGGAGAACGGTGCTCTATAACAAGGATGTACGGATCAGCACGGACGAGATAGAAGCGCTGGGTGTCCTGTATCCGAGCTATCGCTGGTGGATGGTCAGTGGCGAGATAGCTCCTGAAATAGGTCAGACAAGCCCTGAATATGACGAGGCGAATCGAAACTTGATCGGTCAAAACGCGGGATAGCTATCACACAGGAAGTAGTAAGACGTTGGTACGCTCGCAAAGCTGTGTCGAGGTTATGATGAAGCACGAATCCACATTTATAGTGTCAATCATGGATGAAATCAGAAAAATTACTCATAGAGAGCTGCGAGTAAATGAATGTGAAACTTGAGAGCGATAGTACATTCCAGCGCGTTCAGGCATGGATGCTCCGAGACACCGGTAGGGCTGGCGTAAAGAAAGTCAGCGGAATAAACGCCGCAATTGCCACCGACGTAGGTGTTAAGCGCAGCCAAAATCAAGATAGGGCTGTAATAGTCAGGGGGATAGATAGCTACGGAGATATCTTTCTCTTGGCTATCGTGTGTGATGGCATGGGGGGAATGCAAGATGGAGAATATTGTGCGGCAACTACAATTTCCGCATTTTTGTCTTCATTCTTCAAGCTAAGCCAAGGCGCAGGGATGCCAAATGACTGGCTTATGGATTCCGCTATTTTGGCTAACAAAGTCATATATGACCGGTACTATGGTGCTGGAGGGGCCACTTTATCTGCGTTATTAGTTAAGTCCGGTGGAAAAAAAGCAAACTGGATAAATGTAGGCGATAGTCGTATTTATAAATTTGGAGAGGCTGGCCTGTCCCAAATTACCAATGACGACACAATTGCTGGTCAGCTAGGTAAGCCAGATGCATTATCTCAGAGAACTTCAGAGCTTCTTCAATATATAGGCATTGGCGAAGTGCTAGAGCCTCACGTGTCGAGGATGACAGAGGTTGATGCGGCTGTAATGCTGATATCAAGCGATGGTGTTCACTATCTTCCGACTGAAACTATGGCTGCGCTTGTAGCGAGAGCAGATGACACTGCGAGCTGTGCGAGGCGCCTAGTAGAGGTTGCTAAATGGTGTGGTGGGCACGACAACGCAACAGTTACAGTTGTTGATGTGGAATCAGTCTATAACTGGAAAGGAATGTCTATTCTTCCAGGGCAGTATGATATATGGGATTCATTTGGTGAGCTGCAGATATTCGATAGTTTTGTTGCGGTAAAGAAAGTAGCTCGTGAGGTGGAGTCCTATCTTGAAAAGGAAAAAAAGCCGCTACCTAACGATGAAGCTAAAAGGGTGCGTAAAGTATTTAAGATCTCAAAGGAGAAGGCTAGGCTTAAGTTTGAGAACGAAAGAGATATAAAAAGTGAGCCGAAGCCTGAGAAATTGCCGCAGCTAAAAATTAGCTTTCCAACCAAGGATGAATAGTAATGAGTGCGCTGCCAGCAAGGTACGTTCCTGTCGCTCAAATGAATGGCGGTATGGGGACGGTCATTGTTTGCGAGGATACAGTTCTCGAAAGAAGGGTGGCTATTAAGTTCATACAGGCCCATGAAGAGCCAAGGCGGTTAATGGATGAGCTTAATGCGTTGATGAAAGTCCGATCAAAGCATGTGGTTCAAGTATATGATGTTGTACAGGATGCAGATCGCGGACTTGGTATAGTGCAGGAGTATATCAATGGTCCTGACTTAATATCTGGCCATGCCCCTCCTGTTAATCCCAAAGCGTACTACCTCAAGATTTGGCAGATTGCATCTGGTATAGCAGATATGCATGAGGTTGACATAATACATCGAGATATTAAGCCCAACAATATGAAGCTTGACCATGAGAATGTGATCAAGATTTTCGATTTTGGCTTGGCAAAAAATACGGCAGGCGAGGCTTCGACACTTGGCTTTATTGGAACTCATGGTTTTTCTGCGCCAGAACTCTATGCAGATTCTCCAGTTTTTACAAAAAGTGTAGATATTTACGCGTTTGGGATTACCGCCCTATATCTGGGGTTGGGTACATTGCCCCGTGAAGTTTTGCAGTCCTATAACATGCCGGTACCGGATAATCTTTTTAGATTGTTCCCGTTTCAGATTTCTCCTGAAATAGCGGACTTGTTGCAGGCAACTGTTTCATATGATCCTGCGCAGCGCCCTTCAATGCGCTTGATAAGAGATGTATTGGAAAAATATATACTGCATGATCAGCATCAAGCTCTGATTGTGCACAGAGGTAGGTCTACATACTTGAATAGAAAGAGACGAAATATAACTCTTTCGGTTGATGGGGTGGGGGCTGCAGATGTTTATTATGATGGTATGGACTTTGTTGTAGTAAGAGTTGAAGGGGAGGTTTCAATAAATAATGCTCCGGTTCGCGTGAATATGAAAATACCAGAAAGCTGTGTTTTGGCTATTGGTGAATACCCTCGTAAGCCGTGGGAGCGCTCTTTTATTACATTTGATCTTTCTCACCCGGAGATTAATCTATGACTATCTCTAGAGTAGGGCAGGTGATTGCGGATAGATATAAGGTTGAAGACTTCATTGGTGAGGGGGGGATGCAGTATGTATATCGAGCACACGATATGCTGCTTGGCCGAAAAGTTGCATTAAAAACTCCAAAAAATAATTCTGCGACTAAGCGGTTCAGGCGGAGCGCTATTGTTGCTGCAAAAGTTAATCATCATAATGTAGCTAAAACATTAGATTACGTTAAGGTAAATCAAGACCGGTACTTAATTGAAGAGTTGATAGAAGGGAGTGACCTGCAAGTGGCCTTGATGCAGCGGACAAGGTTTCTTGATCCGTATTTGGCCGCATGCGTCTTCAGTCAACTTGCAAGGGGACTTTCTGCCGCCCATCATGCGGGGGTCATACATAGAGATCTCAAGCCTACAAACGTGATGATTTCCGGGGGGTACTCAGTTCGAGAGCTGAAAATTACAGATTTCGGTATTGCGAAGATGGCTGATGAAGAATTATCAGAAGCGGCCAAGGGTGGGACTGCTACTTTGACTTCTTCACAGACAGCTGTCGGCGCACTCCCCTATATGGCACCCGAGGCTATTGATACTCCCGATCAAGTAGGCCCCCCGGCGGATGTTTGGTCAATTGGAGCTATGTTCTACCACTTGCTGACTGGCGAATTTCCTTATGGAAAGGGGCTTAGGGCAGTGAGAAATATTTTAAGTAATGATCTTGCTCCGGCTCCGGACTTTATTAAAGCTAATGCACAATATCGTTCCTTGGTTGATGAATTGTTAGATATATCTACATCCTGCTTAAAGAGTGATCCTGCTAAGCGTCCAACAGCGGATCAGTTGGTTGAGCGTTGTGAGTTACTGTGTTACTCAAAAAGCCCTAGATATGAGGGTGGTATAAAAAATATTTACTATGGAGCATATGGTTTTATCTCTAGGCCATCAGAAGCGGATGTCTTTTTTAATCAAGATAGCGTTTATGGGCCTGAGCGTGCAGTGCAAGGCGATAGTGTATGTTTCTCAATGTACGAAGGGGGAGGGGCTTGGCGGGCTCACCCCGTAGTATTACTCGATAAATAGCTAGCGATGGTTATTTCAATGGGTGTATTGCCCCTATGAGAATCAGGGTCTATGGGGGTTACTTGGTAGCCAAAAAATAAATGGCTGGAGGTGACTACATCAAGCAAAATTTCTGAAAAGGACTGTGCTAGTCAGGTTCGGAGAGACACAGAAGCCTTGTCTTATGGGGCTTTCTGGGTCAATGGGGCGGTTGGTAGCGGATTCATAATGCTCAGCTAGCGTTGCCGCAACCCAGCAATTCCAAGCCCCAGAAACAACAAAACCCCGTCAAGGCGGGGTTTTGTTTTGCGCTGCTTACAACGATTAAACGTTAAAGCGGAAGTGCATCACGTCGCCGTCCTTGACGATGTATTCCTTGCCTTCCAGGCGCCATTTGCCAGCTTCCTTGGCGCCGGCTTCGCCCTTGTACTGGATGAAGTCGTCGTAGGCGATAACTTCAGCGCGGATGAAGCCTTTTTCGAAGTCGGTGTGGATGGCAGCAGCCGATTGCGGGGCGGTGGCGCCGACCTTGACGGTCCAGGCACGCACTTCCTTTACGCCGGCGGTGAAGTAGGTCTGCAGGTTGAGCAGCGAGTAACCGGCGCGGATCACGCGGTTCAGGCCCGGCTCTTCCATACCCATGGTTTCGAGGAACATCTGCATTTCTTCCAGATCGTCCAGTTCGGCGATCTCTGCCTCGATCTTGTTGCACACCGGTACGACGATAGCGCCTTCTGCGTCGGCGATGGCTTGCACCACGTCGAGCAGCGGGTTGTTCTCGAAGCCGTCTTCGGCGACGTTGGCGATGTACATCACCGGCTTGGTGGTGAGCAGGTGGAAGGTCTTGGCCAGGCGCTTCTCGTCGTCACCCAGGTCTTTGAGCAGGCTGCGCGCCGGCTTGCCTTCGGTGAGGTGTGGGATGAGTTTTTCCAGCAGCGCTTTCTGCGCCACGGATTCCTTGTCACCACCCTTGGCGGTGCGGGCCACGCGTTGTAGTTGCTTCTCGCAGCTGTCGAGGTCGGCCATGATCAGTTCGAGGTCGATGATCTCGATGTCACGCTTGGGGTCGACGCTGTTGGCGACGTGGATGACGTTGTCGTCTTCGAAGCAGCGCACCACGTGGGCGATGGCGTCGGTCTCGCGGATGTTGGCGAGGAACTTGTTGCCCAGGCCTTCACCTTTCGAGGCGCCCGCCACCAGGCCGGCGATGTCGACGAACTCCATGGTGGTGGGGATCACGCGCTCGGGTTTGACGATTTCGGCCAGGGCATCGAGGCGCGGATCGGGCATCGGTACGATGCCGCTGTTCGGCTCGATGGTGCAGAACGGGAAGTTCTCGGCCGCGATACCGGATTTGGTGAGGGCATTGAACAGGGTGGACTTGCCGACGTTGGGCAGGCCGACGATGCCGCAATTGAATCCCATGGTGTTGTCCCTCGCGCCAAAGGCGGTGAATAAGGTTAAGAAGTGGCTTTCTGGCTGTGCAGCTTGCGCATGGCGACGGCCCAGTCGCCAGCGAGTATTTCCGGCAGGACGTCGAGGGCGAAGCCGATGCTCTTGTCCAGCAGTTCCTGCTCGCTGCGCGGGGCGCGGCCGAGGACGAAACCGGAAACCAGGCTGGCGTGCCCGGGGTGGCCTATGCCGAGCCGCAGGCGGTGGAAGTTATTCTGGTTACCGAGCTGGGCGATGATGTCGCGCAGCCCGTTATGCCCGCCGTGCCCGCCACCCTGTTTGAGTTTGGCGACGCCGGGGGGCATGTCGAGTTCGTCGTGGGCCACCAGGATTTCTTCAGGTTTGATCTTGAAGAAATTCGCCAACGCCGCTACGGCCTGGCCGCTGCGGTTCATGAAGGTGGTGGGGATGAGCAGACGAACTTCGCGGCCCTGATGAACGAATTTGCCCACCAGGCCGAAATACTTGCGATCTACGCTCAGGTTGACGCGCTGGCTTTCGGCCAGGCGCTCAACGAAAAGGGCCCCTGCATTGTGCCGGGTCTGGTCGTATTCGGGGCCCGGGTTACCCAGGCCAACGATCAGTTGTACGGCAGTCATACAGGAGCCCTTTCTAGGAAATGATCCGGCGTGTCGCCTACCGGATCGGTTTCCGACGCTGCGAGTGGATTACTCGGCAGTGCCTTCTTCGTCTTTAACGCGGCTGGCGTGGATGTTGGCCACTGCCAGGTCGTTACCGTGAGCCAGTGCGACCAGCTCAACGCCTTTCGGCAGTTTCAGGTCGGACAGGTGCAGGTTCTGACCGACTTCTACGGCAGCCAGGTCGACTTCGATGAATTCCGGCAGGTCTTTCGGCAGGCAGGAAACTTCGACTTCGTTGAGGGGGTGGGAAACTTCGCCACCTTGCTGCTTCACGCCAACGGAGGTTGCTTCGTTGATGAAGTGCAGGGGGACGTGGGCGCTCAGTTTCTGACCGGCAACGACGCGCTGGAAGTCAGCGTGCAGAACGAAACCCTTGGCCGGGTGACGCTGCAGGGCCTTGATGACGACGCTTTCTTTGGCGCCGGCAACGTTCAGGCTCAGGACGTGGCTGAAGGCAGCTTCGTTTTCCAGCAGCTTGGCCAGGTCTTTGGCCAGCAGGCTGATGGATTGCGGGGCTTTTTCGCCGCCGTAGATTACGGCAGGAACCAGGCTGGCGTTACGACGCAGGCGGCGGCTCGCACCTTTCCCCAGGTCGGAACGCACTTCGGCATTCAGGGCAAATTCAACAGTCATTTCACTTCTCCAAAATAACCAAACCGCCTTTACGCTTGCGACCAGCGTTGGGGCGGTAGGGCAAAAAGCCCCGCACGTGGCGGGGCGCTTTACGTCAGCGGATGTTCCTTAGCGGAACATGGCGCTGATCGATTCTTCATTGCTGATGCGGCGAACCGCTTCAGCGACAACCGGGGCGATGTCGAGCTGGCGAATACGCGAGCAGGACTGCGCTGCCGCGGACAGCGGGATGGTGTTGGTGACCACCAGCTCGTCCAGCGAGGAATTTTCGATGTTCTCGATCGCGCGGCCGGACAGTACCGGGTGGGTGCAGTATGCGTAAACCTTGGCTGCGCCGCGATCTTTCAGTGCCTTGGCCGCGTGGCACAGGGTGCCGGCGGTGTCGACCATGTCGTCGACGAGGATGCAGGTACGGCCTTCGACGTCACCGATGATGTGCATCACTTCGGACTGGTTGGCCTTCTCACGACGCTTGTCGATGATGGCCAGGTCGACGCCCAGGCTCTTGGCCACGGCGCGAGCGCGAACGACGCCGCCGATGTCCGGGGAAACGATCATGAGGTTCTCGAAGCGCTGGTCTTCGATGTCATCGACCAGTACCGGGGAGCCGTAGATGTTGTCCACCGGGATGTCGAAGAAGCCCTGGATCTGGTCGGCGTGCAGGTCGACGGTCAGCACGCGGTCGATACCGACCACGGTGAGCATGTCGGCCACTACCTTGGCGCTGATCGCCACACGTGCAGAACGCGGACGGCGATCCTGACGGGCGTAGCCGAAGTAGGGGATGACCGCGGTGATGCGGGTAGCCGAGGAACGACGGAAGGCATCAGCCATCACGACCAGTTCCATCAGGTTATCGTTGGTGGGTGCACAGGTCGGCTGAATCAGGAAGACGTCCTTACCGCGGACGTTCTCGTTGATTTCGATCATGATTTCGCCGTCGGAGAATTTACCGACCGAAGCATCGCCGAGGGGAATGTGCAGCTGACGAACGATCCGTCGCGCCAGATCGGGGTTTGCGTTCCCCGTGAAGACCATCATCTTGGACACGCGCAGTACCTGCCGGCTGGGGGTATACCTGGATGGGTATGGAAAATGGCAGGGGCGGCTGGATTCGAACCAACGCATGCCAGGATCAAAACCTGGTGCCTTACCGCTTGGCGACGCCCCTATATTCAGTATCGAATGCTGTTTGACTCGGTTGACGATGCCTTCCGTGGAAGGTTATGGCAGGGGCGGCTGGATTCGAACCAACGCATGCCAGGATCAAAACCTGGTGCCTTACCGCTTGGCGACGCCCCTGTATCGTATAACCGAATGCTTGGCATTCACTTCTTGGCCAATGCTTGGAGCTTTCGGTGCAGCATCGAGATGTTGCAACCTTGAGCGACAAAGCTCGGCAGAGTGCCTGGAAGTTGGCGGGCGACTTTATCAGCATCGTCCCGATTTGGGAAGCTCCCAAATACGCAAGCTCCAGTGCCGGTTAATCTTGTCGGAACAAATTTGTTCAGCAAGATCAAGGCGTTACGAACCTCTGGGTGACGCCTCTCAACCACCGGCTGGCAGTCGTTTCGACCACCCCCCGCAAGAAGGCTGCGAACTTTAATGGGCGGCGTATCGCGTGTCAACTCAGGGTCGGTGAAAACTTCTGCTGTGCTGACAAAGACTTGCGGTACTGCAACGAGGAACCAGGGTTCCTCCAGTTCGACCGCAGTGAGGCGTTCGCCAACGCCTTCGGCGAAGGCTGCACGGCCACGCACGAAAACCGGTACGTCGGCGCCCAGCGCCAGGCCCAGCTCGGCCAGGTGATCTTCGCCGAGCTGCGTGTTCCACAGGTGGTCGAGACCGAGCAGGGTGGTGGCGGCGTCCGAGCTGCCGCCGCCGATACCGCCGCCCATGGGCAGGCGCTTGTCCAGCCAGATGTCCGCGCCCAGCGGTGTGCCGCTGGCTTCCTGCAAGCGACGTGCGGCGCGCACGATCAGGTTGCTGTCGTGCGCTACGCCGTCGATGGGTGTGTGCAGGCGAATCTCACCGTCCTGGCGCAGGGCGAAGCCGAGTTCGTCGCCATGGTCGAGAAACTGGAACAAGGTCTGCAGCTCGTGATAGCCGTCGGCGCGGCGGCCGAGGATATGCAGCATCAGGTTGAGCTTGGCCGGTGCAGGCAGGATCAGTTCGGCTTGGGCGGGGATGGCGGTCATGGTCAGGGCTGGGCGTCGTCGCGAGATGGGGGCGATTGTATTCGGGAAATGCATCGGCAGGTGCGTCAGAGGAGCATCGCGGCTAAAGCGGAATGCCGCCCAGCCGCTCCTACAAAAGCGCAGCCTCCCCTGTAGGAGCGGCTTTAGCCGCGAAGTGCTTAGCTGAAACGCTGAACCATCGCCGACGCCTTCGCGGCTGATACCGACTCTAGCGCGCAGCCCGGATGCAATCCGGGGATAGGGGCGCCGGGTTTCCCGGATTTCATCCGGGCTACGGTGCTGCAAGAGAGCTAGCGTGATGCGTTGAGCTCCCCTCTCCCATTTATGGGAGAGGGGCCGGGGGAGAGGGCGATGGGGCGTTACTGGCCGAGTTGGCGTGGCTGCCAATCCTTGATCACCAGGGTGATTTCCAGATCCTGGCCGTAGAGCTTCAGGCGTTCTGGCAGGGCGTAGCCGTTCTGTTCGGCGTAGCGCTGGTACTCGACCTGCCAGCCGTCCTGCTCGAGGCGCGCCAGATGGCTGTCGCTGTCCAGGGTGATGCGGCTGCGGCTGTCCGGCGCGGGCAGGCCGCGAATCCACCAGAGCAGGTTGGAGACCGGCAGATCCAGGCGCAATTGTTCACGCAGCAGCGCTTCCGGGGATTCGGCTTGGTAGCGGCCGCGGTTGGAGACTTCCAGCAGGATGTCGCCGGGGCGGCCGGTCAGGCGTGCGGCGCCGCCACCGAGCGGGCCGGAAAGGCGGATGTCGTAGTAGTCCTGGCGCTGCAGCCAGAACAGCGTCGCGCTGCCAGAGTCGCGTGGGGCGCGAATGCCGATCTTGCCGTTGATCTGCCAGCCATCGAGCTGGGCGATCTGTTTCTTGTGGGCCTGCCAGTCGGCAGGGTTGCCCTGGCCTTCCACCGCTTCACGCGAGGTGAGGCCTGAGCAGCCGGCGAGCAGGGCGATAAGGCTGAATACGAGCAGGTGACGAAGCATCAGAGGGTCTCGGAACCGGTCAGGCGCAACAGGGTGTCACGCAGGATTGGGCTGTCGGGCGCATCGGCGAAGGCGTCGCGCCAGACGCGCCTGGCTTCACGCTGTTTGCCCTGGGCCCAGAGCACTTCGCCCAGGTGCGCGGCGACTTCGTGATCGGGGAAGCGCTCAAGAGCCAGGCGCAGCAGGCGTTCGGCTTCATCGAGGTTGCCCAGGCGGTAGTTGACCCAGCCGAGGCTGTCGAGAATGGCCGGGTCTTCCGGGTTGAGCTGGTGCGCCTTCTCGATCAGGTCGCGGGCTTCTTCATAGCGTGTGGTGCGATCGGCCAGGGTGTAGCCGAGGGCGTTGAGGGCCATGGCGTGTTCCGGCTCGCGCTTGATGATGTAGCGCAGGTCGGTTTCCAGTTGGGCCAGGTCACCGCGCTTTTCCGCCAGCATGGCGCGGGTATAGAGCAGGTTCAGGTCGTTGGGGAACTGTTCCAGGCCCTGGTTGATCGCGTTCCAGGCGGCTTCGACCTGGCGGCGGTTGCTCAGCCCTTCGGCTTCGATCAGGTACAGCTGGATGGCGTAGTCGGGCTGGGCGTCGCGTGCCTGGGCCAGGCGTGCGCTGGCTTCCTCGTCGCGTTGCTGGTCGAACAATAGCGCGGCCTGGCGCTGCTGGGCCGGCAGGTAGTCGTTGCTCGGGCCGACCAGGTTGTATTCCTGCAGTGCGCTGTCGATATCGTTCAGCGCCTCGTAGGCACGGCCCAGGTTGTAGTGGGCGGCATCGACATGGCTGCGTCGTTCGACCAGTTCTTGCAGGTAGACGATGGCCTCTTCCCAGGCCTCGGCCTCCAGGCACACCAGTGCCAGGGAGAAACGCAGGTCATCGTCGTTGGGGTTTTCCTGTACCAGCTTGGAGAACTCGCCCTTGGCGTCGTCCAGGCGATCCTGCTCAACCAGCAGGCGGGCGTAGGTCAGGCGCAGGCGTTTGTCGTCCGGATTCTTGCGAATGCCTTTTTGCAGCAGCGGCAGCGCTTCGTTACCGCGGCCGAGGCTTTGCAGCAGGCGAGCGCGCAGCAGGATCGGCGAAACCTCGGTCTGGCTGGCCGGTTGATCCTCCAGCAATTTCAAGGCCTCCTCGGCGCGACCGTCCTGTTGCAGGAGGATGGCCTTGCCGAACAGCAGCTGGCTGTTGTCCGGGTTCTTGCTCAGCAGGCGGTCGAAGCCTTGCAGCAGGCCGGCGCGGGTGTCCGGGTCTGTTTCTGCGGCGGACAGGGCGAGGAAGTCGAAATGGGTGTCGCCCTGACGTTGCAGCACCTGCTCCATGTAGGTCATGGATTCGTCATAGCGGCCGGCGCGTGCCAGTTGCACGGCGGCGGCACGCTGCGCGTCGATGTTGTTCGGCGCGTTCTTGGCCCAGATCAGCGCGCTGTCCAGCGCTGGCTGTTCGGCACCGAGGTATTCGGCGATACGGAAGGCGCGCTCGGCAACGCCGGCGTCGCCCGTGGCCTGCGCCTGTTGCACGTAGTTGCCGAGGGCAATGTCGAAGCGGTTGCGCTGGCCGGCCAGCTCGGCGGTGAGCAGGGCGAACAGGGTTTCCTGGCTGAACGAGCCGTATTCGCTCGGCTCCAGCTGGGTGGTCTGGTCGGCTTCCTGTACCGGTGGCGTGCCGTCTGGCTCGCTGGGTGCGAAGGTTTGGCAGCCGCTGAGAAGGGCAATTGCAGTGACTAACGCGAGGGGTCTGTTCATAGTGCCTTGTCGTGCGTTATTCCGGGGCGACGGCCATGCTGGCTCGTGCCCTGCGACGTTCGCGGCATCATGACACAAGCCTCGGGGCAAGCCCACTGGCCTGGACGATGCGGCGAACTGTCTATTGGGACAATCGGTCGCGGGAGTTGTTCTCTCGGGAGCGAAGTAGGACAATTGCCGGCTTCCGTATTGCCCCTCAGCGACCCTGCATGGCCTTTATCGCCCTCGGTATCAACCACAAGACCGCCTCGGTAGAGGTGCGCGAGCGCGTTGCCTTCACCCCGGAGCAACTGGTCGAGGCACTGCAGCAGCTGTGTCGGCTGACGCCCAGTCGTGAGGCGGCGATCCTTTCCACCTGCAACCGCAGCGAGTTGTACCTGGAGCAGGATCAGCTGAGCAGCGACGAAGTGCTGCAGTGGCTGGCCGACTATCACCGCCTGAGCGTCGACGAGCTGCGTGCCTGTGCCTATGTGTACAGCGAGGACGAAGCAGTACGCCACATGATGCGCGTGGCCTGCGGGCTGGATTCGATGGTACTGGGCGAGCCGCAGATTCTCGGCCAGCTCAAGTCCGCCTATGCCGTGGCGCGTGAGGCCGGCACCGTCGGGCCGCTGCTCGGCCGGCTGTTCCAGGCCACCTTCAGCACCGCCAAGACCGTGCGCACCGATACCGCCATCGGCGAGAACCCGGTGTCCGTGGCCTTCGCCGCCGTCAGCCTGGCCAAGCAGATCTTCGCCGACCTGCACCGCAGCCAGGCGCTGCTGATCGGTGCTGGCGAGACCATCAGCCTGGTGGCGCGCCATCTGCACGATCAGGGCATCAAGCGTATCGTCGTCGCCAACCGTACCCTGGAGCGTGCCAGCCAGCTGGCCGAGCAGTTCGGCGCACACGCGGTGCTGCTGTCGGACATTCCCGAAGAGCTGGCACACAGCGATATCGTCATCAGCTCCACGGCCAGCCAACTGCCGATTCTCGGCAAGGGCGCGGTGGAGAGTGCGCTGAAAAAGCGCAAGCACAAGCCGATCTTCATGGTCGATATCGCCGTGCCGCGCGATATCGAGTCGCAGGTCGGCGAGCTGGACGATGTCTACCTCTATACCGTCGATGACCTTCACGAAGTCATCGAGGAAAACCTCAAGAGCCGCCAGGGCGCGGCGCAGGCCGCCGAGGAACTGGTGGCCACCGGTACCGATGATTTCATGCAGCGCCTGCGTGAGCTGGCCGCGGTGGATGTGCTCAGGGCCTACCGCCAGCAGGCCGAGCGTCTGCGTGACGAGGAACTGGCCAAGGCTCAGCGCATGCTGGCCAATGGTGGCAACCCCGAGGACGTGCTGGCGCAACTGGCGCGCGGCCTGACCAACAAGCTGTTGCATGCCCCCAGCGTGCGCATGAAGAAACTTACCGCCGAGGGGCGCATCGATGCGCTCAGCCTGGCCCAGGAATTATTCGCCCTCGACGAGAGCGCGCCGCAGGACAAAGGTCTGCAATGAAAGCTTCACTGTTGAACAAGCTCGACAACCTCAGCGACCGCTTCGAGGAGTTGACGGCGCAGCTCGGCGACGCCGAGGTGATTTCCAAGCAGACCCAGTTCCGTGCCTACTCCAAGGAATACGCCGAGATCGAGCCGGTGATCGCCACCTTCCGTGAGCTGCGCAAGGTGCAGAGCGACCTGGAAGGCGCCCAGGCGCTGCTCAAGGACAGCGATCCGGATCTGCGTGAGATGGCCGAGGAGGAAGTAGCCCAGGCCAAGGAAGCGCTGGTCGAGCTGGAAGACCGTCTGCAGCGCATGTTGCTGCCGAAAGACCCCAATGACGGGCGCAACGTCTACCTGGAAATCCGTGCCGGCACTGGCGGCGACGAGGCGGCGATTTTCTCTGGCGACCTGTTCCGCATGTATTCGCGCTACGCCGAGAAGCAGGGCTGGCGGGTCGAGGTGCTGTCGGCCAATGAAGGTGAGCACGGCGGCTTCAAGGAAGTGATCGCCCGCGTCGAAGGCGACAACGTCTACGCCAAGCTCAAGTTCGAGTCCGGCGCGCACCGTGTACAGCGCGTGCCGGAAACCGAGTCGCAGGGCCGCATCCACACCTCCGCCTGCACCGTGGCGGTGTTGCCGGAGCCGGACGAGCAGGCGGCCATCGAGATCAACCCGGCCGATCTGCGTGTGGATACCTACCGCAGTTCCGGCGCCGGTGGTCAGCACGTCAACACCACGGACTCGGCGATCCGCATTACCCACATCCCCACCGGTACGGTGGTGGAATGCCAGGAAGAACGCTCGCAGCACAAGAACCGCGCCAAGGCCATGGCCTGGCTGGCGGCCAAGCTGCAGGATCAGCAGGAAGCGGCGGCGCACAAGGAAATCTCCGAAACGCGCAAGCTGCTGGTGGGCTCCGGAGACCGCTCCGAGCGTATCCGTACCTACAATTTTCCGCAGGGCCGGGTGACCGACCACCGCATCAACCTGACCCTCTATTCGCTGAACGAAGTGATGGCAGGTGGCGTGGAGGCGGTGATCGAACCGCTGCTGGCCGAATACCAGGCCGATCAGTTGGCGGCGCTGGGCGACTGAGTTTCGCTTGAGGTCATGGGCGCACCCTACGCCGCGTATACCGTAGGGTGCGCCGTGCGCACCACAACCGTAGCCCGGATGCAATCCGGGGACATCTTCCCGGATTGCATCCGGGCTACGAGAGAAATATGGCCAACATCGAATCCCTGCTCACTACCGCTGATCTGCCCGACTCGCCGACGCCCCGGCTGGACGCCGAGTTGCTGTTGGCGGCCGCGCTGGGCAAACCACGCAGCTATTTACGCACCTGGCCGGAGCGTGAGCTGGATGCGGCCCAGCAGGCGCAGTTCGACGCGTTCATGCAGCGCCGCCGGAACGGCGAGCCGGTTGCCTACATTCTTGGGCGCCAGGGCTTCTGGAGTCTCGATCTGGAAGTGGCGCCGCATACCCTGATCCCACGTCCGGACACCGAGCTTCTGGTGGAGACCGCGCTCGAACTGCTACCCGCCACACCGCTGGCCGTGCTCGACCTGGGCACCGGCACCGGTGCCATCGCCCTGGCCCTGGCCAGCGAGCGCCCAGCCTGGCAGGTGACGGGGGTGGATCGTGTCGAGGATGCCGTGGCCCTGGCCGAGCGCAATCGCCAACGCCTGAAGCTGGGCAACGCCAGCTTCGTGCAGAGCCACTGGTTCTCTGCGTTGGCGGGGCAGCGTTATGGCCTGATCCTGAGCAACCCACCTTATATTCGTGCCGATGATCATCACCTCGACGAGGGCGATGTACGCTTCGAGCCGAGCAGCGCGCTGGTAGCCGGCAGCGACGGGTTGGACGACATTCGTGCGATCATCCGCTGCGCGCCGAGCCACTTGCTGCCGGGCGGCTGGCTGCTGCTCGAGCATGGTTTTGATCAGGCCGAGGATGTACGGGCGCTGCTCGTTGCCGGCGCTTTCGCCGAGGTGCACAGCCGGCGTGACCTGGGCGGGCACGAACGCATCAGTTTGGGACGTTTCGACCGTGAGTGATCAGATGCTGAGCGATGATGAGCTGCTGCGCTATAGCCGGCAGATTCTGCTGAAACAGATCGATGTGGAAGGGCAGTTGCGCCTGAAACAGGGGCGTGTGCTGATCGTCGGCATGGGTGGGCTGGGCTCGCCCGTGGCGCTGTACCTGGCCGCAGCCGGGGTTGGCGAGTTGCACCTGGCCGACTTCGATACGGTGGATCTGACCAACCTGCAGCGGCAGATTGCCCACGACACCGCCAGCATCGGTCTGGCCAAGGTGGACTCGGCCATGGCACGCCTGGCGGCGATCAACCCGCAGATCAGCCTGGTGCCACATCGCCAGGCACTGGACGCCGATTCGCTGGCAGCTGCCGTGAACGGCGTCGATCTGGTGTTGGACTGCTCGGACAATTTCACCACGCGTGAGGCCGTCAACGCGGCCTGCGTTGCAGCCGGCAAGCCACTGGTTTCTGGCGCGGCAATTCGTCTGGAAGGCCAGCTGTCGGTATTCGACCCGCGTAACGCCGCCAGCCCCTGTTATCACTGCCTGTATGGTCACGGTAGTGAAGCCGAGCTGACCTGCAGCGAAGCCGGCGTGGTTGGCCCGCTGGTGGGGCTGGTCGGCAGCCTGCAGGCGCTGGAAGCGCTCAAGCTGCTGGCCGGTTTCGGTGAGCCGCTGGTGGGCCGCCTGCTGCTGATCGATGCGCTGGGCACGCGTTTCCGCGAACTGCGGGTCAAGCGCGACCCGGCCTGTGGTGTCTGCGGCAATGCCCAGTAACGCGCCGATTGGCGTTTTCGACTCCGGCGTCGGTGGCCTGTCGGTGCTACGCGAGATTCGTCAGCTGTTGCCGCACGAGTCACTGCTTTACGTTGCCGACAGCGGCCACGTGCCCTATGGCGAGAAGAGCCCCGAGTACATTCGCGAACGCTGCGTGGTGATCATCGAGCACCTGCTGGCGCAGGGTGCCAAGGCGCTGGTACTGGCCTGCAATACCGCCACGGCCGCCGCCGGCGCCGAGCTGCGCGAGCGTTATACGCAGTTGCCCATCGTCGGTATGGAGCCAGCCGTGAAGCCCGCCGCGGCTGCGACGCGCAGTGGCGTGGTCGGTGTGCTGGCGACCACCGGCACGCTCAAGAGCGCCAAGTTCGCCGCTCTGCTCGACCGTTTCGCCAGCGACGTGCGGGTGATCACGCAGCCCTGCCCGGGGCTGGTGGAATGCATCGAGGCTGGCGAGTTGCAGGCGCCAGCCACGCGGCAATTGCTGCAAGGCTATGTCGCGCCGTTGCTGGCCGAGGGCTGCGATACGTTGATTCTCGGCTGCACGCACTATCCCTTCCTGCGCCCGCTGCTGCACGAACTGGTGCCGGAGTCGATAACCCTGATCGACACCGGCGCGGCGGTCGCGCGACAACTGCAGCGGTTACTGATTCAGGACGATCTGCTGGCGACCGCATCGATGCAGCCGACCCGTTACTGGAGCAGTGGCGACACCGCGCAACTTTGCCGAGTATTGCCGATTTTGCTGGGTGAACAGGCCGAAGTTCTTTCGCTATAGTGAGTTTTTTTCGTATCAGACTTTCCCTGATACCGAATACTTCTATATTTTTGTAGCGAGCCTGATAAAAACCTCCCGCCAATTTAAGGAAGAACTCATGAAGAAGTTGTGTGCCTTAGCTGCAGCTGCGACGTTGTCATTCGCAGTGATTGGATCTGCACAGGCTGCGGACGTGACCGCAGCCATTGGTCAGAGTGGCGACTCCACTATGGTTTATCGTCTGGGCGCGCAGTGGGACTGGAATACCAGCTGGCTGCAGAGCAGCGTTGGCCGCCTGACCGGCTATTGGGATCTGGGTTACACCTATTGGGATGGCGACAAGACCGCGAGCAACCACAGCCTGTCGTTCGCTCCGGTGTTCGTCTATGAGTTCGCCGGTGAGACCGTGCGCCCCTACATCGAAGCCGGTATCGGCGTTGCGGCGTTCGCCAGCACCGAGCTGGAAGACAACCGCCTGGGTTCGTCCTTCCAGTTCGAAGATCGCATTGGCGTTGGCCTGCGCTTTTCAGGCCAGGAAATCGGTCTGCGTGCGCTCCACTACTCCAACGCCGGTATCAAACAGCCCAACGATGGCGTCGAAGCCTATACGCTGCACTACCGCATGAGCTTCTGAGACCTGTTCACGATCTGACAGCGAACGACATTCGTTGTGGGGCGGCGCTCCGCTTCAGCCCACCGAATCGAAAGGTTGTTTCGGCAGCGCTACAACGAAATCGCCCCTCTGGATGAGGGGCGATTTCGTTTCAGGTGTGGCTCAGATCATCGGATCCCAGCGCTGCGACCAATCGGTATCTTCAGCAATGGTTTCACGCAGCAGCTCGAAGGCTTGCTGCAGTACGGCAGAGTCGCGCTCGCGGGAATACACCAGGTAGGTCGGGTAGTTGAATTCCGGCGCCCGTGGCACGCGCTTGAGCACCTTCTTGTCCAGATAGCTCTGCACCACTCGTGTGCGGAAGTAGCCCGAGCCGCCGTGTTCGAGGATGTACTGCAAGGCCAGCGGCCCAAGGTTGAAGGACACCGGCGCCTTGGCCTGATCCGGTAGCGCTCTGTCGTGTTGCAGGCGGAAGGCCTCGCCCCAGTCGACGTACACGTAGGGCTCGGCCTTTTTCGCGCGCACCAGAATCAGCTTTTCCTCCAGCAACTGTTCTACCTGCATGCCCGGCCAGTAGGTCGGCTGATAGACCAGGGCGGCATCCAGCACGCCCAGCTCCAGTTGGCGCAGCAGCTCCTGGCCGTCGCCGATGTGGGTGTGCACGGCGTACTGGTCGATATTGGCGCGGATACGGCTGACCCAGTGCAGCATCAGCGGGTTGCACAGGCTGATCTCGCCACCGATACGCAGCACGTTGTGGTAGCCGTCCGGCAGTGGCAGTTCGCGCTGCGCCGCTTCCCAGGTCTGCAGGATCTGGTTGGCGTAGGAGACGAAAGCCTCGCCGTCCGCGGTCAGTTTGGCGCCGGCGCGGTTACGTACGAACAGCGTGCAGTTGAGGTGGCCTTCGAGCTTCTGGACACGTGCGGTGATGGCTGTCTGGGTGACATGCAGGCGTTCGGCGGCGGCGATGAAACTGCCGCTGCGGACGATTTCCAGAAAGGTGCGGGTGAGATCGATGTCCATGTCGCGTTGATGCTCCGGGAGCGGGCAGAGGCTGCAGTTTACGGGCTGTGGCGATTAGTCGAAATAAGCCAGGAGGTCGCGCTGCAGGGTGGCGATCAGATCCGTCTGGGTGATCATTCCCACCAGCTTGTCGTTCTCCAGCACCGGCAAGCAATGCAGGCCGTGGTCGGACAATATCCCGATCAGATCGGCGACGTGCGTATCGACAGTGGTGCAGCGCACCGGGCTGCTCATCAGATCGCCCAGGCGCGGCCGCGGCTTGCGCTCGAACAGGCCGAAGCGCCTGGCCGGGCGGCTGTGCAGGGGCGCGACCAGATCGCTCAGGCTGACGATACCGACCAGTTGCTGATTACGGTCGAGAATCGGCAGTGCCTTGAGGTGATGGTGGCGCAGCAGGTGCAGCCCCTGCTTGATGCTGGTGCTCGGCGTGGCGCAGACCAGGTCACGCGACATCACCTGGCCGGCGCGGATGTCGCCCATGCTGCGGCGCAGCGCATGGCGCTCGGTGCTTTTCACGATCAGCTCCAGATCCTCGCGGGTCACGTCGACGAAGGCGCCGAGTTCGTCGAGTGCCTGATTGAGGTCGGTACCGCGAATGCCCACGCGCTCGCCTGGCGACGGATCACCGGTGTGATGGGAATCGGTCGCTGGTGCGCTCTGGCGCGGGTAGCGCATGCCGGTGAGGTTGTTGTAGATCAGCGCGCAACCGAGCAGGGCCAGTGCGGCGCTCAGCACCGTCAGGGCTGGGTACCAGGTGGGCACACCGGGGATCATCGGCGCGAACACCACGCAGAAGGCGATGGCACCGCCCGGTGGATGCAGGCAGCGCAACGGGCACATCAGCAGCAGGCTCAGGCCTATCGCTAGGGCCGCGCCGAGCAGGCTGTGATCGAGCAGGTGGCCGACTACTACGCCGACCAGCGTGGCGCACAGGTAGCTGCCGAGAATCGACCAGGGCTGCGCCAGTGCGCCGGAGGACACGGCGAACAGCAACACTGCCGAAGCAGCCAGCGGCCCGGAGAAATGCACGGCCAACTGCAGACCGAAGAGTTGGCTGCACAGCCAGGTGGCGAAGGTAAATCCCAGGCTGGCGCCGAGCACCGCACGCAGCCATTCCCGCGGGCGCGTGTGCGGGGCATCAGGAAGAAAAGCGATGCACCATTGGTGCAGGCGTGAGGGTGTGCTCATGGTGTCCGTAATCAAAAAGAAGGCTCCTCACTGCTGAAGAGCCGACAAAGTGCCGCAGTCGGCACATCGGGACGCCCGTCCCTGGGCGAAGGAAAGTCAGGCGAACAGGTGATCCTTGGCCGGGTGTTCGTCGAGTGGTTGCGTGATCAGGCAAGCGAACAGGGAGGTGGCGGGGAGGCGGCGGTCGAACTGATCGTTGTCATCGTCGGGGCAGTCGCAAGGTGAGCCATCGTGATTCCGTCTTGCTGAAGGTTTCAGGCATGTCCCTTCCTGGCGGTTCGCCTGGCTGTAAGCGTGCGGATCGATTCGCCGAAGGGAGCACGCGAAATTGTGCGTGATGGCGATGTGGGCGACTAATTAATAATAAAGACGTTTGTATTATGTTTTTTTGATATCAAATGCCGCCTGGCGTGCTTGGGGACACTGGCCAGGGGCTTAGTACGAGTGGTGGTGAGCCCTGGATGGAGGAGAACTAACGCAGAGTTGCTCGTTGATATTCGTTAAATTGCACTATCTGATCATTAAGATTCATATGCGCAATATCACTGCGTATAGGCAGTGGCGATGCCGCGTCGTTCCTCCAGGCATTCGGCGGCGCCCAGTTCGAACTCGCGGCAGATCAGCGGGCGCTGGGCGTAGATGGTGCAGCGCATGCTGTTGCGATCCAGCGCTATGCACCAGCCGTCGTCCAGGCGGCGCATGACTTCGCCACCCCACTCGTCGGTCTCGATGTAGCGTTGCGGCACGCCGGTATCACCGATCAGCATGACTTCCAGCTGGCAGCAGCAGGCCGCGCAGGTGCTGCAGCTGACGCTGGGCTCGCTCGGTAATTGGCGGAGGGGGATGGTAATGCTCATGGGCGCGCAGTGTACGTGAGAAGCTGTCCACGATCTGCTGCGCGTCGGCCTGGCGTCGTTAAAAAGGCTCTGGATCGCCAGCCCGCTCGGAAGTCGCTTGCGGCTAACGCGCTTCAGCGCGGCCCGAAGGGCGAGCGGAGCGAGTCATGCTCATTTACAGTTCGTAAACTGCGCTTTCTCAAGCGTTTATCTAGATCGTAAACAAGTTCTGAGACGCGCGTCTTGCTGGGGTGACTTCGTCGGTAATGGCCGTTACAGCAGGCGTTGTCTCTGCTGGTATTGGAGCCGATAGAGCCTGGCGAAACCATGCAGAACCGGCAGCACGATGGCCCAGATGACTGCCAGCAGCCCCAGTGTCGTGACGTTGCCCAGTGGCAGTTGCACACCGCCCAGTTGCGCGCCCGCGTAATAGGCCAGCGGCCCGCCGACAGCGCCGAGCAGGCTGGCGCGCCACCAGGGCTGCGCGCTCCAGGCCAGGCAGTGATTGAGGGTAGTGCCCAGGAGCAGCCACAACGAC
>Ga0206116_1000867_pt1 | contig 21743 bp, 22 predicted proteins | sample 3A1Ametagenome_FD_178000 | JGI IMG/M metagenome (GOLD analysis project Ga0206116, IMG submission 178000) | Enriched microbial communities from leaf-cutter ant dump, University of Wisconsin, Madison, United States - 3A1A | ecosystem: Environmental > Terrestrial > Nest > Insects nest > Nest dump...
GCTTTTGGGCCAGAATGCTTTTATCCATGCCGCAGCGCTTGCAGGGCAGGCGGGTGAGGGTGTAGTGAAGCGCGCAATCATGCTCGAAAAATACCGGGGCGGCGCCCGGGTGGGAGCACATGGCGGCGCTGGCCAGCCGAACCAATGACGCGGTCACCGGCTTGGCGCCGGCCGCATTCGCATTGGACGAACACAATCGAACGACAGGGTCCGATCCGCATCCGGCCCTGATTAGGAACGGAACGGAATGACCGACAACAAAGACGACAAGACGATCAGCGTGGCAGGCAAGAAGACCCTGACGCTGAAGCCCTCCGGGGTTCAGCAGGGGACCGTGCGCCAGGATATGGGTCGTGGCCGCACGAAGGCCGTCGTGGTCGAGACCCGCAAGCGCCGCATCAACCGTCCGGAAGACGAACGCCCCGTGACGCCTGTGCCCCCCGTGCAGCGCCAGCCGGAGCCGCAGCAGTCGCGTCCCGCGCAGCAGCCCTCCCGCCCGGCCTCGCAGGCCGAGCAGAGCCGCCCGCGCGTCGGCGTCGTCCTGAACCAGCTTTCCGCCGAAGAGGTCGAGGCCCGTCGCCGCGCGCTTGCCGAAGCGCAGATCCGCGACGCCGCCGAGGCGCGCCAGCGCGCCGAGGACGAGGCCCGCCGCAAGGTGGAAGAGGAAGCCCGCCGCAAGGCCGAGGAAGAGGCGCGTCTCGTCCGCGAGAAGGAAGAGGCCGAACGCCGCGCCGCCGAGGCCGCGGCACCGGCGCCCGTCGTGGAAGAGGTTGCCGTCGCGCAGCCGGCGGCAAAGCCCGCCGCCGAGGTTCGCCCGCAGCCCGGCCGTACGCCGGCCGTTGCGCCCGCTCCCGTTGCCGGCCGCGGTCGCCGCGAGGCCGACGAGGACGAAGACAAGCGCCCGCGTGGCGGTGCGCCCGCTAACCGCGGCGCCGTCAAGCGTCCAGAGCCGGCCAAGGCGCCGGCCCGCCCGAAGACCGACGACGGCCGCCGCCAGGGCAAGCTGACGCTGACGACCGCCTCGACCGACGAGGACGGCACGCAGCGCGGCCGTTCGCTCTCGGCCATGCGCCGCCGCCAGGAGAAGTTCAAGCGCTCCATGATGCAGGAAACGCGCGAGAAGATTTCGCGCGAGGTCGTGCTGCCGGAGACCATCACCATTCAGGAACTGTCGCAGCGCATGTCCGAACGTGCCGTCGACGTCATCAAGTACCTGATGAAGGAAGGCCAGATGATGAAGCCCGGCGATCTGATCGACGCCGACCTGGCCGAACTCATCGCCGGCGAATTCGGCCACACCGTCAAGCGCGTCTCTGAATCCGACGTCGAAGAGGGCATCTTCAACGTCTCCGACGAGGAGGGCGATCTGGAATCGCGTCCGCCGATCGTGACCATCATGGGCCACGTCGACCACGGCAAGACCTCGCTGCTCGACGCCATCCGCCATGCCAACGTGGTGGCCGGCGAAGCCGGCGGCATCACGCAGCATATCGGCGCCTACCAGGTCGAGCAGAACGGCAGCAAGATCACCTTCATCGATACGCCCGGCCACGCCGCGTTCACCGCCATGCGTGCCCGCGGCGCGCAGGCCACGGACATCGCGATCCTCGTGGTCGCCGCCGACGACAGCGTGATGCCGCAGACGATCGAGTCCATCAACCACGCCAAGGCGGCGGGCGTCCCGATCATCGTGGCGATCAACAAGATCGACAAGCCGGCCGCCAATGCCCAGAAGGTCCGCACCGAACTCCTCCAGCACGAGGTCTTCGTCGAATCCATGGGCGGTGAGACGCTGGACGTCGAAGTCTCTGCCAAGAACGGCACGAACCTCGACAAGCTGCTCGAGGCCATCCTGCTGCAGGCTGAAATCCTCGACCTCAAGGCCAACCCGAACCGCACCGCCGAAGGCGTCGTCGTCGAAGCCCAGCTCGACCGCGGCCGCGGCGCCGTCGCCACCGTCCTCGTGCAGACGGGCACGCTGAAGCCCGGCCAGATCATCGTGGCCGGCGACCAGTGGGGCCGCGTGCGTGCGCTCGTCAACGACAAGGGCGACCACGTCAAGGAAGCCGGCCCGTCCATGCCGGTCGAAGTGCTCGGCCTTTCCGGCACGCCGGCCGCCGGCGACAAGTTCGCCGTCGTGGAGAACGAAAGCCGTGCCCGCGAGATCTCGGAATACCGCCAGCGCCTCGCCCGCGAAAAGCAGGTGGCGCGCCAGACGGGTTCGCGCGGCTCGCTCGAGCAGATGATGAACCAGCTGCAGAATTCCGGCCTCAAGGAATTCCCGCTGCTCATCAAGGGCGACGTGCAGGGCTCCATCGAAGCCATTGCCGGCGCTCTCGAAAAGCTCGGCACCGACGAAGTGCGCGTGCGCATCGTCCATTCGGGCGCCGGCGCCATCACGGAATCGGACATCTCGCTCGCCGAGGCGTCCAACGCCGCGATCATCGGCTTCAACGTCCGTGCGAACGCACAGGCCCGCTCGCTCGCCGAGCGCCAGGGCATCGAAATCCGCTACTACAACATCATCTACGACCTGGTGGATGACGTGAAGGCGGCCATGTCCGGCCTGCTCTCGCCCGAGCGCCGCGAAACCTTCCTCGGCTACGCCGAAATCCTCGAGGTGTTCAACATCACGAAGGTCGGCAAGGTCGCCGGTTGCCGTGTCACCGAAGGCAAGGTCGAGCGTGGCGCAGGCGTCCGCCTCGTGCGCGACAACGTCGTCATCCACGAAGGCAAGCTCAAGACGCTCAAGCGCTTCAAGGACGAGGTCTCGGAAGTCAATGTCGGCCAGGAATGCGGCATGGCCTTCGAGAACTACGAGGACATCCGCGCAGGCGACCAGATCGAGTGCTTCCGCGTGGAGCACGTCACGCGCACGCTGTAAGCGCCTCGCGAAAAGCGTATCATGCGAGCGCCGGACCTTTTCGGCGCTCGCATTTTTTTGAAGGTGACCATCATGACCAGAGCAACATCCTCGGCGCCGTCGCAACGCATGCTGCGCGTGGGCGAGCAGGTGCGCGCGGCCATCACCCAGGTCCTCCAGCGCGGCGAGGTGCGCGACCCGCTTCTCGAAAAGACCGTGATCTCGATTTCGGAAGTGCGCATGTCGCCGGACCTCAAGCACGCGACGGCCTATGTGACGCCCCTCGGCGTCAAGGACCACGAGGCGGTGATCGAGGCGCTGAACCGCAATGCGAAATTCATCCGCGGCCGGCTCGGCCCGCAGCTTCGCCAGATGAAGTACATGCCGGACGTGCGCTTCCGCGACGATACCAGCTTCGACAATTACAAGAAGATCGACGATCTCCTGCGCTCGCCGGAAGTCGCCCGCGATCTTTCCGCCGAAGACGGCGACGAACAGTAAGATATCCAGGATAACGATGTCCAAGCCCCGCAAACCCAAGGGCCGGCCGGTTTCCGGCTGGCTGATCCTCGACAAACCGTTCGATTTCGGCTCGACCGAGGCCGTCTCCAAGATCAAGTGGCTGTTCAAGGCGCAGAAGGCCGGCCATGCCGGCACGCTCGACCCGCTCGCCTCCGGCATGCTGCCGATCGCGCTGGGCGACGCCACCAAGACGGTGCCCTATGTCATGGACGGCCGGAAGATCTACGAATTCACCATCACCTGGGGCGAGGAGCGTTCGACGGACGACCTCGAAGGCGAGGTGACGCAGAGTTCCGATAAGCGTCCGACCGCTGAGGCGATCAAGGCGATCCTCGGCGCCTATACGGGCGTCATCCAGCAGATCCCGCCGCAGTTCTCCGCCATCAAGATCGACGGCGAGCGCGCCTATGACCTTGCCCGCGACGGTGAGACGGTCGAGATCCCCTCGCGCGAGGTGGAAATCCACCGCCTGACGCTGATCGGCTCGGACGAGAACACGGCCCGTTTCGAGGTCGAATGCGGCAAGGGCACCTATGTGCGCGCGCTCGCCCGCGATTTCGGGCGCGAGCTCGGCTGCTACGGCCATATCTCGGCGCTGCGACGCACCTTCGTCGCCCCCTTCGGCGAGGACGACATGGTGCCGCTTGCCGAGCTTGTGGCGCTGGAGACGATCGAGGACGAGGCCGAGCGTCTGGCCGCCCTCGACGCCTTCCTCATCGATACCGGCGAAGCGCTTTCCAGCCTGCCGCAGATCGTCGTCAACGACGATCAGGCGCACCGCCTGCGCATGGGCAACCCCATCATCGTGCGCGGCCGCGATGCACCCGTTTCGGCGGACGAGGCCTATGCCACCGCGCGCGGCAAGCTGGTCGCCATCGGTGAGATCGGCGGCGGCGAGTTCCGCCCGAAGCGTGTTTTCGCAGGCTAATATTCACGGGTCGGAACCAGCGGCCCCCGACTTGATTTCACCACAAGCTGCGGGCTTTATGGGCCGGCGAGGTTTGCTCGAAGGCAGGCCGGAGGGCGCATGGCCGTTGCGGCGCCGGTGAAGGGGGAAGGGCTGGCTGTTGACGATTGCGCCGACTGACCGAACGACATCCGCCGGGAAGGCGCAGGAAGGGGCTGCCCCCGCCCGGCCCCGGCGGCGCATGCACCACCCGGTCGCCGTCTATCTCGTCTGCCTCATCCTCGTCGTCGTCATCCCCGCCTTCCTCTTCTCCATCGTGGTGCTCAAGCGTACCAACGAGGCGCAGGAGCGCATCTTCGAATCGCTGCTGCGCACCTCCACGGGGGCCGTGAACCGCGCCGTCGAGCGCGAGATATCCGGCATGGTCTCCACGCTCAATTTCCTGTCGACCTCCGAGAGCCTGCGGGCGCCCGACTATGCGGGCCTCTACCGGCAGGCATCGAAGGCGCTGGAGGGAACGGACGTCTATTTCATCGTCATCGACGAGGCGATGCGCCAGCTCCTCAACACGCGCGTGCCTTACGGCACGCCGCTGGGCACGGCCTCCGATCCCGTCTCGGCGGGGCAGGCGCTGGCGCGCGGCGAACGCATGGTCTCCGATCTCTTCTTCGGCAAGACCGCGCAGCAATGGGTGTTCAACGTCTACCAGCCGATGCGCCTTCCGGGCGGGCGGCACGTGCTGCTGACGCTGACGAAGAACGCCGAGGCGCTGCGGCGCGCGGTCAATCCCGATATCCTCTCGCCCGGCTGGAACGCGGCGGTGCTCGACACGCAGGGCACCGTCATCGTCTCGACGGACGAGACCCAGAAGACGGGCACGCCCTTCTTCCTCAAGGTCGTTCCCTCGCTTCGCCTCGGCGTCAGCAAGATGCGCGAGGGCGGCGTCAACTATCAGGTCGTCACCGAGTTTTCCTCGCTTGCCGGCTGGCGCATGATCGCCTGGGCGAAATCCTCCGACGTGCAGGCCCCGGCCGTCTCCTCCTTCCTGTGGCTGACGATCGGCGGGGCGGTCTTCGCCGCGCTCGCGGCTGCCAGCGCCTTCGGCATCGCCCGCGTCCTTTCCCGCGACGTCCGCCTGCTGGCGTCCGATGCGCGCCGGCTCGGCCACGGCGAGCGGATCGCCACCCGCCGCTATGCCATCTCCGAGCTCGAAACCGTCTCGCGCGCGCTGTCCGAGGCGGCCGATGCGCGCGTCAAGTCGGAGAACGAGGTGCGATTCCTGATGCGCGAGGTGGCGCACCGCTCCAAGAACCAGCTCACCGTCATCCAGGCCATGCTGAACCAGTCGGCGGCGGGGGCGGAGAATGCGGTGGATTTCGCCGACACCTTCCGTAAGCGCGTTTCCGGCCTTGCCCGCTCGACGGACCTGATGATCGCCAATGCGACGCAGGGCGTGAACCTCTCGGAACTGGCCAGGAACCAGCTGAAGCCTTTCACGCCCGACGAGGCGGAGCGCGTGCGCATCAGCGGCCCGGCCGTGCTGCTCGACCCGCAGGCTTCCCAGACCCTGGGCATGGCGCTGCACGAACTGTCGACGAACGCCACGAAATACGGCGCGCTCGCCAACGAGACCGGCAGGGTCTCCCTCACCTGGTCGACAGCGGGTGACGGGCTGAACCTCGTCTGGCGCGAAAGCCGCGCGGCCATCGACAAGGCCGCGATCGCCGCCAGCCGCAAGGGCTTCGGCAGCGTCGTGCTGGAGCGCATGCTCGGCATGGCGCTGGATGCGAAGCTGGATTTCATCGTTCATGACGACGGCATCGAATGGCGGGTGGCGATCCCGCTCGCCCGCCTGCGCGGCGACCACGACCACGACCACGACCACGAGCCGGATGGCGCCAAATGATCGTCTCTCTCCTTCGCCGCGCCGTCCTCGCCGCACTCTTCTTCCTGCCTCTCTCGCCGGCCCTTGCCGCCGGCGAATGCCTCGTCGACGATCCGACCGGCACGCCGCTCAACGTGCGCTCCGCGCCGAACGGCGCGATCGTGGCGACGCTCGGCAACGGCACGCGCCTGACGGTGATCGAGGAAAGGAAGATCGGCACGAAGCCCTGGCTTTTCGTCGCGCGGCAGGGCGAGCCGCTCGGCTGGGTGTTCGGGGCCTATGTCGTCTGCCCGAAGGCAGGCGAAGCGCGGGAAGCGCCGCCCGGCCAGCCCGCCGAGCATGGCCAGAACGGGCCTTCCCTTTCCGGAGGGAATGGTTTATAGGCACGCCAGCAATGCGGGCATGCCCGCTTGCCTTCACGGCCATCGCTGGACGACATCCCGGCTTTTGGCGACTTTGGTTCCCATTCATGAAAGGACATTTCGATGTCGATCACTGCCGAGCGCAAGGCTGCGCTGATCAAGGAATACGCCACCAAGGAAGGCGACACCGGCTCTCCGGAAGTCCAGGTCGCGATCCTGACCGAGCGCATCAACAACCTGACCGGCCACTTTAAGGACCACAAGAAGGACAACCATTCCCGTCGTGGTCTTCTGACGCTGGTTTCCAGCCGCCGCTCGCTTCTTGACTACCTCAAGAAGAAGGACGAATCGCGTTACACGAAGCTCATCGCTTCGCTGGGCATTCGCCGCTAAGACATTCCGGCGGGCGCTTCCTCTTGGGGAAGCGCCCGCTGCTTATCCAGCAGGCCGGATGGGCCGGCCCTGCGGAACCAACCGATGACCTGTCATGGGGCAGGATTGCAGGATGCTTCTTTGACGGCGGTTCCGGCCGGAATCGCGACAAGGTGCCGAAGCCTCCCGTTGTCTTGCCCATGATGCGTCACGAACGCGGATAGACCACCTGCGCCTTTCCGGGCGGCGGTGCGCGTATCCGCCAAGAAGGACAAGACATATGTTCGATACCCATACGGTCGAAATCGACTGGGCGGGCCGCCCGCTCAAGCTGGAAACCGGCAAGATCGCCCGTCAGGCCGACGGCGCCGTTCTCGCCACCTACGGCGAGACCGTCGTTCTCGCCACGGTCGTTTCCGCCAAGGCCCCGAAGCCGGGCCAGGATTTCTTCCCGCTGACCGTCAACTACCAGGAAAAGACCTACGCCGCCGGCAAGATCCCGGGTGGCTACTTCAAGCGCGAAGGCCGTCCCTCGGAAAAGGAAACGCTGGTTTCCCGCCTGATCGACCGTCCGATCCGCCCGCTCTTCCCGGAAGGCTACAAGAACGACACGCAGGTCGTCGTCACGGTCGTCCAGCATGACCTCGAAAACGATCCCGACGTCCTGTCGATGGTCGCCGCTTCCGCCGCCCTGACGATTTCCGGCGTTCCCTTCATGGGCCCGGTCGGCGCCGCCCGCGTCGGCTACATCAACGGCGAATACGTGCTGAACCCGCATCTCGACGAGATGGACGAATCGGTCCTCGACCTCGTCGTCGCCGGCACGCAGGACGCCGTCCTGATGGTCGAGTCCGAAGCCAAGGAACTCAACGAAGACGTCATGCTCGGCGCCGTCATGTTCGGCCACAAGGGCTTCCAGCCGGTCATCGACGCGATCATCAAGCTCGCGGAAGTCGCTGCCAAGGAACCGCGTGATTTCGCTCCGGAAGACTATTCCGAGCTCGAAGCCGAAATGCTCGGCCTTGCCGAAACCGAACTGCGCGCCGCCTACAAGATCACTCAGAAGGCCGAGCGTTACGCTGCCGTCGACGCCGTCAAGGCCAAGGTGAAGGCACACTTCCTGCCCGAGGGCGTCGAGCCGAAGTACTCCGCCGAAGTCATCGGCGCCATCTTCAAGCACCTTCAGGCCAAGATCGTCCGCTGGAACATCCTCGACACCAAGAGCCGCATCGACGGCCGCGACCTGGAAACCGTCCGCCCGATCGTCTCGGAAGTCGGTATCCTGCCGCGCACCCACGGCTCGGCCCTGTTCACGCGCGGGGAAACCCAGGCGGTCGTCGTCGCCACCCTCGGCACCGGCGAAGACGAGCAGTATGTCGACAGCCTCACCGGCATGTACAAGGAACGCTTCCTGCTGCACTACAACTTCCCGCCCTATTCGGTCGGTGAAACGGGCCGCATGGGCTCCCCGGGCCGCCGCGAGATCGGCCACGGCAAGCTCGCCTGGCGCGCCATCCGCCCGATGCTGCCGACGGCGGAACAGTTCCCCTACACGCTGCGCGTCGTCTCGGAGATCACCGAATCGAACGGCTCGTCCTCGATGGCGACCGTCTGCGGCACCTCGCTCGCCCTCATGGATGCCGGCGTTCCGCTGGCAAAGCCGGTTGCCGGCATCGCCATGGGCCTGATCCTCGAAGGTGACCGCTTCGCGGTTCTCTCCGACATCCTCGGCGACGAAGACCACCTCGGCGACATGGACTTCAAGGTCGCCGGCACCGCCGACGGCATCACCTCGCTGCAGATGGACATCAAGATCGCCGGTATCACCGAGGAGATCATGAAAGTCGCCCTCAGCCAGGCACAGGGCGGCCGCAAGCACATCCTCGGCGAAATGGCCAAGGCCATCACCGAAGGCCGCTCGCAGCTCGGCGAATTCGCCCCGCGCATCGAAGTCATGACCATTCCGGTCGACAAGATCCGCGAAGTCATCGGCACGGGCGGCAAGGTCATCCGCGAGATCGTCGAGAAGACCGGTGCCAAGATCAACATCGAGGATGACGGCACGATCAAGATCGCATCGTCCTCCGGCAAGGAGATCGAAGCGGCCCGCAAGTGGATCCACTCCATCGTCGCGGAACCGGAAGTCGGCCAGATCTACGAAGGCACGGTCGTCAAGACCGCCGACTTCGGCGCCTTCGTCAACTTCTTCGGCCCGCGCGACGGCCTCGTGCACATCTCGCAGCTCGCCCAGGAACGCGTCGCCAAGACGTCCGACGTCGTCAAGGAAGGCGACAAGGTCTGGGTCAAGCTGATGGGCTTCGACGAGCGCGGCAAGGTCCGCCTCTCCATGAAGGTCGTCGACCAGGCGACCGGCAAGGAAATCGCTGCCGACAAGAAGGGCGACGGCGAAGCTGCCGAGTAAGTAACGCCTTACCTATCGAAGGGGCGCGGAGCGGCACGTTCCGCGCCCCTTTCTTTTGAACACCGGAACCCTGACATGACCCGCGACGCCCTGAAAACCCTGTTCCATCCCTTCGCCTCCGGCACGCTCGCCATGCCCGGCGAGGGCGAGCGCTATCTCTTCCTCGGTGCCGAGGCCGGCCAGCGTCCGCCGGAAGGTTTTGCCGCGGCGCTGGAGGCCGTGCAGCCGCTGCGCTCGCTCTATCGCGGGCTGGAGGCCGTGCGCGCGGCGGTCAAGCCCGTCGTCGAGGGCGAGGATTGTGACGGCGCGCTCATCCTGATGACCAAGCACAAGGGCGAGAACGAGAACCGCATCGCGGAAGCCCTGCGCCGCGTGCGCACCGGCGGCCTGATCGTCGTTGCCGGCGGCAAGGAAGACGGCGTGCAGTCGATGCGCAAGCGCCTCGACCAGCTCGGCCTGACGGGCGATTCCATGCCGAAATACCATGGCCTCGCCATCTGGTTCGCTCGCCCGGAAGACCCGTCCGAGGCGATCGCCAAGCTGGTAGCCAAGCCGGTGCGCATCGTCGGCCGCTTCACGGCCGCGCCCGGCATGTTCTCGCACGACCGGATCGACGAGGGCTCGGAACTGCTCGCCACCCGCATCCCAGAGGATTTCAACGGCCACGCCGCCGATTTCGGCGCGGGCTGGGGCTATCTTTCAGTCATGCTCGGCGGCCGCGCGCCGAATGCCAAGGGCATCGACCTCTTCGAGGCGCACTACGAGGCGCTGGAAGCGGCCAAGGAAAACATGGCGGAGAACTGCCCGAACATTCCCGCGCGCTACTACTGGTTCGACCTGACGGCGGAGACGCCGCGCGACCACTACGACCTCATCGTCATGAACCCGCCCTTCCACGAAGGGCATGCCGCCGACCATTCGCTCGGGGCAGGCATGATCCGCATGGCGGCGAAGTCGCTGAAGGCCGGCGGGCGCCTGCTCATGGTCGCCAATCGCGGCCTGCCCTATGAGCCGGTGCTGAAGGAAGCCTTCAAGGAAAGCGGCGAACTGTGCCGCAATGCCCGCTTCAAGGTGCTTTGGGGCCGGCGCTGACCGGCGGACTCGGCGCTTTCATCAAAAAGAAACGGGGCGAAGTCTGAAACTTCGCCCCGTTTTCGTTATTCGCTGTCGGCGCTTCTGAGATATTCCAGCGTCGGCATGGAGGTGATGTTGTAGCCGGCGTCCACATAGTGGATTTCGCCGGTGACGCCGCTCGAAAGGTCCGAGAGGAGATAGAGCGCCGAATTGCCGACGTCCTCGATGGTGACGGTGCGGCGCAGCGGCGCGTTCTTCTGCTGCCAGGACAGCATGGCGCGGGCATCCGAAATGCCGGCGCCGGCCAGCGTGCGGATCGGGCCGGCCGAGATGGCGTTGACGCGAATGCCGCGCGGGCCGTAGTCGCCGGCAAGGTAGCGCACGGAGGCTTCCAGCGCGGCCTTGGCGACGCCCATGACGTTGTAGTTCGGCATCAGCCGGACGGAGCCGCCATAGGTCAGCGTCAGCATCGCGCCGCCGTCTTCCATGAGGTCTGCCGCGCGCTTGGCGATTTCCGTGAAGGAGAAGCAGGAGATGACCATCGTGCGCGAGAAGTTGTCGCGCGTGGTGTCGGCATAGAGGCCCTTCAGCTCGTTCTTGTCGGAAAAGCCGATGGCGTGCACGACGAAGTCGAGCTTGCCCCATTTTTCCTTGAGCGCGGCGACGGTGGCGTCGACCGAGGCGATGTCCTCGACGTCGCAGGGCAGCACGAAGTCCGAGCCGAGCTCGGCCGCAAGCGGCTTCACGCGCTTGCCGAGCGCTTCGCCCTGGTAGGTGAAGGCCAGTTCCGCGCCGGCGCCGGCCAGCTTCTGTGCGATGCCCCAGGCGATGGAGTGATTGTTCGCGACCCCCATGATGAGGCCGCGCTTGCCGTTCATGATCCCCGTCATGCGTGTCATCCGTTGTAGCGCTGGAAGACCAGCGTGGCGTTCGTGCCGCCGAAGCCGAAGGAATTGGAAAGAACCGTGTCGATCCTGGCGTTGTCGATGCGCTTGCGCACGATCGGAACACCCTCAAATTCCGGGTCGAGTTCGGTGATGTGCGCGCTCTCGCCGATGAAGCCGGCCTGCATCATCAGGAGGCCGTAGATCGATTCCTGCACGCCGGCCGCGCCCAGCGAATGGCCGGTCAGCGACTTGGTCGACTGGATGTGCGGGATCTTGTCGCCGAAGACCTCGCGGATCGCGCCGATCTCCTTCGAATCGCCGACAGGCGTGGAGGTGCCGTGCGTGTTGATGTAGTCGACCTCGCCCTTCACGGTGGAGAGCGCCTGGCGCATGCAGCGGATCGCGCCTTCGCCGGACGGGGCGACCATGTCGTAGCCGTCCGAGGTCGCGCCGTAGCCGGTGATCTCGGCATAGATCTTCGCGCCGCGCGCCTTGGCGTGCTCCAGTTCTTCCAGGACGAGGACGCCGGCGCCGCCGGCGATGACGAAGCCGTCGCGGCTGACGTCATAGGCTCTGGACGCGGTTGCGGGCGTGTCGTTGTACTTGGAGGACATGGCGCCCATGGCGTCGAAGAGGTTCGACATGGTCCAGTCGAGGTCCTCGTGGCCGCCGGCGAACATCATGTCCTGCTTGCCCCACTGGATCATTTCCGCGGCATTGCCGATGCAGTGCGCGGAGGTCGAGCAGGCCGACGAGATGGAATAATTGACGCCGTGGATCTTAAACCAGGTGGCGAGCGTCGCCGAGGCCGTCGAGGACATCGCCTTCGGCACGGCGAAGGGGCCGATGCGCTTGGGCGAATTGTTCTTGATGGTGATCTCGGCCGCCTCGATCAGCGTGCGGGTGGAGGGGCCGCCCGAGCCCATGATGATGCCGGTGCGGGGGTTGGCCGCATAGTCGGCCTCTTCCAGGCCGGAATCGGCGATCGCCTGCTTCATGGCGACGTGGTTCCACGCCCCGCCCTGCGAGAGGAAGCGCGCCGCGCGGCGATCGACGAGATCGGTCGTGTCGATATCGGGCGAGCCCCAGACCTGGCAGCGGAAGCCGTGGTCGGCGAAGTCCTGGCTGAAGCTGATGCCCGAGCGCGCCTCGCGCAGCGATGCCGTCACTTCGTCCGCGTTGTTCCCGATGGAGGATACGATCCCCAGACCCGTGACAACTACCCGTCTCATGTTTCTGCCCTTTTCTAGAACGTCCCGTTGTGAAGGCGGCATCGCCGCCCTCAGCCTTCCGGCGGCCGTCGCCGCCTCAGGCTTCCTTGTCTTTCGACAGACCGACGCGCAGGTCGGTCGCCTGGTAGATGGTCTCGCCGTCGGCCTTCAGCCAGCCGTCGGCGGTGCCGAGCACGAGGCGGCCGCGCATGACGCGCTTGAAGTCGATGCCGTATTCGAGGAGCTTCGTTTCCGGGCGCACCATGCCCTTGAACTTCACCTCGCCGGTGGAAAGCGCCATGCCGCGGCCGGGTTCCCCCAGCCAGCCGAGAAAGAAGCCGGTGAGCTGCCACATGCCGTCGAGGCCAAGGCACCCCGGCATGATCGGATTGCCCTGGAAATGGCAGGGGAAATACCAGTCGTCCGGCTTCACGTCGTATTCGGCGCGGATGTAGCCCTTGTCGAAGGCGCCGCCCGTTTCGGAGATGTCGGTGATGCGGTGGACCATCAGCATCGGCGGCAGAGGAAGCTGCGCATTGCCGGGGCCGAACAGTTCGCCGCGGCCGCAGGCCAGAATTTCCTCGTAGTTGTAGCTGGATTGCCTGGTCATCGAATGTCTCATCCCCGGTCTTGAACACGCTTGGTCAGCGTTAGATTTAGAGGAGGCCGGGCACGATTTGAAGCACCCCGCTCCCCGTCTTTTTATTGCCGCGCCCCGTCCGGGCGAGACATGAATTGTGCAGTTCGCATACATGATGCTTGCGGCCACAGCCAGCGCAAAGTGGCCGCAAAGCCACCAAGGCCCCGGTTTTCCGCAGGTTGCACACGGTTCGGCGGCTCTGATCCTATTGAATCCGCGCCATGCTAAAGTTATATCGAAAGTTCAAGATTGTTGTTCAAGGCCACACGAGCGGACCCCTTGCCCATGACGCATGCATACGAGATGCCCATCGACGAGCGCCTGCGCCACTGTGGCCTGCGTCCAACGCGCCAGCGCGTGGCTCTCGCGGACCTGCTGTTCGCCAAGGGCGACCGGCACCTGACGGTCGAGGAACTGCACGAGGAAGCCGTCACCGCCGGCGTGCCGGTGTCGCTTGCCACCGTCTACAACACGCTGCACCAGTTCACCGAGGCGGGCCTCATCCGCGTGCTCGCCGTCGAAAGCGCGAAGACCTATTTCGACACCAACGTGTCGGACCATCACCATTTCTTCGTCGAGGGCGAGAACCATGTCCTCGATATCCCGGTGAGCAATATCGAGATCGGCAACCTGCCGGAGCCGCCGGAAGGCATGGAGATCGCGCATGTCGACGTGATCATCCGCCTGCGCCCGCGCAAGGCCTGATCCTTCTTCTCACATCACGTCGTCCGGGTGCCGACCCGGCCGGGGCTTGTAGACCGGAAAGCGCCAGCCGAAGCGAAGGGCCCCGCCGCGCACGAGGAAGGCCGTGCCGATGCCGATGGCCGAGGCCGCCCAGAGCGGCGCGCCCGCGGCCATCGCCGCCGTGAAGCCGGCAGCGCCCGCAAGCGCGGCGGTGACGTAGACCTCCGGCCGCAGCAGCACGGACGGCTCGTTGGCCAGAAGATCGCGCAAGATACCGCCGAAACTCGCCGTCAGCACGCCGGTGGTGATCGCCACGGTCGGCGAGCCGGTCGCGGCAAGGCCCTTGGCCGCGCCCATCACGCAATAGGCCGAAAGCCCCATCGCATCGAGCCAGAGCAGCAGCCGGTAGCGCGATTCGATCCGATGGGAGAGCACGAAGACGATGAGCGCGACCGCCACGCAGACGAGGAGATAGGTCGGGTTCACCACCCAGAAGACCGGGGTTGCGCCGAGGATGACGTCGCGGAACGTACCGCCGCCGATGCCCGTCGCCGCGGCCAGGAACACGAAGCCGATGATGTCGAGCTGCTTGCGCGAGGCCGACAGCGCGCCGGTGGCGGCGAAGACGGCGACGCCGGTATAATCGAGCAGTTCCAGGATCGGCACGCATTCCCTCCCTTGCAGGTCCTTCGCGGCCAAGCCTCGCGACAGCTTTGCCGCAGTAAAGTGCCCGCCGCAGAATCACCCGGCACCGGCTCGCATAATGACCGAATCGCCCGCCATGGAAAGGTTTGAGAGATGGCCATCCGCATGACAACCCTCGCGCTTCTCTCCGCCGCCTTCGCAGCGAGCGCCTTGCCGGTGCGTGCCGCTCAGATCGTGCCCGATGCGCTGGCGGCCGTGGAGGCGGAAGTCGCCGGCCGCTGCAAGAGCGCGATCTACGGCGCGGACTTCGCCGACAATATCGACTTCAACAACGACAGCCTCGTCGATGCGATCTTCAATCTCGGGGCGGTCAATTGCGACGGCGTGCCGGGGGGGCTGTGCGGCAATGTCGGCTGCCCGCACGAATTCTACATCCGCGTGGCCGAGGGCGGCTATTTCCTCGCCGCGACCGCCGATCTCTACGGCTATACGATGAAGAAGCGCTTCGGCAACATGGTGCTGGAATTGAAGGCGAACGCGGCAAGCTGCGGCCGTAGCGACAGCGAGTACTGCACGATGACGATCCGCGTGCGCAACGCCCGCTTCGAGACGATCTCGAAGAAGTAGCCGCCTATTGCGGCAGGAAGGCGCTGGTGCGGCCTGCCATGGCGTAGAAGGCAAGGCCGATCCATTCGCGCACGGCCGTCGTCATCAGCTGGGTGTTGGTCGACGGTTGCGTCAGGTCCAGTCCGAGGCGCGCCGTGCCGGCCGTGCGGTAATCCGTCGGCCAGGGCAGGACCTCGATGCCGAGCTTGCGGAAGAGGCCCACCGAGCGCGGCATGTGGAAGGCCGACGTTACGAGCAGGCAGTTCCCCAGCCCGTTTTCCGCAAGAAGCGTCTTCGTGTTGCCGGCATTCTCGTAGGTGTCGCGCGAATCCGGATCGCCGATCAGCCGGCTTGCCGGAACGCCGAAGGCCGCGAAAAAGCGCGTGCCGATGACCGCATCCCCCTCATAGGTGCCGCCGAGCGAACCGTCGCCGCCGGAAATCAGGATGCGCGCCTTGGGAAACTGTTGTGCCAGCCGCAGCGTCTCCACGAAACGGTCGCCGGCCTGGTTCAATTCGAAGCCGCCGCGGGCCGTCGTCACGTCGGGCTCGAAGGCTCCGCCGAGCGTGATGATGCAGGAGGGGCCGTTCGCCGGAAGCGCGGCGCGTGCGATCCGGTCCTCCAGCGTCTGCAGGAGCACCGCGCCGGTGGTGGTGAACAGCGTGACGAACAGAAGGAGCGCGGCGGCAAGATGCGCCAGCAGGCGCAGCCGGTTCCACTTGAAAAGGCCGGCGATGAGCCCGGCAAGGATGAGGAGCAGGCAGAGCGAGAGCGGCTGGGCAAGCAGCCAGAATATCTTCGAAACGTAGAAGGTCACGCCATGCCCGTCCTGCCTGGTGCCGCCGTCATGCCCCCGCCGGTGTTGCCGCCGCGGGCCTGCCCCGTCGCAGATAGAGGATGCCGGCCGCAAGCGCAATGCCGCCGGCAAGGACCGCGATGGCGATGAGCGGGCGATAGGCGATCCAGGCGACGGCGATGACGGCCGGCCCGAGCAGCAGCGTGAGGATGAGCGCGATCGCCGTCGTGCCGAAGCGGACGATGGAGCCGACGAAGGGCACGATGTCGGCGATCACGCCGAGGAACGACAGGATGAAGGCAAAGCCCACGAAGAGGCCGACGAGCCCGCCGACACGCACGAGCCAGGTGACGATCGTGTTCTCGCTCTGCGCCGCGTCGAACATGGCGCCCGCATCGGCAATGCCCGCTTCGCTGAGGAAGAGGTCGCGCCCGTTCGTGGTCTTGTAGGGTATCAGCGCCGTGCCGCGCTGCGCGCCGACGAAGCTCGCCTCGGCGATATCGGAGCGCTCGAAGCGGATGCGGATGTCGCCGACCTGCGGGGTCTGCGGATTGAAGGAGAAGACGGCCTGGCCGCCGACGATGGCGACCGGCTTTCCGAGCGTCACCGCCCCGCCGAGCCGGCTCGTTTCCGCGGCGGTGAGCGGCACGGGGCGATCCTCGCCGAGGCGGGCGGCCGCCTGTCCGTCGACGCTGAAAGCGCCGATCGTTGCGGACGGCACGGCGAATCGCGCGTCGTCGATGGGCAGTTGCGGATTGTCGTGGCCCGGCTGGCGGAAGCGGCCGGAATCGACCGCGCCGCGTTTCCATTCCTTGCTGTAGGAATAGGTGGTGACCGTTTCCTCGCTGCCGCCGAGCTGCTTGCGCGTTTCCGATTTCGAGGTTTCGACCCACTGGTACATCTCGACGATGCGCTCGAGGCCGGCGGCGCCTGCCGCCGAAATGCCGAGCACGTCGTCCTGCGGCACGCCGACCGGCTTCACCTGCCCGGAAACATGCACCAGCCTGCTCTCGTTGGCCGGATCGACGCTGCCGTTCTCGACGGAAACGACGAGCCCCGCGCCCTCGGCGAGCGCGCGATAGGTCTTCACGGAACGGCCCTCGTTCCAGAAGAGAAGGGCGATGCAGGCGATAAGCAGGATGAAGCCGACCAGGATCCTGATCAGCGCCCCCTTCAGCCTGGAGAACCAGGAAGCGGTCGTCGTTTCCGTGAAGCTCATGATATCCCCTCGACAGGCCCGGCATCCTGCGTAAGACGCCTGGAAAGCCATGCTTATTCGCGGTCGCTGAACCGTGCAAGCGGGGAACATCTTGACGCATCCGGCGTTGATGGCGCACGATCGATCGAAGGGAGCACCATCATGACCGAAGAGCGTGAAGACCGCATCCGCAAGCGCGCCTACGAGCTGTGGCAGCAGGAAGGTTCGCCCGAGGGAAAACCCCACGATCACTGGCTTCAGGCGGAGCGGGAAATCGACCTTGCCGCCGAGCACGAGATCGACAAGGGCGACGGCGAGATCGCGGGAGACGACGAGCCGAACCTTGCGGCCCTGCGCGAGGCGGTTCGCGAGCACGGCGATGTGTACCTGGTCAAGGCCGACCTGGAGGATGCCGACGAGCGCGAGGCGACGCCCGGCATGCGCGAGCAGCCATAGGCCTTGCGGCGCCAATGGCAGGCCGCTTCGGCGCTTCCTGCTTTTAAGGCTGTACAAACGCCATCGCGCCGACGAAACTCCTTTCGGTTGATTCGAGGGGATATGATGAAATCATGTCTGGCAGTCGCGCTGGCGACGGTCCTTGCCGGTCTTTCCGTGTCGTCGGCGCTTGCCGGCGATATCGTCGATGAAGTCCGTGTGGGCGTTGGCGGAAACCTGACGGGAGATACGTCCCGGGACAAGGGCGTCGTCGGCTCGGCCGAAGTCTATATCGCGCCCTTCCATTCCGGGCAGACCGGCCTTGCCAAGGCGCTTCTGGAGCCTCGCATCCAGGTGGGCGTTTCCGGCGGGGCGGATACGACCGATCAGGCCTATCTCGGCCTCAACTGGCATGTGCCGATCACCGAGGCCTTCTTCGCCGAGATCGGCGCGGGCGGCACGGTGCACAACGGCAATCTCGACAGCGGCACGGGCCCGCTCCTCGGCTGCCGTTTCCTCTTCCGCGAGCACGCCGCGCTCGGCATGCATGTGTCGGAGAATGTAAGCATCATGGCGACGATCGACCACTCCTCCAACGCCAATCTCTGCAACGGCCCCAACGACGGCCTCACCCACGCAGGCCTCGCCATCGGCGTGAAGTTCTAGACCCGCTCGGGCATTACCAGATTGATTTCGAGCCTGGCGCCGGTCGCCTCGGCATATCGGCGCAGGGTGGAGAGAGACGGGGAAACGCCGCCGCCTTCCAGCCGGGCGATGGCCGATTGCGTCGTGCCGATGCGCTTTGCAAGCTCGGCCTGGGAGAGCTTCGCCTTCGTCCGGGCATGGACGAGGGTTTCGATAAGCCGGAATTCCGCGTCGGCCTTCTCGTACTCCTGCCGGAATTCCGGGTTGTCCATCAGCCTCTTCTTGAGGTCTGCAATCTTCGTCATGGCTTCACCTCTTTCATCCGTGCTCTCGCAATCTCAAGGGCGGCTTTCGGGGTCTTCTGCGATTTCTTTACGAAGACATGCAGGATGACCACGCGCCGTCCGGTGACGGTCACGTAAATGCCGCGTGCGATACCTTCGGAAGCCTTGGCGCGCAGCTCCCAAAGCTTGCCTTCCAGATACTTGACGTGCGGTTCCCGCAACTGCTCCAGGCCGACGTTCTCGACCGCTTCCATGAGGCGGATGAGCCGGGCCTGAAGTCCGGGCGGCAGCGCCTCGATTTCTGAATCGACAATTTCGAGGGTCTCAACCGTCCATCGCATGAAAGCTATATAGCGAATATGCGATAATCGCACAATGGAATGGCGATTCGTGGAAAGCACGCGCAACGAAGATCGCTAAGCAGCAGTTTGGTATATTGTCAGGGGAAATTTGGTGGAGCTAAGCGGGATCGAACCGCTGACCTCTTGCATGCCATGCAAAGGGTCTTGCTTTCCGCATGTATCCTGACGTTTCCTAACTTGTCAAATAATCGTTTCTTTTCAACGAATCTCCGGTAAGGTGTTTCCGGTAGTTTCCTCTCGTTTCCGTTTCGGGGGTGCCCCGGGGGTGCCCCGAGGCTTTGAAGGTTCCGGTTACATGGCCAAGGATGATGACAAGACCGTCAAGCTTACGAAGCGCGCCGTTGATGCGATCAAGCCGGACGGAACGGACTTCTACGTGTTCGACAGTGACCTTGTCGGCTTCGGTGTCCGCGTCCGGGCGACGGGCGGCATATCCTACATCGTTCGCTATCGCGCCGGGTCCGGCCGCGGCGCTCCTGTCCGCCGTGTGACCATTGCAGCCGTCGGCAAGATTACGCCCGATCAGGCGCGGGAAAAGGCTAAGGACATTCTGGCTTCGGTCGTTAAAGGAGATGATCCCGCGAAGGCGAAAGCCGAGGCCCGGGTTGCGCTCTCGTTCGATGACCTTGTTTCCAAGTACCTCGACCACGTCGCGGCAAAGAAGAAAGCCGCCACCCATGACCTCTACAAGCATCTCCTGAATAGCTACGCGCTGCCGATCCTGGCGAAGCGCCCCGCCGCTAGTCTCACGTCCCTGGATATCGCCCCGCTGCATCTGAAGCTGCGCGACAGGGCCACGACGGGAAACAGGTTCCTCGCCGTGGTCGCATCGCTCTATAGCTGGGCGATGGAGGCGAAGCTGCTGGCGAAGATGGAAAACCCGGCCGCCGGTATCGAGAAGTTCCGAGAAAATCGCAGGGAACGCTTCCTGACCTCAGAAGAATTGGGACGTTTGGGCGATGCCATCCATGAGGCGGAGACCGTCGGCATTCCGTGGGAGCCTGATCCCAGCAAGCAAATGAAACACGCCCCGAAAGCCGAGAACAGGCGCGTCAAAATCGATGCGACCGTTGCGGCCGCGCTGCGCCTCTATGTCCTGACTGGCGCCCGCCGAAGCGAAATCCTGAATCTGACGTGGGATATGGTCGATCTGGAGCGCGGCCTGCTTTTCCTTCAGGACAGCAAGACCGGGCAAAAAACCATTATTCTGAATGGCCCGGCTCAATTGATCCTGTCCGAGCTGCCGCGGGTGGACCGTTTCGTCATTCCCGGCCAGGCAAAGAAGAGGCCGGACGGCACCATGGAGAGCCGCCCGCGCTCCGATTTGAAGCGGCCATGGGCAGCGGTGCGAAAGCGAGCCGGTCTTGATGCCGACGCCGACAATCCGCAATTCCGCGTGCGGCTTCATGACCTCCGGCACACGCATGCCTCCATCGGGGTCGGCTCCAACCTTGGGCTGCCAATCGTCGGGAAACTACTCGGTCACAAGCAAACGCGGACCACGGAACGCTATGCCCATCTCGAAGCCGATCCAGTTCGGAAGGCATCCGAGGCCATAGGCGCGCGGATCATGGATGCCATGGGCGGCGGGAAAGACCGGAAATCGAACGTTGTTCCGATGAAGAAGGGCGGCGGCTGAGAATTATCGAACCCGCAGGGATAGGGCGGCCACCCGACAAGCCGGAACGCACCACCGGCTTCCCTGCGGCATTTTGGTGCCATTGCAAGGTGTAGCAATGGTGACATTTGATAGTAACGACCTAGCCGAAATCGCTCGGTTGGAAGACATTGAAGAAATCAGGGGCGAGGGCATTCGCTTTTGGATGGCCACGAAATGGCCAGTCGACACTAAGGAGTACATTTTTCTTGGCAGAGCTATTGCCTCCCTAGGCATTGCTTCTTTTGCCGAAAATTGGAGCGGAAATGAGCCAAAAGAGCTTTTCTTGCCGAAGTTCGCGGAAGGGCAGGAATACTCGATAGAAGTGGGTAGTTTTGAGGATCTGTATCTTCGTGACGTTGCGCAGGCGGCAGCGGAGACAAACGGAGAAATTCTGCCTCCACTTGATGCGTATTTCAAATACATAGCGGCGGATCAGAGAAAAAATATAGCTCGAATCCGAACGGTTGTGAGCGCGATGATCAAAGCCTTCGTAGAAGGAGAGATAAAAACGTTTCGGCAGAAAATTGGCGGTGGCACACCATTTGAGGAAATCCCGGGCTTAGAATGGACTTCTGATGAGGCACATGACTGGTTTCTGTTTTGCCATCAGGGCCCCTATGCGCAGCCACCGTCAAGATTGAGGAGCATTCAAGACATTACCGCAAGGCCGAGCTTCATCTTCGTGGAGCGCTTGTCATTCGACTCTTTTGTCGCACGACGGGGAGATAATTTACAATGGTATCTCTACGCCGAGCGTGTTGCGGTTCCGGGCGTTAACCCTGAAAAGTCAATGAGCCATACGCTACCGTCGACTGCCCCATCGCTTAAAGAAATTCGAGCAGTCATCGAGAATGCCGCCAATTATTTCCGCGAACAGGGTTTCCTTGTGTGGACGAAAGAAGAGGCCGAGTCTGAGCTGCGAACCTTGATAGGTGCAAAACGAAATCAATGCCGCCCTATATTCGCCGATGACGAGATGAAGGCGTACTTCACTGGAGCGCGAGGGCGGAGAGGTTCGCCAAATCCCAATAGGGATAATGAGTTAGCGCAATTCCGCCAATTTTTTCAGGCGGCGAATATGCGGAAATAGACGGCGAATATAGCCCAACGCACCTTTTCGGTCACAGGAGATCAATCCTGATGAATGAGAAGGAACCCACATGCTCGACATCGCCCTCAATCAGCGCCGCATGCTTCGCACCGAGGATGCGGCAAACTATACGGGCCTCTCTGCCTCGACCCTGACGAAGCTCCGCTTGACGGGTAGCGGGCCGGAATACATC
>Ga0206116_1000868_pt1 | contig 21712 bp, 20 predicted proteins | sample 3A1Ametagenome_FD_178000 | JGI IMG/M metagenome (GOLD analysis project Ga0206116, IMG submission 178000) | Enriched microbial communities from leaf-cutter ant dump, University of Wisconsin, Madison, United States - 3A1A | ecosystem: Environmental > Terrestrial > Nest > Insects nest > Nest dump...
CGGAAAACCCCGGATCAGGTCTACTTCAACCAGCCGCAGACAATTCCCCTCGCGGCATAAACAGCGCCGGAAACCACTTAGAAATCGGCAAAAAGCTGTTCAGACAAACCGAGCCACCTCTGTCGGAGGGTAAAGTCCAACTATTGAGCGGCCAGCCAAGACTTTCGCGGTAGCGAAGTCCTCAAATTCGGTCATCGCTATAGCCTCCTCGGCAATCTCTGCAGCAAGCTGGCTCGGTATGATGACAACGCCTTCAGCATCGCCAACGACGATATCACCCGGAAACACCGGAGCGTCTCCGCAGCCGATTGGGATGTTCACATCAGCTGCATGATGAAGCGTCAGATTTGTCGGAGGAGAAGGGCAAGCAAAATAAGACGGAAAGTCGATATCCCCGATCTGCGGACTATCGCGGAACCCCCCGTCGGTAACAATACCAGCAGCCCCTCGGACCATCAGGCGAGAAATAAGGATGGACCCAGCTGATGCTGCGCGAGCATCCTTACGGCTATCGATTACCATTACGCACCCGGGCGGGCATTCCTCCACAGCAAGCCGCTGAGGGTGGTTGGGGTCCAGAAAGACATCGATAGTATCGATGTCTTCGCGCGCCGGAATATATCGAAGGGTGTATGCCTCCCCGACCATATTTCGCCCTTTCGAGGCGACCGGACGCACTCCTTGGACGAATTGATTTCGAAGGCCGCGCTTGAAAAGCGCAGTCGTAATTGTGGCAACGGATACGCGCATCAATGCGTCATGGATCTCAGCTTTCATAAGGTCTCCTATGTTGTAATATATTTGTTAAGTTGTTAGGTTCCGGCTGTCAACCCAAGCACTATCGCGTGAATCTGGAAATCGGGCTTGAATCTGCTTATGGTTCAGGCGATCACATGTCGTAGCCTAAGGAGACGAGGCAATTTCTGTAAACGACCTCTCTTTGACCGGGAAACTTAGCGATCGCGTCTATGACTACATCTTGGGCCAAATAGTAATTGGCGCTTTTGCGCTTAATGCGCGGCTCCCTACGGAGGAGCAGCTATCGCAACGAGCTGGTGTTTCGAGACCCATCGTACGAGAGGCGCTTAAGCGCCTCCGAGAAGACCAGGTCATTATCTCCAAGCAGGGCGCTGGATCGTACGTTGTACGCCGCCCTGCCCAACAGGTGTTAAGCTTTGCCCCGGTAGGTAGCGTCGCGGATATCCAACGTTGCTTCATTTTTAGGATAGCAGTTGAGAGTGAAGCGGCTGCGCTAGCTGCCCAAAATCAAAATCCGGCGCTGCTGAAAAAACTGAAGAGTGCTCTTGCAGACCTCTTGGATGCGCTCTCAGCTGGACGCGAGGCCGCAGAAGAAGACCTCGCCTTCCACAATGCTATTGCATTGGCGAGTGACAACCATTTTTTTGTTTCTACGATGGTCGGTATCTCCGACCAAATTCGGGTTGGTGTAAAATTAAATCGTCTTTTAACGCTCACCCAGCCTAAAGAGCGACTCGCAAGAGTAGAACACGAGCATCAAGCAATTTTTGATGCAATTTCTGCTGGAAACCCCGAAAAGGCGAAGCAAACAATGCGAGATCACTTGGAAAATGCACGGCTTCGAGTATTTGAAGGTAGAAATATTGATTAATCACTTATTTAGAGCCATCGATAGGCATGTGTATCGATGCCAAGCTGGTAGGTCACATAGTGAATTCTAGCGGTGGGGCAGCTCTTCATTCTCTCCAAGAGGTCGCTTTTCCTGTCGCATACACAAAGTTGAATTATAAAATAGGGCTTGTTTTACGGGCGTTGGCGCAATTTGCATTCGGCACGATCAACGACATCCAAGCTATAGTGAGCCGTTCACCGGCATCGGTCAGGGCAACGTTGCGCGTCGTCCTCGTTAGAAGGCGCACGTCAAGCACGGCCTTCAGCTTTCGGATCGTATGACTGAGGGCTGACGGCGGCAGATTCAGATGCAAGCGCGGATCGACCCCAAGCGAACGCAGGAACATGATACGCTCCGTCAAGCCGACCAGATTTCCCGCCCCCGGTGCATCGGGGGCGGAACGCAGCCAATGGAAGCGCGTCTGACCGATTGCTGGATCAACAGCCAACAGAGCATCGAGGGTTTCGAGCTTGTCCGGATCGAGATCCGAGATCAGCGCGGCCTCGGCACGGCGGCGGGCGATTGCGCGCGCTGCCAACCCCATGCGCTCGATCATGATCGCCACCGGCAGCAGAACCCGGCGCTCCCGATACGTGACAATGATTGCGTTTGCGATCAACGCTCCCTTATCGGTCGTTGAAGCTGTTTCGATAGCTGCCAGGAGCGCCGCGCGTCGATCCTCACCTGTCGGGCTTCTCATTTCGAGATAGCTCAATAGGCGCGCGACGTGGTTCATGCGTGTTTCTTCGCGGCGAGCATACAATTCGAATGACGCTGGGTCGGCTCCGACTTGCTCGGCAACATGGTTGAGCATCGGCATGGGAAGGGCTTCGTTGGCAATATTCCCGACAGGTGGCAACGATATGAGAAAAGCTCTTGAATGGATTCGGACCGCCGACCCTGTAGTTCGAACAGCTTTCGCGGCTGCCGCGTTGACAACCTGCATCACCGGCTTCGCCCCACATCAATGCTGCCTATCGGCTGCATGTCTCAGGGAGAGCGAACTGCGCCACGACGTGTCCGCCGCCGATGTCGACGAGATGCGCCGGCTCCGGGGCTTGGCCGGCCTTCCACACCGGGCTTGGAATCTCGCCTGCCAGGCGCGGACCGGCCACCCTCTCGCGGCGAGGGTCTGGGACGGGGACCGCCTCCAGCAAGCGTCTTGTATAGGGATGTCGAGGATTGCCGAATAGCTGCGCGCGCGTTCCCATCTCGACGATCTGGCCAAGATACATCACTGCCACGCGGTCGGAAACGTTCTCAACCACCGCCATGTCATGACTGATGAAGAGATAGGTGACGCCGCTTTCCTTCTGTAGGTCGCCCAGCAGATCCAGCACCTTTGCCTGGATTGACACGTCCAGTGCCGCAACGCTTTCGTCACAGACGATTAACTTCGGCTTCAGCGCAAGCGCGCGCGCAATGCAGATGCGCTGGCGCTGGCCGCCTGAGAACTGGTGTGGATAGCGGTTATAGACGCTGGGCGACATCTCGACGCGCTCCAGCAGTTCGCGCACGCGGGCCTTTTGCTCAGCCGGCGTTCCGATCCCGTGGATCACCAGTGGTTCGCGGATCAACTCGCCGACGGTCATGCGGGCATCGAGTGCCGCCATGGGGTCCTGGAAGACGATCTGAAGATCGCGACGGATCGCCTTGCGCCCTGCAGCGTTGAGATCATGCATGGCCTGGCCGTTGATCTCGATGCGGCCGGTATGGGGCACAAGCCCGACCAGCGCCTTCGCCATTGTCGACTTACCGCAACCGGACTCGCCGACAAGCGACAGCGTCTCGCCTCGGAAGATCTCGAGTGAGACATGCTCGACCGCATGGACGCGGGCAGCGACCCGGCCGAGCAGGCCCTGCCGGATCGGAAAGTTGACGGATACATCCTCGTAACGAACGAGAACCTCGCGCCTGTTGAGGTCCGGGCGTGATGCACCGGCTCCGATGCGCGGCACCGCGGCAAGCAGGTCGCGCGTATATCGCTCCCGTGGAGCATCGAAGAGATCGGCCGTCGACGCGGCCTCCACCATCTTGCCCTTGCGCATGACGATGACGCGGTCGGCCATTTCGGCGACGACGCCCATGTCATGGGTGATCAGGATGACGGCTGTACCAAGGTCCCTTTGCAGGTCACGCAGGAGCTCGAGCACCTCGCGCTGCACGGTCACGTCAAGCGCGGTCGTCGGTTCGTCGGCGATGAGCACAGCCGGACGCAGCGCGATGGCGATGGCGATCATCACGCGCTGACGCATACCGCCGGAGAGTTCATGCGGATATTGCTCTAGGCGCTTTTCCGGCTGCGACAGCCGTACGGCCTTCAGAGCCTCCAGCGCCCGGGCCCGTGCCTGGGCAACGGATAGGGGTTCATGGGCTCGGATGGCTTCCACGAGCTGGCGGCCTATGCTCATGACCGGGTTGAGTGCGGTCATCGGCTCTTGGAAGATCATCGCGATGCGCGCGCCGCGCATCTCCTGCATTTTCTTTTCGGGCAGGCTCGTCAACTCGGTCTCACCGAAGCGAATGGACCCGCCGGTCACTCGAACGGCGGGTGCCGGCAGGAGCCCCATGCAGGCAAGCGATGTGATCGACTTGCCCGAGCCGCTTTCTCCCGCAATCGCAAGGGTCTCGCCTCGATGAAGATCGAAGCTGAGGCCCTCGACAAGCGGAACCAGTCCGTGTTCCGACCGGGCAGCGACCTGCAGGTCACGTACCGACAGGACGACGTCCGTCGCTGTATCAACGACGGGAGAAAGCATGGCTGCGCTCATTCGAAGACGGCCCTCGGGAAGTAGAAACTCACCACGACGTTTGGCATGTCAACGATCTCCGAGATGCGAAGATCACCACATGTCGAAACGAGCATATAGGCGTCGACGGGGTCCATCTTCTGCGTGGTGGCGAGAAGATCGACCATGTTGGCGACAGCGTCCTTCGCCGCAGTCCAGAGGTCCGGACCGATGCCGGTGGTCACTTCGTAGCCCTTGGCGTCGAGGTGGTGCGTTACTGGTCCGGGTGTCGTAAAACGCGGTGTCTTCAGCGGCCGGCCCTTGATGACGTCGAGCGTCAGCACGACATCGAAGGGGCTTTCGATTGCGGTGCCGCAGACTTCCCCATCGCCCTGCGCGGCGTGGGTATCGCCGACGGAAAACAGCGCGCCGTCGACCTCGACCGGCAGGTAGAGAGTGGTGCCAGCGGCCAGATCGCGGATGTCGAGATTGCCGCCAACGCGGCGCGGCGGAACCACCGAGTGATGGCCCTTCTCGGCGAGCGCATTGCCAATGGTACCGGCAAACGGCTTCAGCGGTACGCGGCCGTTCTTTCCGAAAAGAGCCGGCTCCATGCTCGACGCGTCGAACTTCCAGACGTTGAGCGCCGGTTCAGTGAACTGGTCGGCAAGCAAGCCGAAACCCGTGATATTGGCGGTCCATCCGAAACCTGCACCATCGCGAAGCTGCGGCGTGAAGCTTTCGATCCTAACCTTCAACACGTCCCCCGGCTTGGCGCCGTCAACATAGATTGGTCCCGATACCGGGTTGATCTTGGCAAAATCCAGCGCCTGAACATCCTCGACAGTGGACTGGGGGCCGAGTTGGCCCCCAGAACTGTCAAGGCACTGGAACAAGATCGTTTCGCCCGGTGCAGCCGTCAGAGCAGGGGCAAAGGAATTGTCCCATCCAAAGTGGTGCTGGTGCGCATGGATCGTGTGGTTGCAGTGCTTGCACATGGCCGGACCTACTCCTTGATGTAGACGTAGTCGTAGTTGACCGGGATCGAGACCGGATCGACGTACAGTGCGTCGTCACCGCCCATGCGAGCAGACTTCATGGTGAAGCGTTGCTCGTTGAACACGGGCGCCCACGGCGCGTCTTCCATCACCTTCATGTAAATCTCGGACCACTTGGCGAGGCGCTCATCGACCTTGTTCGGGTCAACGATAGAGTCAGCCTCAGCTGCCAGCTTGTCGAGCTCGGGGTTGCAGTATTTGGACCAGTTCCAGCCGCCTTCGACAGCGCCACTGCAGCCCAGGATCGGACCGTAGAAGTTTGCCGGATCCGGGAAGTCGGCGATCCATGCCATGCCGCCCGACCAAATCATCGGAGCGTTGCCGGCACCGCCAGCCTCGATCACGTTAGCCTGGGCCAGCGACTTGATCGATGCGTTAATGCCAATGGCCTTCAAATCCTGCTGTATAGCCTGGGCGATACGAGGATTCGGGTCGGTGTTCATGACGAACAGTTCGGTTTCGAAGCCGTCCGCATAACCAGCCTCCGCCAGGAGCTTCTTTGCACCTTCCTGATCAAATTTGTAGCCATCATAGCCTTCGGTGTACCCCGGCATGGATCGCGGAAGCGGCTGGGTGGCGGGAACCGCGCGGCCGTTGATGACCTGAACGATGCGGTCCTTGTTGATCGCCATGTTGACGGCACGACGGACTTCAACCTTGTCGAACGGTGCCTGCGTCACGTTCATCGTGATATAGCCGGTGTGCAACTGGCCGCCTTCGACCACAAGGCTCTTCTGCGCCTCATCCTTCATCACTTCCACGAACTTTGCCGGCGGGATGCCGTCGCCCGGAACGTCGACTTCACCCTTCTGCGCGCGCAGAAGGGCAACGACTGGCTCCTGGCCGACTTCAACCGTGAAGCTGTCGAGGTAGGGAACGCCGGAGATCCAGTAGTCCGCGTTCTTTTCGAATACGAGGCGCTGGCCGAGCGTCCATTCGGTCAGCTTGAATGCACCGGTTCCAACCGGCTTCTTGCCGAAGTCTGCGCCGGCTTCCTCAACAGCTTCCTTCGGCACGATGAAGGAGAAGTTCAGCGCCATGATGTGCAGGAAGGTGGCGTCCGGGCGAGACAGCTTGAAGACGACCGTGTTCTTGTCGGGTGCAGAAACACCGGAGACGGTGTCAGCTTTGCCTGCGGCCGCATCGTCGTAGCCTTCGATCATGCTGAAGAAGCCCTGACCAGGAGACTGGGTGGCGGGCTTGATCACGCGGTTGATGGAGTAGACGACGTCGTCAGCCACCAATTCGCGACCGTTGTGGAATTTGACGCCCGGGCGAAGCTTGAACGTGTAGGTGAGGCCATCCTCGGAGATCGCGTAGCTTTCGGCCAGGCCCGGACGGAGCTTTGTGGTCCCCGGCTCGTAATCCATCAGACCATCGAAAACCGACTTGATCATCGACCAGTTCTGCCAGTCGTAGCCGATGGCGGGGTCGAGGGTCGCGACATCGTCCTTGTATGTGACAACCATGTTGCCGCCATACTTGGGCTCCTGGGCCTGGACCGGCGAAAGGGCTGGCAGCGCCATGAGCGTTGCGAGCGCGGTAGAAAGGATCAGCTTCTTCATAGGCTTCACTCCTGAGGGTTGATGGTTTCAGCGCAATTTGATGCGCGGGTCGATGAGCGGCGAAATCAGGTCGGCGATGAGGTTGCCGAGTACGATGCCGCACGCTGAGACGAGCGTAACGCCCATGATGATCGGGATGTCGACGCGCTGGATGGCCTGCCAGGCGAGTTGCCCGATCCCGGGCCAGCCGAAGACGCTTTCGACAACGACGATGCCGGACATGAACAAGCCAATGTCGATGCCGATCATGGCGATGATGGGCAGGATGGCATTAGGCAGCGCGTGCCCGAGAATAACTTTGCTGCGGCCGAGCCCCTTGGCGCGGGCGGTGCGAATGAAGTCGGCGCGCAACACATCGACCATTGACGAGCGCATGACGCGCGAGTACCAGCCGGAGCCTAGGATACCGAGGGTGACGGCCGGCAACACGAGATGGGCGAATGTTCCATAGCCGCCGATTGGAAACCAGCCGAGCTTTACCGCGAAGACAAAGAGCAGCAGCAGCGCGACTACGAATTGCGGGGCGGAAACCGTCACGAAGCTCGTCAGCATCAGACCGTTGTCGAGGACCTTACCGCGGTTAAGGGCAGCGATGATGCCGAGCGGCAGGCCGATCAGGAGTTCGCAGGCAATGGCTGCCACGAGGAGAAGCAATGTTGCCGGCAGGCGCGACACGATGAGTTGCGCCACCTCGGTCTTCTGCAGATAAGAGCGGCCGAAATCACCCTGGACGAGGTTCAGCAGATAATTTCCGTACTGGATGAGAAACGGCTGGTCGAGCCCGAGCTGCTGGCGGATGCTTTCCACTGTCGCGGCTGTTGCGGAACGACCGGCGATCTGTCGCACCGGATCAGCAGGCAGAACGTAGAGAAGCATGAAGGTGATGAAGGAAACGCCAAGCAGGATAAGTGCGGACTGGATCAGGCGTCGAATGATATAGGCGGCCATCAGTCACGCCCCTGCTGTGTTGGATCGAAGATGTCGCGCAGAGCATCGCCCACGAGGTTAAAGGCCAGGGCAAGAAGCAGGATGGCCGCACCGGGAATGAAGACGAGCCATGGCGCCGACTGGAAGTAGGTCTGGTTTTCGAAGATGATGTTGCCCCAAGACGGGATTGGCGGCTGCACACCGATGCCAAGGAAGGACAAGGTTGCTTCCAGGAGCACGGTGGTGGAGATGCCGAGTGTGCCCCAGACGATCAGGGTCGGGATGAGATGCGGCAGGATGTGCTTGAACACGATGCGACCGTGGCCTGCGCCGAGCGTCTTTTCGGCTGCAATATAATCCCGTTCGGCCAGCGATGAGGTCTGGGTGAAGATCACGCGCGCCGTCTGCACCCAGTTCACGAAGGCGATGACCATGGCGACGATCCATAAGGACGGGGAGAAGATCGCAGCCAGGCAGATCGCCAGCAACAGGGCCGGGAATGCCATCATCAGATCCGTGAAGCGCATCAGTACGGCGCCGACGATCCCGCGGAAATAGCCCGCCGTGACGCCGACCAACGTCCCGATGATCAATGCGGCACCGTTGGCCACGAGCCCGATCACCAGCGAGGTCTGCGCGCCGTAGAGGATGCGCGACAACAGGTCGCGTCCGAGCAGATCAGTGCCAAACCAGAAGTTTTCGTTCGGTGGAAGCGGTGCGCCTTCCAACGTCAGACCGTCGAAAAACTGCTCGTTAGGATCGAACGGCGCCAACCAACGGGCGAAGACGGCGCCACCGACGCAGAAGAGTATGATCAGCAGCCCCAGGATTGCCAGTTTGCGCTGAGCGAGCCGCCGCAGCACGGAAGGTTCATTCTCAGGCACCACCATGGGTTCAGGCGAGATCGATGCGTCGGCCATCGTCATTGCCCCCCTCGTTGGAATGATTTGCCACTAGCCGCTCGGCGGCGGTCTCGATTGTCACACGCCATGCCATCGCTGTCTGGCGCAGCAGGTCGTAGGCTTCGGCTTCGGTCCTGCCCTGCATCACGAAGATCATCACCGCGCGGACGACCGTCTGCCGCGCAGAGAGGCGATTCTGCAGGTCGGTGATGAGGGCGTCGGAGGACTTTGCGCGATCGAAATTACTGCGCGCAACAAGAAGCGCCGCATAAACGCCTTTGTCGCTCATCGGCTTCAGAAGTTGCGCATGGGCACCCATCTCCATTGCCCAACGAAGGCGGCCCGGGGCTTCTGAACCGATCAGCGCGATCATGGGCATGGCGGACTGGCCAGGCGCCCAAGGGAACTGCTCATCATGGCCCATGTCGGCGTCATAGAAAATGAAGTCGGCGCCAAGCGCCTCAGCCGGAAGCTCCGGCCAGGCTTCGCGAACAACAAGGCCGATGACGCCAAGCTGGCGGGTCAAGCCGTGCACCGATGGGTGCGGCCTGTGCAGGATCCAGGCTATGGCGCCTCCCAGATTTTCAGTACGAATGCTTGTCATGACACCACCTTCAGCAAGGGGCCATCATGGGAGGATTCGAACTGGCGCGTCAGATAGGGATCCGCCGCAACGGGCGGCAGCCGCTTGATCTCGTGGAAGCGACCATTCACGAGCCTGGCGATGATGGCAGGCTGATGCGCATGCAAATTGGTGGGATCTAGCCGCGGCTTTTGGCCGGAGGCGGCTGCAGACTGCACAAGTTCGGAGAGCGGTAGGACCTCCGCGCCCGGGCGCCCGTGCAGCAGCCGTGCAAGCTCATGCACGGACTGCCGGGCAATTTCCCGGTATGATCCGCCCGAGCCACCATCCGGTTCAAACCAAGGACCGGCCGATACCAAGCCCTCGGCAGCATCACCTCCTGCTTTGATCTCGCACTCGGTGAAGTTGCAGGACAGAACCGTGGGGCTGCTGATGCCCCCCGACGTCTGCTTCAGTTCTGCCAACCGCGCCAGAAACGCGTAGGAGCTGTCACCAACAAGCGAGTTCAGGATGAAGTCCGGCTTCAAGGCGCGAATATCCTGGATGATGTGATCGAGGTCGGTGTCACCGATCGCCAGATATCGGTCGCCGAGCACCTGCCCACCTGCTGCGGCAACAACTTCCCGCGCGATCCGAGCCATCTCCCAGCCCCAGATGTAGTTGGAGCCGACAAGATAGGCGCGCTTTCCGAGGGTCGGCAGGGCCCAATCGAGAAGTGGTAGCAGATGCTGGTTCGGGCATGCGTGCATGTAGGCAACGCGTTCGGACGCCTCGAAACCTTCATAGGGAACGGGATACCAAAGGACACCATCAACCCGCTCCAGTTCAGGGATGACATCCTTGCGGCTGGCGGATGTGGTGCAGCCGAATATATGGCGCGCCTGGGAGCAGCCCAGGATTTCACGACACAGCGGCGCATAGCGGTCGAGCCGTCCATCCGGATCGCGCTCGGTGACGCGGAAGGAAACGTCACTATTCGGGTCGGCATTCACCTCCTCCACACCATGCAGCACGCCTTCGCGGCTTGCACGGGACAAGGCGGCATACATGCCGCTGCGGGAAAGAAGTACGCCTATATCCACCAACCGCTTCATCGAGGTTCCAATACAAAAAGCCCCGATCGGTGCGCGTTTGGGGACGCGATCGAAACGGGGCTCAGGTGCCAGATATTTATCTCAATCTAGCCTCAGAAATTGCAGATTGGAAGCTTAATTACGGGATCGGCGGCAGAATTGCACAATTGCTTCCCGCAAAACGATCTCCGCGCAATATTTGCGCATCTCTGTCATAGCGACGAACCAAGGGAGCGCAATCATTTACGAGGCCTTCAGCGCGGTCATGATTCTATATTCGAATGGCGCCCGGGTCGGCAATATGAATATGTCGGGTGAATTCGGCATGCTGGCCAGTTGACGCAGGGATGCGGTTTCAGATTCAAAAATGCGATGAATCCAACCGGCATTACCGATGTTGCGGAATTGATGGTGCAAATCGCCGCGCTTCAGGCGGCCAACCGTCAGCTCGCCGAGCGCGTCGTCAAGCTTGAGGAAGAACTGGCGCTCGCTCGGTTGCATCGGTTTGCACCGCGTAGCGAAAAGCATGCGGATCGCATCTTCAACGAAGCCGAGCAGAGCATCGTTGAGGGACCCCATATCGGCTTGCAAAACTCGATCTCCTTGAGGCCCGCGTCATAGGGCCAAACTGAACGTCACCAAAAGCGCGTCAGAGCCCAAAAGGAACCCCTCCTTCTGGTTGCGTCGGGTCAGCGCGCGTAGGCCCGGAGCCCTCAATTTAGCGCAGGGTTTGCGGGCGCGGGTTGTTTGTCTTTTTCGGCTTTAGCTTTGAGAGCGGTTCTTGAAGCGCCATGATTCATTTCCGGTCTCGATGATCTCGCAGTGATGGGTAAGGCGGTCGAGCAGAGTGGCGGTCATCTTTGCATCGCCGAAGACGGCGGGCCATTCGCCGAAGGCCAGGTTGGTGGTGATGATGATCGAGGTGCGTTCGTGGAGCCTGCTGATGAGGTGGAAGAGAAGCTGGCCGCCGGCTCGAAGAAAGCGGCCGCTATCGCGTTCTGCGAAAACTGGAGCCTCGCGTCATCGCGGATGCGCCGCGGCATGGCTTTCCATCGCGGGGCGTCATTGTCGATACGGAGACGATGGGCCTCGATGCGGCTTACGACTCCACCAAGTTCTACGAAGCCTGGCGGACCGTAATCCCGAGGTATGGCATCTACAATCCCTATACCGGGCGGCGCCATCAAGGGACTGCCGGAGCCTGACACGAGAAGCGGTATAACATCGAAATTGCGTCATCTGTGAACTCCGAAGAATCTCGTTGACTAGGAAACCTAACCTTGGTAGTTTCCTAGTTAACTAGATGGAGAGCTGTTTTGAATACCTCGAAACTGACCGATCACACCGGGTATTGGATGCGGATGGTATCGAACGCCGTGTCGCAGGAGTTTACCCGGAAGGTGACTGGCCAAGATGTCACGGTCGCCGAGTGGTCGTTCATGCGGGCACTCTGTGATTCCGAACCAATGCCCCCGTCAATTCTCGCCGTGAAGATGGGTATGACGAAAGGCGCGATCAGCAAACTCGCGGAAAGGCTGCTGGCCAAGGGACTTGTCGCGCGCAAGGAAAGCAAGGAAGACAAGCGCGCCCACAGCCTTTCCTTGACGAGTAAGGGCCGGGATAAAATCCCGGTGCTTGCAGCGCTTGCCGATGAGAATGATGCGGAGTTCTTCAATACCTTGACGACGGAAGATCACGAAACGCTCAACCGAATTCTGAAGCTACTCGCCGAGCGACGCGGGCTTAACGCAACCCCGGTGGACTAAGCCCACCCAATATCAATTTTGACATGAAAGGAACCGACATGGACGCGGAACGGATTTCTATTGTCCAGACTTGCCTGCAAGCTGCCCACACTGGAAGCCTGAGCTTTCCGGAGATCGTGGGCAAATTGATCGCTGGCGGCTTCGAGGGCTACGCCGTCGACTACCGCCGAAATACCCAGGTTTTCTATCTGCCCGATGGTGGCAGCATCATGCTTGACATGCCTCTCTCGTCTGGAAGTGTAGCTCCTGAGTTCGATGCCAATACGGTCGAGCTCCTGGTACGTTGGGCCCAGGCAAACCCCGCCGACTATAGCTATGTCGCCTTCTGCGAGAAGGTCAAAGTGGCAGGCTGCGCGGGATACCTGGTCTCGTTTCTAGGCCGTCGCGTGGTCTATTTTGGTCGCACGGCCGAGACCCATGTCGAACACTTCCCGAAGTGAAAGGAGTCGATCATGACGCCCTCTGCACTTTTGATCGGCGGACTTGTTCCAGCTTCCAGGCTTCGCCGACAATGTGCCTGAAGGCAGCAATTGCTCCGGCGGCGAAGCCATAAGGAAAAGGCCGCATAGAGCGACCGACGCGATGCTGGCGAATTCCTCTATGCACATGATTTGAAAGGTCAGCTGTCGTGCTTCCCTCGGTTCCGGAAGTTATAGATAAGCCTCCCCACGAGAACGACCAAGGCGTATGCGGAAACTGTCATCGCAATTGGGCCGCTGAAAGAGGGTTTTCGAATATCACCAGCGATCGTCGATCCGATTGGCTGGTCGCGCAGAAGCTCGATAACTGCTAAGGGTACGAAGAGGAGCAGCAACACTATGACGCTAAGACCCAACGCCCATAAACATTGTTCAGCAACACTTCTTGCGCTCAATTCGGCCTCCTGGAAAACATATCATCTCGAAACACGCCCTTAGCAGGCCTATCACCCTGATTGTAGCGACGAGCCCAAGATATCATATATCGCAGATCCATCCAAAGCCGCGGACGTCAACCGCGGCATAAAGGAAAAAGGCGGGGCCGAAGCCCCGCCTGATCGCTCAACCGAGCGCGTCCATCTGCGCCTCGGCCGCTTTGCGGTCGAGGGTCTGGCCAGGATTGTCGACCGGGCGATCGAAAGGCTTCCAGGCTTCCCTGACAGCGCGTTCGTAGGCCGCAGCCGCGCCCTCGGCGGCCATGCGGAGCGAGAATGCCTGGATACCCATATCGGCAGCGAATTCCCGCTTGCTCTGGGCGGAATTGTCGCAACCGACAATGCCGTCGCGGGCGTCGCTGACTGCCTTGGCTGTGGCGTCGCGGGCTTCCGTCACGGCGCGCGAGTAGAACTGGCCGGCGCCATGGGCGGAACCGACGATACGTTGCAGGTGGATCTGCATAGCTCGCTCTGCGAGGCCTTCGGACAGAGCCTCGACGGTTTCGAGGATGAGGCGCTCGTGCGTGTCGCGGACGCCGTCACCGTCGACGACGGCGGTCGGCCTTGAAGCGGGGCCGTTGTCCCAATGGCTACACGCGGCTCTCGTTGCTGCGGGTCATGAGGTGATTTTGCTGGAAACGCAGCATGTGAAGGCGGCGCTTTCGGCGATGACGGTGAAGACCGACCGCAAGGATGCACGGGGGATCGCGTAACTGCTCGGCATGGGGTGGTATCGTCCGGTCCACGCCAAGTCGTCGCCAGCCCAGGACGCTCGGGCTCTATTGCTTGGTCGCAAGCTTCTGCAATCCAAGCTGCTCGACGTCGAGCTCAGCATCGGGGGCATGAAGCGCGCGAAGGTTGCACTTGCACGCAAACCGGGTGTCGTTCTTCACCACTTCTGGATGGATGCGACGGACTTTCGCTGGAGCGCGAATCCTATGGCGGCATGAAGAGAGCTACGTGATGACGCGGGCAAGTATAAGGCTTGCGTCTGATAAGATCCCGTCGCTGGGACGCAGGCTTGGCAAGTTCGTTTATAGTCCTATGACCGCTTCCGAGGGGAACACTTCCTAGATTGACCTGTTTGCTTGTCGATATGATGGCATAGTTTTGAAGTATTATTGCTAACAACGGACAGACACATGGCCTCATCGACGATGATAATCATTCAGGTTGACTTTACGAACAAAGGATATTACAAAAGTTATCCAATTTTCTATCATTCCACCCCATTGCATCACAGCGTCAAAGTGACATGCCACATCAAAACAACTTCATTCATTCAGCTACTCGGAAGCGGCAAAGCTCGTCCTATAAACCGTTGGCGCGCAACTGACACCCGCTCCGCGCCCGCTGTACGGTAAGCCCACGGTGAAGGCCGTCTTGCGATGACGGCCTGCTGACTGCCAGTCCTAGTGGTAACACTAGGAGTAGTCATATGACGAAGCATCCAATTGAGGTGATCACGTCCGTAGAGCGCCGTCGGCGCTGGTCACGAGAAGACAAAGAGCGCCTGGTCGCTGCCTGCTTTGAGCCAGACGCGGTCATCTCCGAGATTTCCCGCGCGGCTGGCGGATGCCGCAAAAGACCTGGCGGCCGACGTCGGCCGGGTAAGGCACGGCTCCTGGAGCAGATGGAACTGCAACTCGAGGAGTTGGAAGCAGACGCCGTTGAAGATGCACTGGCGGCGGAGATCGCAGCCAAAGCTTCAACCGTCAAAGCCTTCGAGCGCAGGCGTCCGTCACGTAAGCCCTTTCCCGAACACCTGCCACGCGAGCGCGTCGTCATCGCCGCTCCCGCCAATTGCGCCTGCTGCGGATCGGCCAAACTGTCGAAGCTCGGTGAGGACATTACCGAGACCCTGGAAGTTATCCCGCGTCAGTGGAAGGTCATCCAGACGGTGCGAGAGAAGTTCACCTGCCGCGAGTGTGAGAAGATCACACAGCCGCCGGCACCATTCCCTTTTCGACCGTAAAAGAAGACGGGAGGGGTGAATGCGAGAGCCGAACGGAAGCGGCCGGCAGAACCGGCCGCCCGGCGCAGGTCAGATAACGCCGCCGTTCGCCCGGAGCGTCTGCCCGTTGATCCAGCCGCCATCCGGACCGGCCAGGAAGGCGACGGCGGCGGCGATGTCTTCCGGCGTGCCGAGGCGTTCCAGCGGATTCATCTTGGCCATGCGTTCGACCAGTTCGTCCGACTTGCCGTTGAGGAAGAGGTCGGTGGCCGTTGGGCCGGGAGCGACGGCGTTGACGGTGATATTCCGGCCGCGCATCTCCTTGGCCATGATCGCCGTCAGGGTCTCGACCGCCGCCTTGGTCGCGGCATAGACGCCGTAGGTCTCGAGCTTCAGGCCGACGACGCTGGTCGAGAAATTGATGACCCGGCCACCGTCGCGCAGGCGCCCGGCCGCCTCCCGCAGTGTGTTGAAGGTGCCCTTGAGATTGACGTCGATCTGACGGGAGAAATGCGCGTCATCTGCCGCCGCGAGAGGCGAGAGCATCATGATACCCGCATTGTTCACCAGCACGTCGACCCCGCCATATGCGGCTTCGGCGCTATCGAAAAGGCGGCGGACAGCCTCGGCATTGGAAACATCGGCCTGGCCGGAGACGGCCTTGCCGCCGGCCTGCTCGACCTTTCGCACCACAGCGTCCGCAGCGGCGGCATTGCCGGAATAGTTGACGACAACGGTGAAACCGTCCCTGCCGAGGCGTTCGGCTATTGCCGCGCCGATACCGCGCGATGCGCCAGTTACGATAGCGATCCTGTTTTCGTTGGCGGACATATTCTTCTCCTTCGGTTCCTCGCGCCATTAGGCGCGCTTGATGAAAGGGAAGATGCCACTTTCCTCCTTGCGGATAATCATCTATTATTCGGCATCACTTTCCGGCAAAGGCAAACAATAGATGGACAGGCTGGAAGCCATGCGCGTTTTCACCCGCATTGTCGAGCGCCGCAGCTTCACGCTGGCGGCGGAAGACACCGGCCTGCCGCGCTCCACGGTCAGCGATGCGGTGCGGGAGCTGGAGGCACGGCTCGGCGTGCGGCTGCTCCAGCGCACCACGCGCCATGTCGGCCCTACGCTGGATGGCGAAGCCTACTACCGGCGATGCCTCGCCATCCTCGCCGACATCGAGGATGCGGAAGGGGCGTTTGCCGGTGCGAAGCCGAAGGGCCTGCTGCGCGTCGACGTGCACGGCACGCTGGCGCGCCATTTCGTCCTGCCGGGCCTGCCGGCCTTTCTCGCGCTCTACCCGGACATCGAAATCTACATCAGCGAAGGAGACCGGCTGGTCGATCTCATCAGTGAGGGCATCGACTGCGTGCTGCGCGTCGGCACGCCGCAGGATAGCGACATGGTCGGCAGGACCGTCGCCATGCTCGACGAGGTTACGCTTGCCGCGCCTTCCTATATCGACCGCCATGGAATGCCCCGGCATCCCGACGCGTTCGACGGACACCGCATGGTCGGCTTTCACTCGAGCGCAAGGGGCCGTATGCTACCGCTCGAATTCATCGTGAGCGGGGCCGTCCGGGAGATCATCCTGCCGGCAACCGTCTCGGTGAACGCGGCCGAAAGCTACGTCGCCGCCGCGAAGCTCGGTCTTGGCCTCATCCAGATCCCGCGCTATCACGCCGAAGCGGCGGTGGCGGCCGGCGAACTCCTGCCCGTGCTGGAGAATTTTCCGCCCACGCGCACGCCGGTCTCGCTTCTCTACCCACGCAACCGCCAACTTTCGCCGCGCGTGCGCGTCTTCATCGATTGGCTCACCACCATTTTCAAAAGGCAGGATTGAGGGAGGCGCGACCGGATTCTCCTGCATCTACAATCGTTTCCGTCCGATTCACCTTTTTGAAATTTCAGGCGTGCAAGACTCAACAACCAGAAGTATACTATTGTCCGCGCGCGGGTCGATAGGCGGTGAATCGATGCCGTAAGGCGGAGTATTGAGAAAACATGCAGACGTCAGAAACCAGGCAGGCCGAATCCGAGAGCACGTTCGAAATACTTTTCGAGAGAAATCCTATCGCGATGTGGATTTTCGACGCGACGTCGCACGAAATCGTTGCGGTCAACCATGCCGCATGCGTCCTTTACGGCTATAGCCAGGCAGAAATCCTGCAAAAGACAGCGTTCGATCTGCGATTGGGGCACGACTGCGGCATTTTCCTCGACACAATAGAAGGCATCGAGGCGGAGTATAAGCCGGACGGTTCGCGCACTCATGTCACGGCTTCGGGAGAAACCATACGAATCCTGCCGTTCGCCCGGCGGGTCACCCATCAGGACCGCCCTTGCGTGATGGTATGGTGTGTCGATGTGACATGCCGCGAACAATCCTCGGTCGAACTGAGAAGCACCCAGATCTTTCTCGACGCCGTGGTCGAGAGCATTCCATCCATGGTCTTCGTCAAGGATGTGGTGGACGGCCGGTTCATTCTTCTGAACAAAGCGGGGGAGGAACTGCTCGGCTTGAGCCGGCAGGATCTCATTGGAAAAACCGATTTCGACCTCTTCGATCCGGAGGATGCCGTGCGCTTCAGGGCGGCGGACGAGGCCGTCGTCGCCTCCCGGAAGCTCGTGACAATCGAGAACGAGCCTTTGGCGACGCCAGAAGGCATTCGCTCCCTCAGAACACAAAAGGTCGGCGTGCCCGACGTCAACGGCCAGCCTCGCTATCTGCTCGGCATCTCGGAAGACGTCACGGAAAGGCTCAGGGCAGAGGCACGCAGCCGGCACCTCGCATTGCACGATGTCCTGACCGACTTGCCCAACCGGCTTTTCTTCCAAAACATGCTGGAAGAGCATCTCACCTCCGCCGACGAAGGCCGTGACGACTTTTGCGTGCTTTTCCTCGATCTGGATGGCTTCAAATCCGTCAATGACGACCTCGGCCATCACGCCGGGGACGAGTTGTTGCGGCAACTGGCCAGCCGGATGCGGATGCTGAAGGGTGCCGATGACGTCATCGCGCGCCTGGGAGGCGACGAGTTCGGCATTCTGCATTGCGGCGGCATAAGCGATGCCACCGCATCCCATCTGGCACAGAAGCTCGTCGCGGCGTTGAGCGAACCGTTCGATATTGACGGCCACAAGGTATCGGTCGGCTGCAGCATCGGCATCGTTTCGAATTTCCGGCATGGAAACGGCGGTGAATCGCTGATGAAGCGTGCAGACCTCGCGCTCTACGCCGTAAAAGCCATAGGAAAGGGCGGCTATGCCTGGTTCGATTTCGCCATGGAGGAAAAGGCCGATCACGAGCGTATCCTGCGGAACGAACTGTCGGCCGCTCTCGAAAAAGGCCAGTTGCAGATCAACTATCAGCCGATCGTCGAAACCCGCTCGGGAGAGATGGTATGTTGTGAGGCGCTTCTGCGCTGGCGCCACCCCGTCAGAGGCATGATATCGCCCGGCGAATTCATTCCTGTAGCGGAAGCTTCGGGGCTTATAGAGCCGATCGGTCGATGGGTTCTGCACGAAGCTTGCAGGGAGGCCGCCCGATGGCCGTCGACTGTCCGGCTGGCGGTCAATCTTTCCCCGCGGCAATTCACCGGATTCGGGCTTGCCGTGGACGTGATGCAGGCGCTCGAGCAGTCCGGCCTTGCACCGGACCGGCTCGAACTGGAAATCACAGAGTCGGTCTTCCTGGCCGATAGCGAAGAAAATGTGCGCCTTCTCAAGCAATTGAAGGAGCTGGGCATCCGAATTGCACTGGACGATTTTGGAACGGGCTATTCAAGCCTTGCTTATTTGCGAAGGGTGGCCTTCGACAAGCTGAAAATCGACCAGTCCTTCGTCTCGGAACTGACAACCTCGCCGGAAAGCCTCGCGATCGTTCGAGCGGTCATCGGTCTCGGTAAAAGTTTCGCTGCGACGGTGACCGCCGAAGGCGTGGAAACGCCGGAGCAATACAGATGCCTGTCCGACGAGGGCTGCGATCAGGCGCAGGGCTACCTGTTCGGTCACCCCGCGTCCAGCGCCGATATCCGGCGGCTGCTCGGTTCGAGCGGCTCGACTGCCGCCGCACGGCGGGCATGACCAAGCGACCAGAAACAGCAGGCGGTGGGCTGGCTTTCCGTGCTTCCTCCGATGGCCGCAACGGGACATCCTTCCGTTCAACGCCACGGTCCATGAAATTGTAAAATTTACCTGTTGCGGTTGACATTCCCGTCCTGGAACAGCACGACACCTGAAAATGCGACAACCGGCACGGCGGGTCTCCCGCTCGTAAGGCTTCAAATGGATACCGTACATGCAATGCCGGGTAGCGTTCTTCGCCATCCCGGTTATCTGAATTTTGCCGCTTCCCGCGTTCTCTCGTCCCTTTCGTTTCAGTGCGTCGCGATTGCGATGGGCTGGATGATCTATGACCAGACACACAGCGCCTTTGCGTTGGCACTTGTCGGCCTTTGCCAGTTCCTGCCAATGGTCGGGCTGACTTTCATTATAGGCCATATCGCAGACCGCTACGATCGTCGTCGCATCGGTCTTGCCTGCCAGTTGATCGAGGCTGCGACTTCGGTCGCGCTTGCTTTGGCTACTTGGCAACAGTGGCTGGCACCGGCAGGCATCCTTCTTGCCGTCACGGCCCTGGGGGCTACAACTGCGTTCGAGCGGCCGACAATGGCGGCATTGTTGCCAAACATCGTGCCTGGATCGATGCTGCAACAGGCAATTGCGACGACCACCTCCATGCAGCAGACGGCGTTCATTGTCGGACCATCACTTGGTGGCCTGCTTTATGGCGTACATCCCGCCGCGCCTTTCGCCATTGCTGCCGTTTTCTTCGCCGTTGCCAGCGTCAATGTGATTTCGATCCGCATGCAGAGGAGGCCCGCCAAACGCGAGCCGGTAACGTTGACATCGGTCTTTGCCGGTGTCTCGTTTATCCGTAGCCGCCCCGTTATGCTTGGAACGATCTCGCTCGATCTCTTTGCCGTCCTGTTCGGCGGTGCCACTGCGCTACTGCCCATGTTCGCGCGGGACATTCTGCATGCAGGGCCTTGGGCGCTGGGATTGCTGCGTGCCGCACCGGCGCTTGGCGCCCTTGCCATGTCCATTGTGCTGGCGCGGCGTCCGCTGAGAAGCCATGTCGGAATGAAAATGCTCGCTGCTGTCGGGATCTTCGGCGTGGCGACGGTCGCGTTCTCTGTCTCCACCAATATTGCACTATCCGTATGTGCGCTGTTCATCGTGGGAGCGTCGGATACCGTCAGCGTTGTGGTCCGCAGCTCGCTTGTCCAGCTTTTGACGCCCGACGAAATGCGAGGCCGCGTCAATGCGGTCAATTCACTTTTCATTGGCACGTCAAATCAACTGGGCGAATTCGAATCCGGCATGTTGGCAGGTTTCCTTGGGCCTGTCGCCGCCGGTGTCATCGGCGGTGTCGGTACGGTCGCCATCGTAGTGATATGGGTGCGCCTTTTTCCAGCCCTCACCAAGGTCAAGACGCTGAACGGTTAAAGTGGCCGCATCCGACGCCTCGATCGTATCATGACTCCCGGCCCGGCCCTTGTGGCCGTGGCTTCCACCGGCAGGCCTATGGGATCATCGAAATATTCACATCATATTTAACCCGTTTTAGCTTGGAATTACAATATTTTATATTGGGATAAAACACTTAACTGCGACGTGTAAGTATGCTCTCAGCCGCTCGACCGAAGAAGAGACTATGCGCGCCAATAAGTGGCATGGTCGGGTCAAACTGAAAAGGTGGCCCACGCCGGATGCGTACGTCGAGACGGTGACCTCCGAGATTTCAGTATATCAAATTCAGCATGGAGTTCTGAAGCACTCCCCTACTCTCGCACGCACACGGCTATCTTTAGCGGTGTACAATCGGCGGAAAGGGCGTATGCTTATTGCATGGATGGCAATTGGTACGGGCGCCGTCGAGGTCAGCTTAGGAGCTTTCGCCCTATTATGAAAAGGGTGGACTGTGATCTGGAACCCCAAAAATAACGGTGCGTTTCAACCTGAAGAACTTGCTTCACTGAAATCAATCTTCGACGAAATTATCCAGCAACCCTGGTTTGCCAAGGACGAAGCCATTCGCTTGAGCTTCGCGAGATATCTTATCGAGACATTTCCCGGTCCCACCTTTGACCCCGCGAAACACCGCGCAGTAGTCGAAACATCCGCCAGGATGTTCTACGGATTAGATGAAAATTATAGTGATGCACGCGGGAGTGAGCGTCGATAGCGTCCGTCGTAAGAGGGGCGTACTGCCATCTCAATGTCCTTCTTTGGCCCTATCACTATGTTACGCCGTGTGGACGAATTGACTCAGGTATAGGTTTTGGGGTTCCACCGACGAATCCAGTCTGATTCATGGGTTGCCGACTGATTTAGAGGTTGGTGATGTCGACGAAGATGACAGATGCGGATTGGGCGAATGCGCTGGAGATTTTCCGGGCTTGTGAATTAGCCCCCGAAAGGCCCGGACATGCTCCCCCACTTAGTTAAGTGTGTAGGAGTAATGTCGGCATTATGACTAGCATCAACCATAAGATAGAGGTCCTCTCCGGGCCTGAACGTCGGCGG
>Ga0206116_1000874_pt1 | contig 21500 bp, 20 predicted proteins | sample 3A1Ametagenome_FD_178000 | JGI IMG/M metagenome (GOLD analysis project Ga0206116, IMG submission 178000) | Enriched microbial communities from leaf-cutter ant dump, University of Wisconsin, Madison, United States - 3A1A | ecosystem: Environmental > Terrestrial > Nest > Insects nest > Nest dump...
GAAAAGAAATAGAAGTCTCCGAAGAACAGTTCAGAAAGCAGTGGAAGGAATATAAAAATGATCCTGTAAAAGATACGCGACAGATCCTGTCACAAGGTAATATGAAGTTAACGCTTAATATTGATGGAAAGATCGTAACTGATCCTTCGGAAGTACTCAGAGCAATGGAAAAAAACCAAAAGGAAGAAATCAAAAATAATAACAATAAAATCGAACCCGCACTTTATCCTTAGTTTATCCATAAAACACTATTTTTATAGTCCTCTTTCGGGAGGACTTTTTTTATGCACAATTTTAAAACAATTGAAATGAGTTATTTGACAAAACTTAAAAATATAAAAGCCTTCGTATTTGATGTTGATGGCGTGTTCACAGACGGAAGTGTCTATCTCCTGCCGGACAAAAATATGTCTCGTGTGATGAGTGTTTTGGATGGTTATGCGGTAGTTCAGTCTTTGAAGCAGGGCTACAAAATTGGGATCATCACTGGCGGAAACGATCCAATGGTAAAAAACAGAATGGAGTATCTTGGCATCAAAGATTATTATGCCAAATCTTCTCACAAAGTTTCTGATTATGAAGATTTCAAATTAAAATATAATTTGCAGGATTCTGAAATTCTGATGATGGGCGACGACATTCCTGACATCGGGATTATGAGATTAGCTGAGATTGCTGCCTGCCCCGCAAATGCAGTTCCCGAAGTGAAAGCCATTTCGGATTATATTTCTCCCGTTTTTGGTGGAAAAGGTGCTGTACGTGATGTCATTGAGCAAGTGATGAAAGTCCAGGGAAAATGGAATCTTGACGAAGAAACAAAATCAGCTTAAATCTTTACAAATGAAACTATTACTGGCTTCCAATTCTCCCAGACGGAAAGAATTATTAATACAATTAGGCTACCAGTTCGAGGTTGTTAAAATTGATGTTGATGAGTCGTATCCTTCTGATCTAAGGCCGGACCAGATTGCAGAATATATTTCCGAAAAGAAAGCAGAAGCTTTGGAATTAAAATCTGATGAAATCCTGATAACATCTGATACCATTGTTGCATTAGATCAAAAAATACTTCTCAAGCCTAAAGATGAAAAAGAAGCTTTTGAAATGATCAGAAATCTCTCCGGAAAAGAACATCAGGTTTATACGGCTTTTACAATCAAAACTAATGACAATCAGGTCAGTAAAACCAGCAAAACAGATGTAGAATTCTCGGAAATATCAGATCCGGAAATTGATTTTTATGTCAAAAATTATAAACCATTGGATAAGGCCGGTTCTTATGGAATTCAGGAATGGCTAGGAATGGCAAAAGTAAAAAATATATCCGGCTCTTTTTATTCTGTAATGGGCTTTCCCATAGATTTGGTTTATGAGGAGCTTAAGAAATTGGGTTGCTTTCCGAACAATTATTAAAACTAACTGTCTTGAATAATTTTCTTTGCAATTTTTCGTTATTTTTACAGATTAAACTTGAATTTCATTTCAAATAATTAGATGAAAAAATATTTACTAATCATACTTGCCGTCATCAGCGTTATTGCCTGTAATCCACGAACAAAGAAGAAAAAGACCAAAAGTGGCCCCATGAACAGGTTTATGACCTATTATAACACCTTGTTTAACAGTAAGGAAGCTTTGAATTTCGAACTCGAAAGCAGAGACAAAGCACATATGGACAATTTCTTTGATCCGTATATTTCTGTCTATACTACAGAAGATAATATGGATGATTTGCAAAACGGTGTTTCAATATCAGGCTCTGATTCCGGTCCTATGCCGTTAAGAGGTAGAGCCGGTAATGAGGCGACATTTAACAATAGCGGAGGCGACAGAAGTTTATCATCCAACAACACCAAAAAGGGCGCATCCACACTTCAGATTACAGAAGCAAAAGCATTAAAAGCAATTTCAAAATATTCTGTTCTTGTCAGCGGTGTAGAGAAAAACAAGAAAATATTTGATGCTTATATTTTGCTGGCCAAAGCAAGAATGTATCAAGGCAAATATTTGGAATCCCTTGATGCGCTAGGTTATATTTTCAATACCATGAGCAAAGATAAAAGATTGCCTCTGGCTAAGATTTATCAGGCTGCCAATTTCACAAAAATGAAAGAATATTACCGAGCGGATGAAGTTTTTAAGGAGTTAGAAGAAGACCCGAAGATAAAACTAAAAAAAGAGCATAAAAAAATTCTCAAAGTTTATCAGGCTGATAATTTTTTGAAGTGGGGTAAAAAGGAACTAGCCGCTGAAGTTCTGGATGAAGCCTTTACTTACAATAAAAATAGAAAAACAAGAAGTAGAATTGCATTTTTAAGAGGACAGATTCTTTCTGATTTGGGACAAAAATCCGAAGCAAGAGAATCCTTTGCAACAGCTTATAAGTATGCTAACAACTACGAGTTTGAAGTCAAATCCCAAATAGAAATTGCAAAAACTTTTGACGGAAAAGCAGATAGTTATGAAGAGGCCATTGCTTATATCGATAAAATTGCTAAAAAAGGAACTTACGCTTCCCGAAAAAATGAATTATATTATGCCAGCGGCCTGATTGCAACTTCTGCGACAAAAGATTCTATAGCAGATTCTTATTTCAGAAAAGCGTTAAAAGAGAAGCAATCAGATCCTCAGATTCGTGGATTGACTTATTCCGAGTTGGCAAAAAAATATTTTGCAAAAGATGATTATTTGACTGCAGGAGTTTATTATGACAGCGCATTAGCGGTTATGACTTATAAACCTGAAAAAGACAGGTTAACAGATCTTACTGCCAATATCAAAAAGCTTTCAAAAAACTATTATGTTGTAAAAAAGAATGACAGTATCCTGGCTTTGGCAAAAATGACCGATGCTGAAAAAAGAGAATATTTTACAAAATACATCGAGAAAATCAAAGAAAAGGAAGCTGCCGAAGCATTAGAAAAAAGAAGAGCCGAAAGAAGCAAAGGCTTTGATAATGGGGATTACAATTCCAATTCTATTTTCGCAAATAATTCTACAGATAGCAACAGCTTCCAAAACTTTGGAATTAATACTGGAGGATCAACCTTTTATTTTGCCAATGCAAACAATATCCCAAGAGGAGAAACGGCTTTCAAACAAGTTTGGGGGAACAGAACCTTACAGGATAACTGGCGTTATTCTGCAAAAACAACAACTATTGAAGATCTCAAAAATGAAGCATTAGGAATAACAAGTGCTCCGGATCCCAGACGTTTGGAACCAGAGTTCTACATAGAAAAAATTCCTACATCAAAAACAGAACTGGACAAGCTCAAAAAAGATAGGGACACTGCCAGTCTCGGAATGGGAAGAATGTATGAATCATTCTTCGGAAATACAAAACTGGCAACCAAAACCCTATATGATCTTGTAGATAACAAACCCGACGAAGAAACAGATTTGCTGGCTTTATATAATATTTTCGTTTTCAATTATGAAAAAAATCCTGCCGACGCGGAAAAAGCAAAACAGATTATTCTTCAGAAATATCCATATACTTCCTATGCGGAATTTGTAAAAAATCCAAAAAGCAAAGATTTCAACAAATCCTCTGCAGATGTGGAAAAACTATATGCAGATGCTTACAATCTTTATCTGACAGAAAAGTATTCGGAATCAACCACGATGGCTGATAAAGCCATTGCAGATCATCCAAAAGATGCATTGGTGCCTAAATTTTATTTATTGAACGCTTATAATGCCGGCAAAACTGCAGGAAAAGAAATTATGATTCTGCAATTGGAACAGATTGTTCTTAATTATGGCAATACGCCCGAAGGTAAAAAAGCCAAGGATCTTCTTAAATTTTTAAAGAGTGACGCAAAATTGGAATTCACAGATGAAAATGGAAACGCAATGTCACAGAAAGATAATCCTTCGACCACTAATGCTGAAGAAGAGGAAAGACAAAAAGAGCAGTTGAACAGCAGTGCGCCAATTGGCGGACCAGGAATTCCGGGAAGTGTAGAAATGCCTCAACAAACAGGAGTAAAAACAGCAACTCCGGAACAAGCCAAAAGAAAGAAATAAAAAAAAGAGCAATATCAATTGCTCTTTTTTGTTTTATGCTTTATCTAACTGAACTGTAAAGTGCCTTAAAATTTCCGGTTCGCGTTTGATCTTGTAACCTTTTGTAATGTCATTTCTTTTTTCGAAAACGTTCTTCACAGCGGCAGCTACATAATCCATATGATTATTGGTGTAAGTTCTCCTTGGGATGGCCAATCTCACCAATTCCAGTTTTGGATAACGATTTTCCCTCGTTTCAGGATCTCTGTCTGCCAACAAAGTTCCAATTTCCACACCTCGGATTCCGGCTTCCTTATAAAGCTCGATTGCAAGAGTCTGTGCAGGAAATTCCTCTCTTTTGATGTTAGGTAAAAAGTTAAGCGCATCAATAAAAACGGCATGTCCGCCAATTGGTTTCTGGACAGGAATCCCAGCTTCCATTAACTGATTACCGAGATATTCAACCTGAGAAATTCTGCTTTCCAAATAAGGGAACTCTGTTGCTTCATTAAGGCCGGCGGCCAATGCTGACATATCTCTTCCCGCCATTCCTCCATAAGTAATGAAACCTTCGTAGATGATTGTAAAATTAGAGGCTTTTTCAAAAATATCCCTGTTTTTTAATGCGATAAATCCTCCGATATTTACCAAGCCGTCTTTTTTAGAACTCATTGTCATTCCCTCACCATAAGAAAAAAGTTCTTTACATATTTCTTTGATGGTTTTATGTTGTTGTCCTTCTTCACGTTTTTTGATAAAATAAGCATTCTCTGCAAATCGCGCCGAATCAAACAAAACAGGAATCCCATATTGATCCGACAATTGTTTTACAGCTCTTATATTTTCCAAAGAAACAGGTTGCCCACCGGAAGAATTACAGGTAATGGTAATCAAACAGAACGGGATCTGTTCTTTTGGATGAGATTTGTAAACCTCTTCCAGCTTTTCCAGATCAAGATTCCCTTTAAAAGGATGAAGATTGTTGATATCAAAAGCTTCGTCAATGGTGCAATCAATGGCGTGTGCTTTTCTAAATTCTATATGACCTTTTGTAGTATCAAAATGGGAGTTTCCAGGAACAACATCACCTTCTTTTACCAACACCGAAAACAAAACGTTTTCCGCTGCACGACCTTGATGTGTCGGTAACAAATAAGGAAACCCGGTAATGTTTTCAACGGTTTGCTGTAAAGCTTCGAATGAACGGGAACCGGCATAGCTTTCGTCACCGATCATCAGTGCGCCCCATTGCTTATCACTCATTGCCCCGGTTCCACTGTCTGTCAGCAGATCGATAAATACGTGTGAACTTCTCAGATTAAAAAGATTATAATTGGCTTCCTTCAGCCATTGTTCGCGTTGTTCTTTTGTGGATTGATATATTTCTTCAACCATTTTGATTCTAAATGGTTCTGCGTAAGGAAGATTCATAAATGAATAATTTAAATTAATAATTAATATTTTGAAAAGACCAAATAATGCACATCAAATCTTGACATTCATTATTCATTTTTTAATTATTAATTGAAAACTATTCCGGTGCTTTGAAAACATTATCGTCCGAATGGAAACCGGCTACGCCACCACTCACGGCAAATTTCATAGCTTCGGCAGAACTCATTCCGGTAACTTCTTTTATGTTGTTGAATTTGGTAATAATCACCCAGCCGGAAACGGCGTAAGAATGCGGCAAGTAAACAGCCACCATATGGTCAAGGTTCACAGCCGACATATCAGACTGCGTTAGAAAACCTATACGCCAAATCTCTGGTTCTTCATTAGTCTTGACCCAGACCGGAATATTGAATTTTTTCTTATCACCAACAAAAGAACCTAAGACATCTTTCAGAGAGGTGTAAATAAATTTGATTCCGGGAATATGTTCCAGAACATAATCGACGCCGTCAACAATTAACCTTCCAATAATGAATTTGTTCCCAAAGAATCCGATGAATGTTGTCCCGAAGATAACCGTCACGAATATCAGTCCCGGGAATTTTTCCGAAACCGATGGAATAATATTGTCGATGCTGAAAACGATATACCAAATAATCCAAACCGTAATTGCGAAAGGGCCAATAATGATCAGTCCCTGGATAAAGGACCGAAGAAAAAGGCGAAGGTAATCGTTAAAGCTTCTGTTCATATTAGTTATTTGTCACCAAGTCATTAGCCGTGGATTGTTTCTTTGTTACCGTAAGATTGGATAATCTGCGCTTCGTATTCCAGCCATTCTTCCCAGCGCTTGTTCACTTTATCCGGATCACCGATTTGTCTTGCAAATCCAATAAATGTTGTATAATGATTGGCTTCGGAAATCATCAGATCGTTATAGAATTTTTTCAATTCTTCGTCTTTGATATTTTCTGTCAGCACCTTGAAACGCTCACAGCTTCTGGCTTCTATCATTGCTGCAAATAGCATTTTATCTACCAAAAGGTCCGTCCTGTTCCCACCTTTTACAATGAATTTTATCAGGTCATTCACATAATCGTCTTTACGTGTTCTACCCAAAACGCCGCCTCTTTTTTTAATGATCTCGTGAACCTGGTTAAAATGGTCCATTTCTTCTTGCGCAATAGCTAAGAGTTCCGTTACCATTTCCGTATGCTCAGGAACCATTGTGATAAGCCCGATAGCATTGGTCGCTGCCTTTTGTTCACACCAGGCGTGGTCTGTAAGAATCTCTTCCAGATTATCTTCTGCAATATTAGCCCAACGCGGATCTGTAGGAAGTTTGAGACGAAACATTTTTATTTTTTTGTAAAAATAACAATTTGAAAGGATAAATGAATCTATATAAATACAATTTTTAAGAATATATTATTTTATTACATTCAAATCGATATGGCACGAATATTGAAAATTTGGTAATTGTAAAATAATAAAATTATGAAAAATACAAAACTCTACAATCGTGCTAAATTCTTTCTATTTAGTATTTTGTCAATGTTTACTTACACATTATCCTTTGCTCAGGATTCCTTGGTTACAAAAACAACCAATGTGACCACACGAACAGAAGAATGGCAGACCAATCCACTTTATTGGGTTATTGGAGGTGTGATACTAATTATCATTATCGCAATCATCGCTTCAAGAGGAAGAAGAAAAGATGATTAAGAATATTAAAAAGCGCTGTAATAGGCGCTTTATTTTTTTTCCGTCGTTTTTGCTCTCAAGAATTCTAAAATTTTCCAGCCTAAATCATCTACTTTTTTCAAGCCTTTGGAAATCAAAAATGCCAATAAAATATTGAATGGGTAAATAATCAAAACCAACAAATACCAAGGCAAAGAATCTTTCATCGGAACCACAAGGAAATAAACCAAAGACGAACTCATTCCCTGAGCGAAATAGAAAAAGATTGCATTCTGCCCAACATTAGTGAAGAAATTAGGCTTCTCAATCTTTAATCGATTATAGAAAACAAATAATGTAACCAATGAAAACAAAGTCCAAATGATGTAAGGAATTTTAGGTGGGAATTTTTGTTTGTTGAGTTTGTAGAAAATTTCCAACCCATAGTTCCAGAACATCCAAGCTAATGCGACGCCTACCAATCCATATAAAGCAGGAATCATTTTGTCCGGTATTGTCTTTCCGCGCATTTTGTTAGCGACTAAGAACACAATCATATAAAATGCTACATAACCAACCTGTCCGTTTGGATAATATTGCGGAAATATATTGAATATCAAAGTCAAAACCACGCAAATCCCAATAAACCAATTAATATGTTTCGGAAAGAATCTTAAAATCAAAACACCAAGAACAGTGAGGATATAATAAACCTTCAGATACCAAAAGCTTCCCATCACTACAGGAAATGTATCACAATTGGAATATTCGTGCAAGTACCAATTTCCCAGGATCTGCCATTGTGGTTCGGACGAAATGCTTGTCGGAACATATTTGCTCCCAAAGGTTGAGTAAAAATCCTTCAGCCATTCAAAAGATAAAAATGTCAATCCAAAAATCTTGAAAAAATAATCCAAAAAGAAGAGAAACGTCACAAAGATCATATACGTGATCTGCAACTTAAGCAATCTGTAAAATGTCTTTTCAATGTTACTTCCGGAAGTGATTCCACTCAGCGCATAAAACAACGCGACATCAAAAACCAAGGAAAACACTCTCGCTTCTGTCGGCATATAAAACTGTCCGCTCCAGAACGCAGTGTGGATGAAGATTATGGAAATCGTAGCCAGTCCTTTGGCAAAATCAATATAGAGATCTCTTTTCATTAATCGGATTAATTATCTGAAAGTCAAAAATATCATAATTTTCCAAAGTTCTTTATAATTATTTAACTTTTACTACTCGATTCTTATCCTTATTTTTGAAAGTTCAATTGCAAAAATGTCAGATATCATTCAACTTTTACCAGATCACGTTGCCAATCAGATTGCTGCAGGAGAAGTTGTGCAGAGACCGGCTTCTATTGTTAAGGAATTGTTGGAAAACTCTGTAGATGCGGGTTCCAACAAGATCCAGCTAATCATTCGTGATGCCGGAAAAAATCTGCTTCAGGTGGTTGATAACGGTATCGGAATGTCAGAAACAGATGCCAGACTGGCTTTTGAACGTCACGCTACTTCAAAGATCCGCTCAACGGAAGATATTTTCAAAATTGCGACCAAAGGCTTCCGGGGCGAGGCTTTAGCATCTATTGCTGCGGTTGCCCAGGTTGAGCTTAAAACCAAGCAGAAAGATTCACCTGTTGGGACCAATATTTATATCGAAGGTGGAATTTTCCAGTTCCAGGAACCTGTACAGACGGTGGAAGGTTCTAATTTTTCTGTAAAGAATCTGTTCTACAATGTTCCTGCAAGACGCAAATTCCTTAAGAATGATAATGTAGAATTTCGTCATATCATTGATGAATTTCAGCGCGTTGCTTTAGCCCACGAAAACATCGAGTTTGAAATGTTTCATAATGACGAACCTGTTTTTAAGCTGAGAAAAGGCGGACAGATGCAGCGTATCGTGGATGTTTTCGGAAGAAAGCTTCAACCGCTTTTGATTCCGATCAAAGAAGATCTCGGTTGGGTCAATCTACAAGGATATGTAGCAAAACCAGAGGGCGCCAAAAAAGTAAGAGGCGAACAATTTTTCTTCGTTAACGGAAGATATTTCAAAAGTGCTTATCTAAGTAAAGCTGTTCAGGAAGCTTTTGATGGTCTGTTGCAGCCTGGTTATATTCCGTCTTTTTTTCTTTATCTGGAATTAGATCCTGAAAAAATAGATGTCAATATTCATCCTCAGAAAACAGAAGTTAAGTTTGAAGATGAAGCTTTGATATTTGCACTGATGCGTTCCACGATCAAACGGTCTCTAGGCATATACAATGTTGCGCCAAGTCTCGATTTCGAAAGAGATCCAAAAATGGAAACTTTTTTTTCTCCGAGCAGGAGTAACCCAGGTGTGGCGACACCTTCAGCCATTAATGTGGACAGAGATTTTAATCCTTTTGTTGCAGAAAAGATTTCGAGCGAAGAAAAAATCAATCTGGCAGAACTTTATGAAGTAACCGCTTCGGCTGCACCTTCAAAAATCAATCTTTTTGAGGATGAGGATCTGGACGAGGATCTTTTCCGATTACCTAACGGCTATTGGCTCCTGAACAAAGACGGGCAGACTTATATGCTGGATCTTGGAAGAATGCATCGCGTTTTGATGTCTTCCCATCAGGAGAATCTACCAACCAAAAAGGCGGGACAAAGTCTCTTGTTTTCTTTGGAATATCATCTGAATGAAATCGAGAAAAATAAATATAAATCCATCAAAAAATATCTTCCTGATTTCGGTTTCGAAATGACCTTAGCTCAGGAAAATGTTTTAAGAATAGAAGCTGTTCCGGAAGCATTGAAAGAGTCTCAAGTGATCAGATTTCTGGAAAAGATATTCGAAATTTTGGAATACCGAACCGAAGAAGATTTTTACAAATATTTTGAATATCAATGGGTTAAATTAAAAACCAAATCCAAATTCGATTTTATTTATAAAACAGAGGTTGAGCAATTGGTCAAAGATTTTATCGATCTTGGTTTTCCACAATATACGGTCAACGGAAAAAAATGCTGGTTGGAAGTCCCATTCGATGATTTTAAAAATAAATTTTAAGCTATGTTCTCTCAATTAACACCGGTTACCAAAAATATAATTATTATTAATGTCATCTTTTTTGTAGGTGCATTTTTGCTGGGAAATGCCAATATCAACGTTGACGCCCTATTAGCAGGATATTTCCCTTTATCTCCCAATTTCAGATCCTGGCAGATTGTCACACATATGTTTATGCACGGTAGTATTCTTCATATTGCGTTCAACATGATGACATTGTGGAGCTTTGGTCCTGTTTTGGAACAGGTGCTGGGACAGAAAAAGTTTATAATATTATATTTTGCTTCAGGCTTGGGCGGATTTGCACTCTATAATATCTGGAATTTTTATGAAGTGAGTCAGCTTACAAATTATTTGACCAGTCAGGCCTATGATGTCCACGAGATTTACAAATATGCTGACAATAATTATGCTGGGGAAATGCCGATTTCTACCAATTCTGAAGCAGTAAGAGATGCTGCACAGCAACTTTTCATTATTCTGAAAACACCTATGGTCGGCGCTTCTGGCGCTATTTTCGGGGTTATTGCCGCTTTTTCAACGTTGTTTCCTGATGCAAAGCTGATGTTTATGTTTATTCCTTTTCCAATTAAAGCTAAATATCTGACACCGATTATTATTGTTGTTTCTATATTTTTAGGTTTCAGACAGTTTAGTGGCGATAATATTGCTCATTTTGCACATCTTGGAGGTGCATTGATTGGTTTTCTCTACATCTGGAATTGGAAGAAAAACAGAGACAGAATCCAATAATGAAAATCATCCGGTTCTTACTGACAATTCTGCATCTTATAGTTATTGGTCTTTTATTCGGGACAATAATAAATGCGTATATCCCACCAAGGGTTTTCGGATTTTTGAATCTTTTGTCGTTAGGATTTCCGATTCTGATCAGCATTAATATTGTATTCTTAGTTTTTTGGATTATAACCTGGAAAAAAAGAGCATTTATATTCCTTATATTGTCTTTATTTTTCATCATACCAACAAGACGTTGGATTAATTTTACTTCGACTAAAAAAGATACATCCAATCTTAAACTAATCTCTTTTAATGGGAAATTTGGAAAATTAGGTGATGATGAAATCTATGACTTTCTCAATAAACAAAATCCCGATGTTGCTTTCTTTCAGGAATATGATAACAAAAAGCCCCTAGACGGATTTAAGTATTTTGAAAATGGCTATCCAATTGTTAAAATCCAGTCCAAATATCCGATTTCGGAAAGTGGAATTGTAAGAACCGACGTTAATAATGGGATTTGCATCTATGCAGACATCAAAATCAGTGGGAAGTTGATCCGTTTTGTCAATGTCTATATGGAGCCGTTTTTCCTCGATAAGAAAATGGTTAAGCCAACAAAAGACATGGATGTCAATGAGCAAAAAGCAAAGAAAGTTTTGCATATGCTGATTCCGACATTCAAAAAGCATCAGACACAAATTGGCCAGATCAAAGATTTTATCAATACATCGCCTTATCCTGTAATAGTCGGAGGAGATTTCAACGCAGTTCCGAATTCTTATGAGTATTACAAAGTTTCAGAAGATTTACAGGATGTTTTTCTCAAAGTCGGAAAAGGAAGCGGAACCAGTTTTCACGATTTCAAATTCCCTCTGAAAATCGACCACATTTTTGCATCAGAATCAATTGAGCCTATCAGTTATAAAGTGGATAGAAGTGTCCGGATCTCAGACCATTTTCCAGTAATTGCTGAATTTTATATCCAATAATTTTCGATATTTGTTGATATGAAACACATCTATTTTATCGCAATTTTTGTTTTTGCCATTTCTTGTTCCAAGAATAACTCTACAGTAAGCCAGGAAAATTTTGAAAAAATGCCTGCGATTACATACGATACAACTGCCATCGATTCTTTTGGACCCGGCGCAACTTCTGAAAGTGTCATGGCAAAAATCAATGCCGTTGCAATCAAACGTGAAAAAGATAGTTTAGCCGCAATTGCAAAAGCTGAACAGGAAAAACTGGATAAAGAGAAAGCAGAGAAAGAAGCACAAAAGATTAAAGAAGAAAAGGAAAAAGCTAAAACAGAACAGACTCCAACAGAAAATCTACCACCAAATCCATAAAAAAACCACCAAAATTTGGTGGTTTTTTATTAGAGTTAGAATCTAATATCTTATTTGTTATAAAGCTCTTCCACTTTATCCCAGTTGATCACATCAAAAAACGCAGACACATAATCAGGTCTTCTGTTTTGATAATTCAGGTAATAAGCGTGTTCCCAAACATCCAATCCAAGAATCGGGGTTCCTTTTACGTCAGCAACCGGCATTAGCGGGTTATCCTGATTCGGAGTTGAAGAAACAACCACAGAACCATCAGAATTTTTTACCAACCAAGCCCAACCGGAACCGAATCTCGTTTTCGCAGCGTTAGAAAAATCTTCTTTGAACTTCTCAAAACCTCCGATTTTCTCGATTTCAGCTTTCACGTTTCCAACTGGCTCTTTGCTTCCTCCCGGAGTCAGGATTTCCCAGAAAAGTGTGTGGTTAAAATGTCCGCCCCCATTATTTCTCACGGCCGGTTTATCTGTTCCTGTCTTTTGGATTTCTTCAAGAGATTTTCCTTCTAGCTCTGTTCCTGCAATTGCGTTATTAAGATTATCCACATAAGCTTGATGATGCTTTGTATAATGGATCTCCATTGTTTTTGCATCAATCGTTGGTTCCAACGCATCGTATGCATAATTTAGTTTTGGTAATTCGAATGCCATAGTTTCGTATTTATTTGTTATTAATAAATGAGTTGGTCAAAAATACTCAATAATTATTCCTTAATCCAATAATCACAGTCATTTTATAAATATTTAACATCGAAATTTTTAATAAATTTTGTTGTAACTTTGAACCATTCTAAATAATTACAAACTTTATTTTAATTATTTGGGCAGCTTTATCCGCCTTCCGCTCCCGCTATTTTTGTCATTGCGAACGAAGTGAAGCAATCTACAGAAAGTTTCAACAATCGCAATAACAAAAATGAGCTCCGCTCAAGTCGGGCTGCGTGCAATTCTTTATTAAGTTGAAGTTTATACTGAGCTTGCCGAAGTACCTTTGTGAACCTTAAAAAGATATTTAATTTAAAAAAATCTTTGTGCACTTTGTGTTCAAAATCAAAATCTAATTAAAACATGTTCGACATCAATCATATCAGAGCGCAATTCCCAATCCTGAACCAGCAAATTAACGGAAAACCGTTGGTTTATTTGGACAACGCAGCAACGTCACAAAAACCGATTTCGGTTCTGGAAACCTGGGAAAAATATTACGAAACCATCAATGCTAATGTTCATCGCGGGATTCACACTTTGAGTCAGTTGGCGACGGAAGAAATGGAACTTTCCAGACAGAAAATCCAAAAATTCATCAACGCCAAACACGACTATGAAGTTATCTTTACCAAAGGCACAACCGAAGGAATCAATCTGGTGGCTTATTCTTTGACGAATCAAATCAAGAAAGATGATGAGATAATCATTTCTTATCTGGAGCACCATTCCAACATCGTTCCGTGGCAGATGCTTTGTGAAAGAACCGGCGCAAAACTGAAAGTCATCCCAATGGACGAAAACGGAATTCTTCAAATCGATGTTTTGGATTCCTGGCTGAACGAAAAAACAAAAGTTGTTTCTGTTAATCAGGTTTCTAACGCTTTGGGAATCATTAATCCAATCGAACAGATCATTGAAAAAACAAGAAAACTTTCTAATGCTTATATTTTGATAGATGGTGCTCAATCCGCACCACATTTCAAAATCGATGTTCAGAAACTGGATTGTGATTTCTTCGTTTTCTCTGGACACAAGATGTACGCTCCAATGGGAACGGGAATTCTTTACGGGAAAGAATCCGTTTTGGAAAATCTTCATCCGTTCCATGGCGGTGGCGAAATGATTGCCGTTTGCGGCTTTGACGGAACAACATACGCAGGTTTACCTTTCAAATTCGAAGCCGGAACTCCGAATGTTGGTGGAAATATCGCTCTTGGTTCAGCTGTTGATTTCATTAATCAAATTGGTCACGATAATCTTCAAATCCACGAAAATGAGCTTCTGACTTATGCTCAGAAAAAACTTCTGGAACTCGACGGAATCAAAATCTACGGCGAAAGAGCCAATAGAACTGGTGTAGTTTCTTTCAATCTGGAAGGCGTCGGAATCGCATCTGACACCGGAATGATTCTCGACAAAATGGGAATTGCTGTGAGAACTGGACATCATTGTACGCAACCGATTATGGATTTCTTCAACATTGCCGGAACTGTTCGAGCAAGTTTTGCCGTTTACAACACTTTGGAAGAAATTGATGTTCTTGTTGAAGGGGTGAAAAAAGCGCAGAGAATGTTGGTTTAATTTATATAAAAGTATATTTCACGCAGTTACTAATTTTCTGCAGATAAGCTTTAATAAAAATCTGTTTAATCAGCTGAATCAGCGAGAAAAAATAACACTTACAACCCTTTCAGAGTTTAAAACTCTGAAAGGGTTTTTTGATAAAACTGCCAAATTGTATTGTTTTTTCCTGTGGCATAGCTCTTGCGAAATTATAATCAACATACAACCAGATTGATTTTCTAAGCAATAATAGAGAGTCAATCTTCATATCCATTAAGATTAATGACAATATGTCATCAAGTATATTATGACAGAATTTGAAAATATCAATTTTGAAGAGATTCTTGACGAAGGTCTCGGAATCATTGCCGAAGAAATTAATTTCTCTGACTTCGACACTAAGGAAAGCGACGAATCTCAAAGTCTCTTTCCGATTCTTCCCGTAAGAAATATGGTAATGTTTCCTAAAGTGGTGATTCCCATTACAGCTGGAAGAGAAAAATCCAAAAAACTTCTGGAAGAAGCACAAAAGGAAAATAAATTCATCGGAATCATAAGTCAGAAAAATCCAAATGAGGAAAATCCAACGGAGAAAGACCTCTACGCCATCGGAACTTTGGCTAAGATTATCAAAATAATCAAACTTCCGGAAGGTAATATCACCGCGATAACAAGAGGTGTTCAGCGTTTCAAAATCAAGAAAATGATTTCTCAGGAACCTTATTTTCTTGCGGAAATCACAAAACAAAAAGATTCTCCGCCAAAAGACAAAGAGGAATTCCTGGCTTTGATTGACAATATCAAAGATCTGGCAGAAAAAATTATCAATATCGACCCAAACATTCCAAATGCCGCACAATTTGCATTGAAGAATATCGAAGGCCAGGAAGATTTGCTGAATTTCGTTTCGGCAAATGGTAATTTTTCTTCAGATAAAAAACAACAATTGTTGGAAGAAAAAACTTTGACTGGTCGAGCCAAAGCTTTGTATGAACTGATGCACGATGATTTCCGTCATTTAGAATTGAAGAATCAGATTCATCAGAAAACAAGCAAAGACCTGGATAAGCAGCAACGCGAATACTTCTTGAACCAGCAAATCAGAACTATTCAGGAAGAATTGGGTGGCGGTGTCGAGTCTGATGCGGACGAAATCAAGAAAAAAGCTTCTAAAGTCAAATGGAATGCTGATGTGGAAGCCCATTTTCAGAAAGAATTACAAAGATTACAACGCCAGCATCCTAATTCTCCGGACTATAATGTTCAGCGAAATTATCTAGATTTCTTCACCGATTTGCCTTGGGAACATTATTCCAAAGATCATTTTGATCTCATCAAAGCGGAAAAGCTTTTGGACAAAGAACATTTCGGACTGGAAGATATCAAGAAGAGGATACTGGAACATATGGCCGTTCTAAAACTGAAGAACGATATGAAATCGCCAATCCTTTGTCTGGTTGGTCCTCCGGGCGTTGGTAAAACGTCTCTCGGGAAATCGATTGCGGATTCTTTAGGCAGAAAATATGTCCGTGTTTCTTTGGGTGGTTTGCACGACGAAAGTGAAATCCGCGGCCACAGAAAAACGTATATTGGTGCAATGGCGGGAAGAATTCTACAATCCATTAAGAAATCAGGAACATCCAACCCGGTAATTGTTCTGGATGAGATTGACAAAATTGGACAAGGCATCCATGGTGACCCAAGTTCGGCGTTACTGGAAGTACTTGACCCTGAGCAGAATAATAATTTTTACGATAACTTCCTTGAACTAGGGTATGACCTTTCGAAAGTGATGTTCATCGCGACAGCCAACTCATTGTCAACCATTCAGCGACCTTTGTTGGACAGAATGGAAATCATCAGCATTGCCGGTTATACTTTGGAAGAAAAGATTGAAATCGCCAAACGGCATTTGGTTAAAAAACAACTTCAGGAAAACGGTTTGGATGCAAAATCCTTGAAATTAGGAAATACTGAATTAAAACATATCATTGATGCTCATACTTCGGAAAGTGGAGTGAGAACTTTGGAAAAAAGAATTGCCGGAATCGCGCGTTGGGTAGCACTCCAGATTGCAATGGAAAAAGAATTTGACCCGAAAATTTCCGTCGATAAAGTCGATGAAATTTTGGGTGTTCCAAGACCAAAAACATTGTCTGAAATTACGGATGTTCCCGGTGTTGTAACAGGTTTAGCCTGGACCAGCGTTGGCGGTGATATTCTTTTCATCGAAAGTATTTTGTCCAAAGGGAAAGGCGGTCTGACGATGACCGGAAATCTCGGCAACGTGATGAAAGAATCCGCAACAATCGCATTGGAATTTATCAAAGCGCATTACGAAGAGTTAGGGATTTCGGAAGAAGATATCGAGAAAAAAAACATCCACGTTCACGTTCCGGAAGGTGCAACGCCGAAAGACGGACCGTCTGCCGGAATTGCGATGTTGACATCAATGGTTTCCAGCTATAAGAACAAAAAAGTGAAGCCTCACTTGGCCATGACCGGCGAAATCACCCTACGTGGAAAAGTATTGCCTGTTGGCGGAATCAAGGAAAAATTATTGGCTGCAACAAGAGCTGGAATCAAGGAAGTGATTCTTTGCGAAGCGAACAGAAAAGATGTGGAAGAAATCAAAAAAGATTACCTGAAAAACCTTAAAGTCAACTATGTCAACAATATGAGTGAAGTGATTAAAATTGCTTTGAAATAGGTTTTAGAATAAACATTATAAATACTAATCCGTTCAGAATTCTCTGAGCGGATTTTTTTATTTTCAAATTCAATCTAAATTTTTTATAAAAGTTTTCTTAAGACAATTTTTGAATAGAAAAAAAGATTTAATTTAGAATTAAATTAAAAAACTATTCGTGGTATGAAATACGTCAAATTTATTCTATGTCTTCTTTTTGGATTAATGTTTATCAATGCCGGATTAGACAAGTTTCTGCATTATATGCCAATGCCTAAAATGGAACCTGAACAAATGAAATTGTTTGCAGCTTTTGGAGAAATCACCTGGCTCATGCCATTAGTTGGTACGGTTGAATTGATTGGAGGATTGCTTTTTATTTTGCCTAAAACAAGAGCCCTTGGCGCGATTGTTATTTTGCCGGTAATGGTTGGAATTGTTCTTCATAACTTTACACTGTTTCCTACAAACGAAGGTAGAATTATTGCTGTTATTCTTTTATTAATCAATCTTTGGATGCTGATTGATAATCGTGAAAAGTATAAAACATTGCTCAGCTAAAAATTAAAGGGAAGATTAATCTTCCCTTTTTTTATAATTTTTCAATAGCTTTTATAATTTGGCTGGGTTCTACAATCATAGCTTGCAAATGTTCTCCGGAATATTCCAAAAATTGTTTAGGTTCTGGAGCATTATTATAAATGACTTGCCCGTGTTCAAAAGGAACTGTTGTATCGCCTTTACTATAGATAAATAGTTTTGGAAGACCTTGCAAAGACTTCACATCTTCTTTCGCAGAATAAGGGGAAATCAAATATTTTTCGATGACGTCCTTCATTTCCGGTTTGAAATGGATTGCAATATCTGTAAATGATGACATTCCGCCGTCCAAGATCAATCCTGAAATTTTTGACTGATTATCTTTTGCGAGATGTGTTGCAATCTGAGAGCCCAAGGACGCTCCAAATAAATAGATTTTAGTATTACTAATATCTTTTCTCTTCAATAGATAGTCGAACATTTTTTGACCGTCTGACGCAACATTAACGTGTGTTGGCTTTCCTGTTGATTTCCCGTAACCTCTTACATCCACCATCACTACTTGAAACCCACTTTTAACTAATGGTTTTGTCATAAACTGATAAGTCGAGATATTTCCGCCTGCTCCGTGAAAAAACAAAATCGTTTTTTTGATCGATTTTGATTCCGGTTTCAAAATAACTGCTGTGATGGTATCGCTTTCAACAGGTAAATTTATATTTTCGATGTTTTTGAATTCCAAAGGTGTCATTTCTTTCTTAGGCTGATAGAATTTATCATCCATTTGAGCCTTAGAAAAAAAAGATAATAAGATTAGGAATAGAGAAAAGAATACTGATGTTTTCATTGTTTTAATTATTTGATGATTCAAAAGTATCATGATTGAAAATCAAAAGGAAAACATTCCGACCGAACCGGCAAAAAAACAGACCGAACTGTAGAATTCTTGGATAAACAAAAAAAGAGACTTAATATTAAGTCTCTTTTTAATTATATAAAATCTGATTTAATCTCTAAGTCTGGCAATTACATCCAGTCCGCCTTTTGTCTTATCTCCAATCTTGCAAAGGATTTCTGTATCAAGAGGCAAAAAAACATCCATTCTGGAACCGAATTTAATAAACCCGAATTCGTGTCCGGCTTTGGCCTTGTCCTCGATATTACAATAGAAAACAATTCTTCTGGCCACATAACCAGCAATCTGGCGGAAGACCACTTGATGGTTGGTCAAACTTTGCACAGCAACTGTAGTTCTTTCGTTCTCGGTAGAAGATTTTTCGTGCCATGCAACCAGATATTTTCCAGGATGATATTTTTTATATGTCACATCGCCACTCACGGGATAACGGCAGATATGGACATTAAGCGGTGACATGAAAATAGAAACCTGAATACAATTAGCCTTCAAAACCTCATCCTCAAAAACCTCTTTTATCATGACCACCTTTCCATCAACTGGTGCAATCACATTTTCTGTATGATCCAAAATGGCTCTATTTGGAACTCTGAAAAACCAGAAAATCAATCCTAACATTACCAATAATGGAATTAGAATAACCAAAGACCATAATTGTAAATAATAAATGGATATGGTTCCGATAAATACAATGAACAAAATCGCAACAACCAACGTTCCTTTCGATTCCTTATGTAGTTTCATAATGTTGTTTCTAAAATAGTTTTTCTAAAATAAAGTACAGGTAAATCACCGGCGCACAAATGATAAAGCTATCAAGTCTATCCAGAATTCCGCCATGACCGGGAATAATATTCCCACTGTCTTTCACTGCAAAACTACGCTTTAACTGACTTTCTACCAAATCGCCTAAAGGTGCAAATATAGAAATCAATAATCCGACAATCATCCAGTTTCCTCTAAGCTCAGGGAAATACTTCTCTACAAAAAAACCTAAAATCAAAGTCAGAATTACACCTCCGGCAAATCCTTCCCAGGTTTTTTTAGGAGAGACTTTTGGCGCCATTTTATGTTTTCCAAAAAATTTTCCTGTGAGATAAGCAAATGTATCACTACTCCATATTAATACAAAAAGCATAAATACTTCTAAAGTAAACGGCTTATCCGGGTCAAGTGTACTGAATTTTGGTAAACCCAAAGCAAAACCAAAAGGTAAAGCCAGATAAATAACTGTGAAAATCAGTTTACCATTCTCGAAATAAAGTTCTCTGGTATATTTGAAAAGTGTAATCGCTGCAATGGGAATTAACGCTAAAGCCAAAATCTCGCTGAAATTAACATCGAAGAAAAAACCGTGGTACAAAAAACGTTTGCTAAAGCGGTAATAAATGATTGCCGCAACAGGAAAAACCAACCACTTGTAAATGCTGTTATCAAATTTCATAATTCTGATACATTCATAAAGTCCTACCACGAGGAAGAATGTTATCAATCCGTAAAAAAGATATTGCTGTTTTAAATCCGGAAAAATATTACCTAACAGATATTCTCCAAGAGGTGTGGTGCAAATTGCTATAATAAAGACGTAAATAAGTCCAGATATAGTCCGTTGAATTAAATTTTTATCCAAAACTGAAGTTTAATCTTCCAGCAAAAGTAAGAAAAGTTTGGTATTATCCTTATTAGGAGTATCCAATTTGGACTGGCTACCGCTGATAGATGTAAGATTCTTAAGATTCCCGGCACGTTTTACCTTCATCATGGCTTCGTTAAGGTTGCTTGCAATCTGAGAAACATTAGCCATAATGATGATTTTACTTGGTAACCTTGAAGAATGATAATGAAGAATATTATTGTGAGAAAGCATAATCCTGCCGTCGAATGCGATCAGATATTCGCAGGTAATAAAAGCTGCATCATTTTGCTCTGTTAATTCGGGTGTATATTGCGTTTTGATGACGTCTAAGAAATTCTTCAGATCCTGATCCCAACAAAACACATTGTTAATCTGCTCTATCTTTATAATTTGATTAAGGGTCTGTAATGCTTCTGACTCGTCGGCACAATAATTAAAAAAACCACCTGAATGCGTAAAAAGCTGCGCAAACTTATAATCCAGATCCGCATCACGAAGTTGATCCGCCAGTTTTGTAACATCTGGTTCGGCCTCTTCGGGCTGGTTCATTATTTTATTTACGATTTTCTTAAACAGACTCAATTTCTGTAATTTTTTATTAATTATTACAAATGTAAAGAATTATTGCATTACTCTAAAAATCAAAACTTTGTTTTAATAAAAAAATCCTAAATAAATTAGGACTTTTTTATTATTTGCAATTAATTCGATAATTAACTCTCTGTATTTAAGACATTTCCGGCCTCAGCAGGATTATCTACGCTTGATACTGGTTTTTCGGTCAATTCCGGATCCCATGCCCGTTTTCCAAAAATTTCTTCAAGATCTTCACGGAAAATCACTTCTTTATCCAATAATTTCTGAGCCAAGGCATCTAGTTTATCTCTGTTTTCAGTTAGGATATTAACCGCTCTTTGATATTGTGTTTCGATCAGTTTAGAGATCTCTTCATCAATCAATTTGGCAGTTTGCTCAGAGTAAGGTTTTCCAAAGCTATATTCTGACTGACCTGAACTGTCATAGTAAGAGATATTACCAACCTTATCATTCAGACCATAGATCGTAACCATTGCCTGGGCCTGTTTGGTTACTCTTTCCAAATCAGACAAAGCACCAGTAGAAATGTTTCCGAAAACAGCCTGTTCTGCAGCTCTACCACCCAATGTTGCACAAATCTCGTCCAACATCTGTTCAGTCGTTGTCAATTGTCTTTCTTCCGGAA
>Ga0206116_1000875_pt1 | contig 21484 bp, 21 predicted proteins | sample 3A1Ametagenome_FD_178000 | JGI IMG/M metagenome (GOLD analysis project Ga0206116, IMG submission 178000) | Enriched microbial communities from leaf-cutter ant dump, University of Wisconsin, Madison, United States - 3A1A | ecosystem: Environmental > Terrestrial > Nest > Insects nest > Nest dump...
CCCGACCTTCACGCACACCGTTTTTGTCAACGGAGGGCGGAAGTCCGGGGCTTGCCGCGACCGTCCCCAGCCCGAAAATTTTCGTCGCCATGACGCCTTGACTTGCCCCGCCTTGGGCCCTTATATCGCGCCACCGCATGACGGTTAGGGCGCGTAGCTCAGCGGGAGAGCACTTCGTTCACACCGAAGGGGTCACAGGTTCGATCCCTGTCGCGCCCACCATTCAACAAAAGGCCCTGCTGGCAACAGCGGGGCCTTTTGTTTTCTCCTTCCCATCGGAGCGAGGGGGCGGGGTTCCCCCTCGCTTTCGGATCATCCGCCGAAGCGGTTGGCGATGATGGCGGCGGCGTCGGCGATCAGCTTGTTGCGGCCGTCCATGTCGAGCTTGGTGCCGGTGGTGTAGATCGCGGCCAGGATGGGGGCCTTGTCGGGGCGGTAGATGATGCCGACGTCGTTGCGGGTGGCGTTGCCGCCGGAGCCGGACTTGTCGGCCACCTGCCAGGTCTTCGGCACGCCGGCGCGGATGAGGGGGCCGGTGACGGTGCCGGCCAGCATCCAGTCTTCCAGCAGTTTGCGCGAGGCGTCGGACAGCACGTCGCCGAGGAAGAGGGTGTCGACGTTGCCCATCATGGCCTCGGGCGTGGTGGTGTCGCGCGCGTCGCCGTCCAGGGCGGTGTTCAGCGTCGGCTCGGTTCGGTCGAGGCGCGAGGTGGCATCGCCCAAGGTGCGGGCGTAGGCCGTCCAGCCGGCCGGGCCGCCGATTTCCTTCAGAATCAGGTTGGCGGCGGTGTTGTCGCTGACGGCGACAGCGGCGCGGCAGAGCGCTTCCAGGCTGAGGCCGCCTTCGGCGACGTGCTCGGTGGCGACGGGCGCGTAGCTGAGGAGATCGGCCTTGCCGTAGGGAATTTTCGTGTCCAGCTTCAGTTCGCCCTTGTCGACGGCGGCGAGCACGGCGGCAGCGGCCACGAACTTGAAGGTTGAGCACATGGCGAAGCGCTCGTCGGCCCGGTGGGTCAGGCGGGCGCCAGTGGCCTTGTCGAGCGCCGCGATGCCGATGCGGCCGCCGCTCCGCTTCTCCAGCGAGGCGAAGGCGTCGTCGGCGGCCAAGGCCTTGCCGGCGAGCAACAGGCCGAGACCGGCGGTGGCTGCGGTGCCGAGCAACGTTCGGCGGGTCGGAAAAAGAAGGTCGCGCATCAATGCCTCGTATCGTGATGATCGTCAGGTAAGTCCCAGTGGCGATCCTGCGCCTTCTTGTGGCGGTTGTGGGGCACGTGAAGCGCGTGGTGTGCCGCCATCATGAGAGGTGAAGCCCACCGAACGCGCCATCGCTCTAGGGGCGTTACCGCCGGGCGCCTGAAATTCAGCAAGACAAAACAATGAGATATCCGGATCTCGTGTGGGGCCGGGCTGACCGCTTTGGGCCGCTGTCCCGGCGCGTCGGCTGGTAGACCGGCAGGCGGGCATCCACGAAAGGAGGACGCGATCTTGGCAGAGCCTTGACAATCCCGATGCAGAGAGCGGGCGGGGGCACGCATTGGAAAGCTGCACATGCACTCGGAAAAGATCCTTACGGCGGAAGAGCCACTGCCCTGCGAGCCGCTTCGTCCGGCAGCGTCGGGCCTTGCCGACGCGGCGCCCAGGCGCCGGTGGGCCGTCGCCTGGCGGATCCTGACCGCCTCTACCCGCCTGAGCTGGAAACGGAGCGTTCTGCTCTGGCTCCGCTTTCTCATCTACCCACAGGCGACCTTAGGCTGGTGGCGCTGGATGGCGGATGTCGTGGCGTCACGGGGCTATCCGCTGCCCCATGACGACCTGTTGCAGAAGCCGCTGATGAAGTTCCTGGCCCATGGGCTGACCGGCACGCAGCGGCTCGGCCTGCTGATCGGCCACTTCGCCATTGCCGACAAGATTCTGTCGCGCGAGAGCATGGTGCGGCTCTGGCAGGGCGAGACGCTGGCGATGGGCGAGGTTCAGGGCCGCGGCGAAAGATATCGCTGCCTTCTGATGCTGGCCGACCGCGCTGGCGGGCGCCACGAAGGCGTGTTTGCCATCAGGCTGGTGCGCAGCCGCGACGGGGCTACGCTCTGCACGGTTCGGTTCACCCTCATCTACGAGGATGTCGGGCAGAGCTACACCTTCGTGGTGGGCAGCATGCAGGGCCCGCGCAACGCCAAGCGCCTCATCATCGACGCAACCCGCGACCTCTCCGGCCTGCGCCCGAAGGAGGCCGTTCTGATGGTGCTCCAGGGACTGGCGGCCGATGGGCGCGCCAAGCAGTTCCGCGCGGTGTCGCGCGAAAGGCACCCCATCAGCTACCGCCGCGCCCGGCGGCAGTCCATGATGGTATCGGATGTCGACGGCTTCTGGTCGGAGCGCTGTGGCGAGCCGGACGAGGTGTTCGGCTTCGTGGTTCCCTATTCGCGGCTCGGCGGGCGCGACCGGCGCGGTGCCAGCAAGTCGCAGTTCTATGGCGTCGGCGAGCTGTTCTGCTGAGGGGCGGACGGCGAGCCGGCCTCCGGGCTGAGGTGGATGGCGACCATCGCCCCGCCTTCCGCCCGGTTGGCGAAGGCGAGATGGCCGCCATGGGCGGCGGCGATCGCCTGGACGACCGACAGGCCGAGCCCGGTGCCGCCGGTGGCGCGCGACCGCGACGGATCGCCCCGCCAGAACGGATTGACGGCCACCGCGTCCATGTCCTCGGGAAAGCCTGGGCCACGATCGAGGATGCGGATGACCACGCCGCCGTCGGCCAGCCGCTCGGTTTCGCAGCGCAGCCAGCCGCCCTCGCGTGCATAGCGGCGGGCATTGTCGAGAAGGGCCAGCACCGCCTGGCGCACCCGCGACGGGTCGGCAGAGATCCAGGTCGGCCGCAGATCGGTTTCGACCTTTAGGCCGCTCTCGTCCAGCATCGGCCCGGCCACCGCGATGACCGCCTGGACGACCTCGGCGACGTCGAGGGGCTGGCGCTGCATGGCCAGCTTCTGGCCGATGGCCAGCGACAGGGTGCGCAAGTCTTCGACGATGCGGCCGAGGCCCTCGACCTGCAAGAGAAGATCCGAGACGTTTCTGCGCTCCAGCGGAAAGACGCCGTCCACCATGCCCTGCAGCCCGCCCTGCAGGATGGTCAGCGGCGTACGCAGCTCGTGGGCGATGGCCATGTTGTTGAAACGCAGCCGCGTTTCCATGCTGTCAAGGCTGGTGGCGAGGGCGTTGAAGGTGTCGACGAGGCTCGACACCTCCCGCGTGCCGCCGGCCGAGGTGGCGACGCGCGCCGAAAAGTCGCCGGACTTCAGGGCCTCGGCGGCGGCAGTAAGGTCTTCGAGGGGGCGGGCGATGCGCCGGGCCAGATAGACGCCGATGACGGCGCAGACCAGGGCCGAGATCAGGCCGCAGACGAGGGCGGCGAGCTGGATCTGGAGGTCCGTCTCGTCATCCAGCGCGTTGAGGTGCTCGACGAGGGTCATCACGGCGTGGCCTTCGGGAACGCGGCCTTCGTTCAGCGCCTTGTAGGCGGCGGCCGCCTCGGGCGCGAGGCCGCTGGTGATGCTCTCGTCCAGATAGGCCGAGTACCAGGTGACGCCGAGGTAGGCCAGGCCGACGCTGAGCAGCAGCATGGTGGCGATGACGGTGGCGGTCAGCGTGGCCAGCGGCAGGCGCTTCGGAGCCTTCATTGCGGATCGGAGAAACGGTAGCCGACGCCGCGCACGGCGGTGAAGAAGCCGGTTTGCCCGAGGTCCTCCAGCTTGCGGCGAAGGTTGGAAATGTGAGTGTCGACGGTGCGCGCCAGCGCGTCGCTCTCCGGCAGGCAGGCGTCGAGGATTTCCGCCCGTCCGAAGGCCTGGGTCGGGTGGCGGATCATGTGGGCGAGGATCCGGAACTCGCTGAGCGTCAGCGACAGGGGAATGCGCTTGTCGCCGCTGTTGACGACCACGGCATAGCTGCCGAAATCCACCTCGATGTCCCGGAAGCGTCGCACGGTGTCCTTCCGCTCGCCGGTGGTCCGGCGCAGGACGGCCTTCACCCGCGCCACCACTTCCTGCGGGTTGAACGGCTTGACGATGTAGTCGTCGGCCCCGAGGTGCAGGCCGCTCAGCCGGTCGAGGTCGTCGGCCAGGGCGGTGACCATGATGACCGGTGTCGAGCTGGTCTGGCGCAGGCGGGCCAGCACGGCGAACCCGTCCAGCTTGGGAATGCGCGCGTCCAGCAGCACGATGTCCGGCTTCAGAAGCGCGTGGTGCTGCAGCGCCGTTTCGCCGTCGGCGGCCTGCACCGTTCGGTAGCCGTCGCGCAGAAGATAGCCTTCGAGGATCCGCGCGATCGCCGGCTCATCCTCGACGATGAGAACAAGATTGTTGTCCACGTGCCTGCCTGCCCACCGCTCCGCCTGCGAGCCCGCCCGGCGCCTCTGGTGGCCCGCCAACAGGCTCTGTTTGCCGGATCTGCAAAGGACCGGCCGCCAACGGGCCGGGACTATGTGAGATCGCCGGGACAGGCGCAACTCCAAACGCTTTCCCGACAAGCTCCGGGGCCATTCCGGACAGGGTCTCGACCCGGTCTCCATCGTTTCTTGACAATCGGGCTTCCGCGCCGCGGACGCGGCGGACGGTGCCGCACGCCGCTTTACGCCCCGCCTGCCATCCCCTAGGATTCGCCTCTCAATCGCAGGGGTTCCGATGACAACCACCGTTTGCTGGCGTGAGTGGGACGGCGAGGGGCGTGAGCACTGCGCCTGTCGCATCGACGCGGCCGGCCTGACGCTGGAGGGCGTGGTGGCGGTCACGCAGGAAGGTTTCCATGGCGTGCACTATCTGGTGCGGACCGATGCCGCCTTCCGCACGCGCGAGGTGCGCGTCGCCTTCGTCGGCGGGCCGGCGCTGCACATGGAGGCCGATGGCGAGGGCAGCTGGCGCGACGCCGCCGACGGGCATCCGCTGCCCGGCCTTCGGGGATGCGTCGACGTCGACATCCGCGTCACGCCGGCCACCAACACGCTGCCGATCCGGCGGCTCGGGCTCGCTGCCGGCGACAGCCGCGACGTCGCCGTCGCCTATGTGCCGCTGCCCGATGGCGCCGGAGGCCTCGGCCCGAGGCGCGTCATGCAACGCTACACGCGGCTCGACGGTCCCGGCCGCTATCGCTACGAGGGGCTCGACAGCGGTTTTTCTGCCGAGATCGAGGTGGACGCAGCCGGCTTGGTGCTGGATTATCCCGGTGTGTTCCGGAGATCTGAGCCCATGACGGGCGCCCGGGCTTCGGTTTGAGAGAGACAATGCCAGCTTTTGAAGCCCGGCTCCTTGACCACATGAAGCGCTGCCGGGTACCGGGACTGTCGCTGGCCGTCATTCGGAACGGCGCATGCGACATCCTTCCGCTGGGCGTTCGCAGCACGCAAACGCAGGAGCCGGTGCACGGCGAGACCGTGTTCGAAGCCGCCTCGCTCAGCAAACCGCTCGTTGCCTGCGCCGCGCTGCAGCTCGTCGATGCCGGCAAGCTCGATCTGGACGAGCCGTTGTCGCGGCTTGTCGGGCCGCTCGTTCCTGACGATCCCGCCTCGGCGGGGATCACCACGCGGCATGTTCTCTCCCATACGACGGGCTTGCCGAACTGGCGTCGTGACGATCTTCCCTTGCGCACCTACGTCCCACCCGGCTCTCGTTTCAGCTATTCGGGCGAAGGTTTCGTCTACCTGCAATCCGCGCTCGAACGGCTGACCGGCGAAACTCTGGAACATCTTGTCCGGAGGCTGGTTCTCGACCCGCTCGGGATGGAGAGGTCCAGTTTCGTCTGGCTCGACATGTTCGATGGCGCTGCCGCATCCGGCCATGACCGAGACGGAAGGGCCGTGCCCAAGTTCAAGCCGGACCGGGCGAATGCTGCCTTTTCCCTGCACACGACGGCTTCCGACTATGGCAAGTTCGTCGTCGCGGCGATGGAAGGGCGATTGTTGCAGGCGAAGACCGCCGGCTTGTGGCTTGAGCCGCAGGTTCCGACACCGCGAGGACGATTTGAAGACTTGGGGGACGCTCCCATTGAAGCCGAGCCAGGCGTGTTCTGGGGGCTTGGTTGGGGGCTGGAGCCGGGGGAGGGGGCGTTCTTTCATTGGGGCGCCAATCCCGGAATGACGGCCTTTGTCTTGGCTGCGCCCGAGAAGGGTGCCGCTTTCGTTGCCTTCACGAACAGCGACGTGGGATTGGATATCGTTCCGGATATCGCCGGCCACCTCATGCAAGGACTACATCCCGCACTAACGTGGCTCCAGTTGCCGCAAGCCTCCTGACGCTCAGGCATTGGAGAGCGTCGTCTCTGATTTTCGGGTATCGACAAATGACCGACCCCATATCCTTCCTCGGCCTGCCGAGCCGGCTTCCCGACGGACGGCCGCCGCGGGCGATGATCTTCGGCGCCGGCCATGGCAGCGCCTATCCCGGCCGCCCCAGCCGATCGGCCACGGCAGCGGCGGCCATCCGTGCGGCAAGCGGTGACGAGGCGCCGCTGATCGGCCATTGGGACTTCGATCTCGGCGGGCCGCTGTTCGGCGACGAGCCCGTCTCCTGCGTCGACATCGGCGACGTCGCCACCGCCGCCGAGGATGCCGCCGGCAACCGCGCCGCCATCTCTGCCCAGACGGCCGAGGTGCTTGGCGCTTCCGCCGTGCCGATCCTGCTCGGCGGCGACGATTCCGTGGTGATCCCCTTCCTCGCCGGCTTTGCCGGGCATGGTCCGATCTGGGTGCTGCAGATCGATGCCCACATCGACTGGCGCGACGAGCTCCACGGCGAGCGCCATGGCTATTCCAGCCCGATGCGGCGGGCGAGCGAGATGGCCCACGTTCAGGGCATCGTGCAGGTGGGCATGCGCGGCGTCGGCAGCGCCCGGGCCGAGGAGATCGAGGCGGCGCGGCGCTACGGCAGCCACCTGGTGACGGCGCGTGAGATCCACGCCGCCGGCGTGGAGGCGGCGCTGCGGCTCATCCCCGAGGACGCGCGGGTGGTGATCACGCTCGATTGCGACGGGCTCGACCCCGGCATCATGCCCGGCGTGGCCGCGCGGAGTCCCGGCGGCCTCACCTATACCGAAACCATCGACCTGATCGCCGGCGTCGGCCGCCGCGCCTGGATCGCCGGCTTCGACATCGTCGAACTCGCCCCGGCCGCCGACTTCGGCAACCTATCGGCGCTCACCGCCGCACGGTTGGTGGTGAACGCGATCGGCGCGGTGGTACGGCAGGGGTAAGGGTGGAGACTGCCCGGAGCGCCGCAGGAGGAACGGCCGCCGGCTTCCGAGCCGCTTCCCGGTGGGCCGTTGCCGAACTCTCCCCCGCTTCCCATAACGCTGTCCTCCTCTACGATAGTGAAGGATCTCGGGGCGGAAAGGCAGGGGCGTTGGGCGGATCGCCACGGCCGAGGGGTGAGAGACACCGTTGCGGGCGGCCGAGCCTCCCCGTAGTCTGTCGTCACCATGAGCCGCCTGTCCTATCGCATCCTGCCCAATCCGGACGACAAAACGCATGAAGTGCGGTTGATCGTCGATGGCGCCGACTGGATCGGCGAGGACCGCCTGGGGCTCGATCCGCCGGATCTCATCTTCGAGCTGCAGCGGACGGCCCGGGATAGCATCATCGTCGGCCGCTGCACCTGCGGCGTTATCGGCTGCGACGATCTTGTGGTGAAGGTGGCGAGGACGGCGGAAACGGTGGAATGGTCCCGCCCCGACGGGCCCGCCGTCGCCTTCGACGCCGACCAGTTCGACGATGTGGTCGGCACGCTGGCCCGGGATCGCAGTTGGGAGCCGCTTGGCCGCACCGTCGAACGCGAGCTCGGGGCGATGTTCTCGGGCAAGGTGACGGACGACGGCTATGCCTTCGACTGGAGCTCGACGCGGTTCCGGCCCGGCGTCGTCGTCATGAGCGTCACCAAGGACGGGCAGCAGAAGCTGCTGGAGTTCTCGTGGGATGACGCAACGCTGGACAGCGCCCTGAAGCGCGGCCGGCAGTTCCTGCGGGACCGCTTCGAGGATTGACCGCTACCGCTCGGTCCCCTCGTCCTCCGCCTCCAGCCTTGCCCGCAGCGTGTCCAGCACGCGGCGAGCGGTGGCGATGTCCTCGGCGGCGAGGCCGTCGGCCAGCGCGGCGGCGCGGGGCGTGTAGAGCCGCAGCGCCTCCTCGTAGGTCTGTCGCCCCTTGTCGGTGAGCACCACGAGGTGGGCGCGCTTGTGGTGGGGGTTCGGTTCGAAGGCGACGAGGCCGTCCTTTTCCAGCTCGTTGACAATGCGCTGCACGTTCTGCCGGTTGGCGCCGAGGTCGCGCGCCAGCCAGGCCACGGGGCGCGGCCGCCGGGCATATGCGATGGCGCCCAGCATCTGCCAACGGGCGCTGGTCAGGCCCAGCGGCGCCACCATGCGGTCGCCCCAGGTCAGCGTCAGGTTGTTGGCCCGGAACAGGGTGAGGATTAGCCCGGTGAGGGCGTCTTCGGCGGGAGCGCGGCTGTGTTCGGTCATTGGCATCATCGATCCAAATTGACATTATGATGTCAAATATGCATCCTGATGACGATATGGCCTCGGCGCCTCCGATGCAAGGCGGCGAGGGGGCGACTGTCCGGGGTGACCGACCATGAAGACACTGATCCACCCGCTGGCCGGAACGCTGGCCACACTGACCATCGCCGTCTTCTGGCTGTCGACGGCGATCTCCGAGCTCACCGGCACGCCCGAGACCGTAACCCTGGTGAAGACCGCCATTCCCTGGGGCTTCCTGCTGCTGATCCCGGCGCTGATGGTCACGGGAGCCTCGGGCCTCAAGCTGGCGCGCGGCCGGCGCGGCGGCCTCATCGGCGCGAAACTCAGGCGGATGCCGATCATCGCCGCCAACGGGATCGTCGTCCTCGTTCCCGCCGCGCTGTTCCTGGCCGCCAAGGCGCGCGGCGGCGCGTTCGACGCGACCTTCTACGCCGTGCAGGCGATCGAACTGGTGGCCGGCGCGCTCAACCTCTTCCTCCTTGCCCTCAGCCTGCGCGACGGCATCCGGCTGAGCGGGCGGCTGCGGCGGGGGAGGTGAAGAGGGAGGCCGATATGGGCCGATCGTTCCATCCTGCCTGAGGTCCTGCGCCTAAAGCGCAGGATGACAATTTATTGTTATATAACAAAGTGTTATGGAGGACGTTCCTGGCGTGCGATGTTGCGCCTTCCATAAGGGCAGGCAATCAGGGCGCTGGGTTCGTAGGCGGCTTATCCAACTGTTCTATCTATATAAATCGTCATCCTGCGCGTGAGGCGCAGGATCTCAGACAGCAAAGGGCACGGAGCTGATATCGGGCGCCCTCCACAAGGCGACGGCGGATGCTTTGCCAGCCGATGCTCCAGCCCGATGCTGCGCCCGGTTCAGGACCGGCGGTCGGTCATCGCCGTGATGATCTCGGAAAGCTCCGCCTTTGCTTCCTCCGGCGTTATGTCGGCCGAGGCGGCGGCTTGGGACAGGGCGTCGGCCGCGCCGAGCATGGCCCAGAAACTTGCGTTGCCAATGCCTCGCCCGTCGGCGAAGGGCGCGAGGATCGCTCGGCACTTTTCGATGAAGGCGAGCTGGTAATCCCTCTTGATCCGCTCCAGCTCCGGCGAGCCGGCCAGCGCGGAGAGAATGCCCGGCATCTCGCGGCCCTGCGTCAGCACGCAGTCGACATAGGACGCGGCGATGACGGTGGTCTTGTCCCTGAGGGTCGGTCCGCTGACGGCGAGCGCCGCGTCGATCACGGCGGTCTGCCGCAGGTCGAAATCCTGGTAGAGCTTTGCCAGCAAGCCGTTGCGGGTGCCGAAGTGGTCGTAGACCACTGGCTTTGCCACGCCCGCCACATGAGCGAGCCGAGGCAGAGTGAGCGCGTCGGTGCCTTCCTCGCGAACGACCTGCCAGGAGATGTCGATGAGATGACGCAGCCGCTCCGCGCGGCTGAGGCGAATGCGCTTGGTCGACGCGGCTGGAGGCAAGGCCATTGACATCCACTATATACCAAAAGTAACTTACCTAAAGTATATAGCCACGACCTGCGCCGCGCAATCGACCCGGCAGGAGAAATGTCATGCACGCCACCGTCGTTGTTTCCCATCCCGTTCGCGGGTCGCTGACGCACGCGATCGCGCGCAAGGTGTCGGAAGGGCTGATCGCGTCCTGCGACCGGCACAGTTTCGAAGTCGTCGACCTCGCGGCAGAGGGTTTCGATCCGCGCTTCACTGCGCGGGACGCCGCCGTTCTCCTGCGCGAGGCCGCCCCCTCACCGGAGGTGGTTGTCGAACAGGCCCGGCTCGATCGGTCCGACGCACTGGCGCTTGTCTATCCGGTCTACTGGTGGTCGATGCCCGCCCTGATGAAGGGCTGGATCGACCGGGTGTTCACCAACGGCTGGGCCTATGACGACAGGCCGGGCCGGGGCATCGTGAAACGGCTCGGTCGGCTTCCGATCCACCTGATCGCCGTCGGGGCCGCCGATCGCGGCACCTACCACCGGCACGGCTATGCCGAGGCGATGAAGGCGCAGATCGAGCATGGCATCTTCGACTATTGCGGCGCGCCGGTGGCGACGTCGAACCTGCTGCTCCTGTCGGACCCCGGTGCTCCGGATGCCCTGCTCGTTAAGGCGCGGGCGATCGGAGAGGCGATGTTCGCCGACAGGCTGGCCGATTGCGCCTGAGAGCGGCTGTGAATTGGCGCGGCAGCGACGTCCGGGGTTCGCGGCTCGCGCTCAGCCGGCGATGATCGCCATCATCGGCGCGCGGGTGTCGGCGGCGATGCCGTGGGCGTCGAGCGCATTGGCGAGAAGCGCGGCGTCGTGCCCGTGGTCGTGCAGCCAGTGGGCGATGAGGTTTGCCCTGTCCTTGCGGCCGCGGCTGAGTTCGGTGGCCAGCCTCAGTTCGGGCGCCACCGCCTTGATGGTTCTCTCGCCCACCTCGATCTCGCGGAAATGCGTCCACGGACCGCTGCCCCTGGCCTCGATGAAGCCGGACTCGGTGGGCGTCTCCACGGTGCTGGCGTCGACCTCAACGCCGTCCACCTCGAACTCGGCGTAATACTGCCCGCCGCACTCCAGCCAGGTCGGCGGCGTCAGGCAGCGGAAGGCGGTGAGCGCCCGGCCGAAGGTGTCGATCTCGGCACGCGTCCTGACCAGGAAGTCCACGTCGGCCGCCTGCAGCGGTACGCCGCGCAACAGGTCGGCGGCGGTGCCGATCAGGCGATAGTCGAAGCTCCCCTCCCGCTCCACCAGATCGAGCACGGTGGCGAGCGTATCGCGCAGTTGCCCCGTCGTCAGCGTCATGAGGCCGATCCTCCCGCCCTGAGATTAGCAGGGTTGCGGTGAGGGGGGAGTCCGATCTTCTGCGTGTATCACGCGGAGGCGAGGATATAGCGGCAGCTTGCCCGGCTCTCCTCGTTTCGAGAGAGCAGGCAGCCTCATCTTCCGGAAACGAATGTCCGTGGCGGATGCATGGCCGAGACGGTAAGAAGCGGCATGTTCAAGCTTCGTCCGTCTACCCATCGCGACCTCGACCGCATCCTCGACATCTGGCGCCTGGCCGTGGACGCCACCCACGATTTCCTACTGCCCGAGGACCGAGCGGACATCGAGCGCGAGGTTGCCGCCTTCTTTCCCGAGGTGAGCTTCGTGTTGGCCGTCGATGCGTCCGACACGCCGCAGGGCTTCATGTTCCTGCAGGACGGGCATCTCGAAGCGCTGTTCGTCGACCCGGACCAGCGCGGCAAGGGTATCGGCAAGGCCCTGGTGCAGGCAGCGCTCGCCGAGCATCCCGCCCTGACCACCGACGTGAACGAGCAGAACCTTGCGGCCGTCGCGTTCTACCGGCGCATCGGCTTCGAGGCGACCGGCCGCTCGCCGCTCGACGGGCAGGGGAGGCCTTATCCGCTGATCCATCTGAGGTACCGGGGGCGGCTTCCGGAGTGACGGCGGCCGAGAGGGGCCGCCGCCGCCATGCATGGGATGTGTTCGGTGCCGCCGACGTCTTTCCCGGACGCCTCAGGCGCCCGAAAACTTCACCGTCACCCCGCGCTGGCGGAAGTAGGCCTGCATCAGCTTGCGGCCGGAGCGGTTGCCCTGCGCGAGCCGGGCCGGATCGAAGATGGCTTCCTTGGTGCCCGCCTCGGTCAGCGCCGCTTTGAGCGTGGCGATGTGCAGGTCGAGATCGGCATTGTCCGCCTGCAGGGATGCGTAAACCCGCTCAATGGCGTCTTCTACGGTCGGTTGGCTCACGGTTCGCTCCTGTCGCTATGGTGGCGGTGCCCGCCTTCGTCCCGACCGTATCGTGATGAAACGCCGTGCCGTCAATGGGGCACGTCGATGGAGGGCCGCCTCGCGTCAAGCGCCGCGTCGGATCGGTAGCCATCGAAGCAGCGGCCGCCATGGCGGGCGAGCTCCAGATCCGTCAGCGACACGAGCGCGGCCGGCTGGCCCTGCACGGCGTCCCTGAACGCCTCGGCCGCCGCCTCCGCCAGTGCGGGATGGAGCCGCCGCAGCAGTCGAGGTCCCCACTTTCCGTTGCCGGTCCAATGGTTGCGCCCGAGCAGCATCAGGTCGATCAGGCGCGGGTAGAGCTGCGCGGCGGTGGCGGCGATCTCGTCGGTCGGCCGCTCGGCGCGCAGGTCGTCGGCAAGATCGGTCAGGATGTAGCGCAGGGCATCGAGCGGCGCGCCGGCGAGCGGCTTCGGCCCGGCGGCAAGGATCTGCCGCGCCCGGTGCTGCTGGACGGCGGCTTGATCCCGAGCCCCGCCGAGGATCACGCCGTTCGCCACCATGTCGATGATGACGGGGACGCCGCGCTCCGCGTCGTTTTCGAAGAAGTAGGCGAGCGTCTCGGGATCCTGCACGAAGGCCTCGATGGGAAAGCCGTCGAGACGGAAGGACTCCCTCCAGGCTCGCTCGAGCTTCGGGTAGAGGACGACCAGGTCGATGTCGGAGAAGGCGTTGCCCTCGCCACGCAGGATCGAGCCAGCGACGAACAGGTGCGATGCGCCCTTGAAGCGGGTGACAAGACATTTGCGGCCGGCCGCCAACGCGGCCTCGATGCGATCCTTCTGCATGCTGTCGTCCTCCATCAGGCGGGACGCGGCAGGCACAAAAAACCCGCTCGCATCCGGCGGGTCGATCGGTCTTGTCTGAAGCCACTCTAGCTCATGACGCAACCAACCACCGCGCGGCGGTGGTCGAGGGCGTCGAAAGGGAGAGCATGGTGGTCATGGGGCGAGGTTAGCCGGTACGGGGCGAAGTGGCAACTGCTGCGAGTGGCGAAGAGGGGGGGCCTATATCGGCCGATTGCCATTTCCGGCCTGAGGTGGACCTTGATTTCGTGCGCGAGCTCAAGCGGCCTGCTCAAGGATGGCAGCATGATGAGGGCGGGAGCCTTCGTTCCGGAAGTGTACTGGAAGCACGACGCAAATCATTGTTTTATATCAATTTCCTGTCATCCTCGCGCAGGCGAGGACCTCAGGCAGAATGAGGCGCGGAGGGCAATATCGGGCTCCCCAACGACAGGGCCGAAGGCTCCCCCCAATCCGCCACCGCCGCCGGCCCTTTCGAACCGGCGGCGGATGGTGCTTGCGGATGTCCTCGCCTCGGCGCGAGGCGACCGGCCTTACCGCTGTGCTCCCACCTCGGGGAAGGTCAGCCCGCAAGCCCGGCGTATGGCGATCTGCACCGGGGAGGGCGGCAGGGCCGGGTCGAACTCGCCCCTTGGCAGCAGCGGCGGCTGTGCCATGAAGCGCGGCTCTTTGCCGCGATGCGGTTGCGCCGCATGGACGATGAACGGATGGCACAGGAAGACGGTGCCGGCCGCGCCCGTTGCCAGCTCGACCTCGCAACCTTCCGTGGAGGCATAGCCGCCGGCGGAAAGCTGCCGCAGCGACGCGCCCTTTTCGCCATGGGGCAGCAGCTCGCGCGCGATGATCGCATGCGATCCTTTCCGGATCCGGGTCGGCGCATCCTGAGGGCCGACATCGGAGAACAGGAACAGCATCAGCAAGGCGCGCCCGCTGCTCTTCACGTTGGCGCGCCACTCCATGAAGTCCGGGCTGTCGCCGAAGCTCATGTCCACATGCCAGCCGTCATCGCCGGGGGCGTCCGGCGAGGGAAAGCGGATCGGGAAGGTTCCCAATCCCATGGGCGCCAGCCAGCGGCTCTCGCCGACAAGCTGGTCGTAGGCTTTGAGCAGCCGGGGAGTGTTGGCGGCTTCCACGAAGGGGCGCGAGGATTTCGACGCCACCCGAACAACGGGGCGGACCCACGTCTCGGGCTCGTTGGGCGACAGGCCGATCTCCGCCCACAGCTCATCCCTGCACTCTCTTGCAAGGTCCGCGCTGAAGGCGTTGTCGATCCTGACGAAACCGTCTTCAATGAAGCTCTGGACCTGACCGGAGGTCAGGCCGACATGGTTGGTTCCAGACATTGAACACACTCATTCTTTCGGCCGCCACATTAGTGGGGCCGTCTTGATCCGAATGGCGCAAGCGCGCCGGCACGACTGTCAGTCGGTCAGATCAGCGGGAAGAATGTGGACATGAATATCATGGACACCACGTGTGTCGGAGTGGGCGGGTTCACTGGCGCTTCGCGACACGTTCCGCGCCGCAAGACGCCATATGCGTAGCACATATCGGCCGTGGAAAACAGGGGGCGGCGGTGGCGGATGGTTCCGTGGAGGGGGAGCCCCGTATCGGCCGCATTTGCCCCGGGCTGGCGTTGGGATAGCGTGCTCCCCGCCTTGCCCGACAGGGCTCGATGCTGGAGTCGGCCACCGCGATGGAACGAGAAAGCCTGGAAATCTATCTGCACGAGCAGATCCCGCTTACCAAGGCTATGGGCGTTTCGGTGCGCTCGGTCACATCGGGCGCCGTCACGCTCGCCGCCCCGCTCTCACCCAACATCAACCCCAAGGGCACCGGCTTCGGCGGCAGCGCCTCGACCCTCTGCATCCTCGCGGCCTGGTCGACGCTGCATGTCCGCCTGACCGACGCCGGCCTGCCCACGGAGATCGTCATCCACTCCAACACCATGGAGTATCAGCGGCCCATCCACGGCGAGTTCGTGGCGACGGGGGCGGTGAGCGCCGAAGCCGACTGGCCGGGGTTCCTGAAGACGCTGGAGAGCCGGAAGAAGGCGCGGGTGGAGGTCGAGGCGGAGTTGAGGTGCGGGGACGAGGCGGTGGGGGTGTTCAGGGGGCGGTTCGTGGCGTTTTTGAGGGAGGGGAGGTAGGGAGCGGACCGTTTTGAGGTGGTGACCCTCTAGTACGCGCGATTCTGTCCAGAGTTGGCGCTTGCAGAACGCTCTGTTATCGATCGAGAATATTGAAGCCATCGACTGGCTGCTTCGTCGGAACCTATAAATGTCCGCGTCTAAAGCGAAAATTGAAGAAGATGTCCGCTTTATTTTCTCGGAGTGGGCTCGGTTCGCTCAACTGCAACGGGAGTGGTTCTCGACCAAGGAGTGCCCGGAAGAGCTGAAAAATGCAGCCCTTTGGGAGATTCCTCATCCCACGAATAGAGCCAGCACACTCGTCATTGGCCGAGAGGCTGTCATCCGCCTGGAAGGGCTTGCTGCGACCGCGTTGCGGCGCGCGGGGATTGATAGGCAAGTGGATCTTTCGACTGTGCGAGGTCCGCTTGGCGCGATTTTGTTCCGCAAGTTCGCGCTCGAGAGGCTCCCCATCGACACCCAGAACGTCGATCGCGCACTTTCAGAGGCGGCAAAGGTGGCGGCGCGCTCGATCAAGGCACGCACCTACTTCGTTCCTTGCCACTTAATGCATACCAAAGAACCGCCCGAGTTCCGGATCGGGCCGGTGCGCTTCATGAACCAACGGAGATTTCGCTCTCACGTCGCGGGCCTTATCTGGCAGAATCGCAGCATCTATCGGGGTGACAGCTCATTCCGTCGCGAGGTCGCCACATATTATGAGAGCTTCGGTTGGATTGCTGAGGTTACTATCCCCTGCTGTGACGAACAAACTTCTCAGCGTCTCGCCACAGCCGCAGTGACTTCGGCGCTCGATTGCCTGCATATTTTGTTTCGTGCAGCTCACTCCGGACGAATGGGGGTGGGGGGCCCCGCAGTAAAGCACGATCGCAGAGCTACGCTCGAATTGGTTGACGATATGCTTTCCTTCTCCACATCGCTCCGCTGGTCGGGTGAGGTGGCTTTTCCAGAGGACTGGTCCACAGTATTTGACGAGCCCGAGTGTCGCTATACCCTGGATCTGTTTGGTGCTGCTTTGGAGGCAGCGGTAGACCCGCGGCTTAACAGGCCCCTCAGCGAGCGGTTCTTGGACGCGGCTCTCTGGTTTGGTGAGGCAGTCCGCGAACCTTCGCGAGCAGCGAAGGTAATCAAATTTGTGACGGCCCTTGAGCGACTAGTGATGACCGATGAGAAGGATGACATCACCTCCCAAGTTGCAGCACGTGTGTCGGCCATCTGCTTTGATCCTGACGACCCCGACAGCCGCGAGCAGCTTCGCAAGGAAGCTGAGCGTGCCTACTCGCTACGGTCGAAGCTTGCCCATGGGTCTCTATCGCCCAAATCGGACCAAGTACTGGAAGGAGTAAGGCTTGGCGCCACACTGTGCGAGTTGAGCTTAGTCAATGCCCTTGCGGCTTTCGGCGTCCGTGGATTACGTGCCGAGAATCTCACCCGATCGCAGATCGTTGAGGGCTTTCGGAGTATCGTCGCTCGTGCTGACCGGCTGACGTCCGGTGTTGCAAATGGTGGGGCCGGTTAGGCGCTGCCACCGACCCCATCTGCGGATTTTGGGCTATGATCAGATAGTTTTTCGGTTAGGCCGGAGAGGATGGCGCGGGCCATGGATAGTTGCGACTAAAGATGGGTGAAGCTGATAATGAATGATGTCCCCGATAACGCGGCACCCAAAGCCGAAATTGAGCAGCCAGTTGGCGACCGACAAGACGTAACGAAGAGAGGAGCTAGAGAAAAACGCCCTCGAACGGCGCCCAACCCTAAGCAGCAAAAGGAGGCGCGGAAACGCCTCAATGCTCTTTTCTCTGATCGATCCAATGTCTGGATTGTTCACTATTCTTGTGAAAGTTTTTATGAGCGGCCAAATGGTGCGTCCCCTAGGATTACTTCGCTGGCGGTTCGAAGTCTCGATAGCGGACAAACCCGTTCCTTTTCTATTCATCAGGTTGCCGAGCGCTTGGGTGTTCCATTTGACGAGATCGAGGCACGATACGACGATCTCGAAAGAGCAATGCTCGACGCTTATTACGCTCATATCGGTGCCCATCAGGGTATGAAGTACCTGCACTGGAACATGCGTGATATAAATTACGGCTTTGCCGCTATTGATCACCGATATCAAGTATTAAAAGGAACGCCAGTTGTCATTGATGACGCCAAGAAGTTTGATCTCTCTCGTATTTTGATTGATATCTACGGGGTAGCCTATATCGGTCATCCTCGTCTCGAGAAACTTATTGAGAAAAACAAGATAGAGGCTCGGGATATGATGACGGGGGCACAGGAGGCGCAGGCTTTTGTCGAGAGAAATTACGTGGGTCTCCATCAATCTACATTACGGAAAGCAGACGTATTAGCTAACATTGCCGAGCGCGCTTACAATGAACATCTTCTTACGAACACGAGCTGGTGGCAGATGCACGGCGGTAGGATTCGAACGGCTGCGGATTGGGTCGCGGACAATAAGTTCATAATGTTCGCTATGGGAGCCGTGGGCCTCGTCCTGAGCATTTTGGCTTTTCGCTAAGCAAACACCACCGCCGCCGGCTCTTGCGAACCGGCGGCGGATGTCGCTCGCGGGGTGTCGGCGGGTTACCGCGAGGCGAGCTTTTCCTTTTCCGGCAGCGCCTGAACCGGAACCCCCGGCCAGATCTTCTGGAGGTTGCCGGAGATGACGAGGTCGTTTTCGGTGAGGCCGGAGAGGATGGCGATGTCGGGGCCGTCGGTGCGGCCGACTTCGACCATGCGCTGCTCCACCGTGCCCTCCTTGCCGATGACGAAGACGTACTTGCCGAGCTGGCTGGAGCCTAGCGCCACCTGCGGCGCCATCAGCACGTCGGGCTGGCTGCCGACCGAGAGGCGCAGGTGGACGTATTGGCCTGGGAGGAGGTCGAAGGCGGCGTTGGCGATGGTGGCGCGGGCGGCGACGGTGCCGGTGGAGGCGTCGAGCCGGTTGTCGATGAAGGTGAGCTTGCCGGCGTAGGGCTTGCCGCCTTGCTGGCCGGGCAGGGTGATTTCGGCCGTCACCTCGCCCTTCTGAAGCGCGACCTTGATGGCGGACAGTTCCTTTTCGGCCGGGTTGAAGGCGACGTAGACCGGGTCGAGCTGCACCAGCGTGTTGAGCACCGTCTGGCCGGAGGTGACCAGCGTGCCCACCGAGGCCGCGCTGCGACCGACGCGGCCGGCGAAGGGCGCGCGGATGGTGGAACGCTCGATGTCGAGCTCGGCCGCCTCGACCGCCGCCTTGGCGATGGCGATGGCCGCCTCGGCCTGGCGCAGCGAACTCGCCCGCTGGTCGAAGCCATCCTTGGCGAGGAAGCCCTTCTGCGACAGCTCCTCGCCGCGCTTGAGGCTGGAGCGGAGATAGTCGGCCTGGGCGGTGTCGCGCTCGAGCTGCGCCTTGGCCTCGGCGAGCGCCGTGCGGGCGTCGCGGTCGTCGATCACATAGAGCACGTCGCCGGCTTTGACGTCGGCGCCGTCGGCCACCACGCGCTCCTTGAGGTAGCCGGTGACCTTGGCCTGCAGCGAGACGGACTGGATGGCCTCGGTGCGGGCGGGATAGTCGAGATAGACCGGCAGCGTGCGCTTCTCCACCTTCTCGACGGGCACGGGCATGGCCTGCATCGCCGGGGCGGCGGGAGTGGCCGCCGCCGGGGTGGCGAAGAGGTCGCCGATCGGCACGTGCTGCAATACGTAGCCCTGCACCGCCGGGTGGAACAGGCTGGCGCCGCCGGCCACCACGGCGAGGGTGAGGAGGGAGGCGAGGGGGCGTTTCGTCAGGACAGACATGGCGGAAACTCCGGTCACTCGGCGGCCTTGGACAGGTCGATGTCGTCGACCTCGTTGGCGGCCACGGGATGGTGGGCGTGATGGAAGTGGGCGGCGTCGCGCTCGACGGCGGCAGGGTTCCACCGCTCGCGCAGGCGCTCGATCACCACGTAGAACACGGGGGTGAAGATGAGCGTGAGCACGGTGGCCGCCAGCATGCCGCCCACCACCGTGGTGCCGAGCGACTGCCGGCTGGCGGCGCCCGCCCCGGTGGCGAGCATCAAGGGCACCGCGCCGAGGATGAAGGCGAAGGCCGTCATCAGGATGGGGCGTAGGCGCAGCCGGGCCGCCTCGGTGGCCGCCTCGACGATGCCGACGCCGTCGTCGCGCCGCCGCCGGGCGAACTCGACGATCAGGATGGCGTTCTTGGCGGCAAGGCCGATCAGCATGACGAAGCCGATCTGCGAGTAGACGTCGATCTGCATGCCACGCCAGCCGATGGCCCCGAGCGCGCCGAACAGCGCCAAGGGCACGGTGAGCAGCACCACGAAGGGCATGGTCCAGCTCTCGTATTGGGCGGCGAGGATCAGGAACACGAAGACGATGGCGAGGATGAACACCGCCGTCGCCGCCGATCCGGCCTTCAGCTCTTGGAAGGTGATGCCCGTCCACTCGTAGCCGAAGTCGCGCGGCAGCACCTCGTTCGCCACCCGCTCCATGGCGGCGATCGCCTGTCCCGACGAGAAGCCGGGGGCGGGGCCGCCGTTGATCAGCGCCGAGGCGTTGGAGTTGTAGTGCGGCACCGTTTCCGGACCCACGGTGGGCTTCAACTCGCCGAGGGTGGAGAGCGGCACCATGCCGCCGGTGGCGTTGCGGACGTAGAGGCGCGTCAGATCGGTGGCCGAGGAGCGGGCGTCCTGGTCGGCCTGAAGCGTCACGCGGAAGGTGCGGCCGAACAGGTTGAAGTCGTTGACGTAGAGCGAGCCGAGATAGATCTGCAGCGTGTTGAAGATATCCGGCAGGCTGAGGCCGAGGAGCTTCGCCTTGTTGCGGTCGAGGTCGTAGACGAACTGCGGCGTCGAGGTGCCGAAGCTTGAGAACAGCTGGTGAGCGTTGAGTTCCGGCTGCTGGCGGGCTGCGCCAAGCAGCGCCTGCGTGGCGTCGTTCAGCGCTTGGCTGCCCTGGCCGGTGAGGTCCTTCACCTGGAACTCGAAACCGCCGGTGGCGCCGAGGCCGGGGATGGACGGCGGATCGAAGGAGAGGGCGAAGGCGTCGGGGATGGCCATCAGCTTGGGCCGCACCTCTTCCACGATGCGCGAGGCGTGCTGCTCGGGGCCACGCTCTTCCCACGGCTTCAGGATGGCGAACTCCACCGCCGAGTTGGACTGCGCCGCCGACGTCAGGAAGTTGAGGCCGGAGATGGCGCCGACGATTTCGACGCCCGGCGTCTTCTCCAGGATGTCGCGCACCTGCTCGGCCACCGCGTTGGTGCGTTCGAGCGAGGCGCCGTCGGGCAACTGCACCACCACGAAGAAATAGCCCTGGTCTTCCACCGGCAGGAAGGTGGAGGGCGTGCGGTTCCAGAGCAAATAGGTGGCGCCGATGGTGACGACGAACAGGGCGAGCACCACATAGCGCAGCTTCACCAGCACGCCGACGCTGGCGGCATAGGCGTGCGACATGGTGCCGAAGGCCGAGTTGAACCAGCGGAAGGGCGCGAAGCGCACCGCCCCCTGGTGGCGCAGGAAGGCGGCCGACAGGGCCGGGCTCAGCGTCAGCGAGTTGAAGGCGGAAATGCCGACCGAGATCGCCACGGTGAGCGCGAACTGGTTGTAGAGCTGGCCGGTGACGCCGGGAATAAAGGCGACGGGGATGAACACCGCCATCAGCACCGCCGTGGTGGCGATGATGGGGCCGGTGACTTCGCTCATCGCCTTGCGCGTGGCGGCCAGCGGCTTGAGGCCGGCCTCGATCTGCCGCTCGACATTCTCCACCACCACGATGGCATCGTCGACCACGAGGCCGATGGCCAGCACCATGCCGAGCAGACTGAGCATGTTGAGCGAGAAGCCGAGGAGATGCATCACCACCAGCGTGCCGATCAGCGACACCGGAATGGCGATGGCCGGGATGACGGTGGTGCGCCAGCTTTGCAGGAAGATGAAGACCACGGCGATGACCAGCACCAGCGCCTCGCCCAGCGTCTTCAACACGTCGTCCATCGACGCCTGTACGAAGGTGGTGGTGTCGTAGTGGATGGCATAGGAAATGCCGGCCGGGAAGCGCTTCGCCAGCTCCTCCATGCGGGCCTTGACGCCGGCCTGAAGGTCGAGCGCGTTGGAACCCGGCATCTGGAATACGCCGAGCGCCACCGTCGGGTCCTTGCCGAAGAAGGCGGAGGAGGAATATTGCAGCGCGCCCAGCTCGATGCGGGCGACATCCTTGAGGCGCACCACGGCGCCGCTCGGCCCATCGGCGCGCAG
>Ga0206116_1000880_pt1 | contig 21378 bp, 17 predicted proteins | sample 3A1Ametagenome_FD_178000 | JGI IMG/M metagenome (GOLD analysis project Ga0206116, IMG submission 178000) | Enriched microbial communities from leaf-cutter ant dump, University of Wisconsin, Madison, United States - 3A1A | ecosystem: Environmental > Terrestrial > Nest > Insects nest > Nest dump...
AGCCAGAAAAGATTTTAAAAATTTTTATACTTTTTTTACAAAACTGTTGCTTCGTATTAATTTAAAAATATATCTTTGTCGCCTTTCATTTTTACTTTTTATTAGATTTATTTCAAACTGCGGCACTTCTGGTGTTTGCAGTTTTTTATTATCTAAATCTAAGATTCTTCGCAAATTCCCAGATCACAATTCCGCCACAGACGCTCACATTCAGAGAATGTTTGGTTCCTAACTGAGGAATTTCCAGAAAATTATCAATATTCCCAAGCGCATCATCACTGATCCCATCGACTTCGTTCCCAAGAATCAAGGCATATTTTTTTTCCGGATCAATTTCAAAATCCGTTATTAACTGACTGGATGAAGTTTGTTCAATGCCAATAATCTCAAAGTTTTCTTTTTTAAGATTGTCTATAGCCACATTAATATCCTGCTCATAGACCCAATCCACACTCTCTGTTGCACCCAATGCGGCTTTATGAATCTCGCGGTGAGGTGGTTGAGGCGTGATTCCGCAAAGCACCACTTTTTCTATTAGAAAAGCATCACCAGTCCGGAAGATCGCTCCTACATTATGCATACTTCTAACACTATCCAAAATCACAACCAAAGGAATTTTAGCTGTTCTTTTGAACGTTTCCACATCTATTCTTCCCAGTTCTTCTAGTTTCAGTTTCTTTGTCACAGTCAGACTTTATTTAAAATTAAATCGATACTTCTTTCGATATTTTGAGAAATGGCTTCCATAGGAATATCATTCTCATCATTATTGAACGGATCTTCTATTTCTTCCGCAATCAGTTCCAAACTCATCAGCACATAATATACAAACATAGTAATGGGAATCATAAAACAACCCAGATTAACAACATTAGCAATTGGTAAAGCCATTACATAAAAGATAATAAACTTCTTTATAAATGATGAGTACGAATATGGAATAGGCGTATTTTTAATTCTTTCACAACCGCCGCAAACATCTAAAAAGCCGGATAACTGCGTGTCCAAAAATAACATCTCGGTGTCAGAAATTTTTCCTTCTTTTTTAAGCTGGTACAGTTTTTTAGTCAACAGAAAAATCAATTCTGCCGGCGGATGATGTTTCAGTTCCTTAGCCAAATCTGCAAAACCTTCATCCAGAACCAATCTTGTTGATTCTTTGGAAAGGTGGCTATTCAGGAAGTGAGGGAAAAATTTCAGGTATTTTGCAATTTGAGTCCTGTTTTTAATATCAGATTCCGGAAGGATGCTGTTAATCTTAATGACAAAATTCCGGCTGTCATTAACCAGTTTCCCCCAAAGCTTCCGCCCTTCCCACCAACGATCGTAAGCTGTGTTTGTCCTGAAAACCAACAGCAAAGACAAAACAAACCCCAGCAAAGAATGGATCATCCCGATATTGCTTACAGAAGATTTGGATGTCAGATGCAAAAATTCTACTTCAAAATAATAGACTGCATATGAGTAAATGCCGACTAAAACAATTGTTGGGAAAAGAACCTTCAGTGTATCACTTTTATGAAGACTGATAAGTATTTTCAGGAAATTTTTTGTGTTATAAGCACGCATGCTTTGTGATTTGGATACAAAGATAAAATATTATTGCCTCGCTTTTATATTTTCGAAAATCAGAAATTTGAGCATATTCTAATACAAGACAAATTAATGTAATTGCTAAAGTTTAAATTTCTGGAAAATATTTTTAAATTTAAACATTCAAAAACCAATCGATGTCAGATAAAGAGAAATTCATCACAGATCTTAACGCAAAATATAATCCGAAAGGAGAACATATCATTCTTGGAAAAGGAATGCTTGACGGCGAAGTTGTAACGGAAGTCAATGTTTCGATCCCACTTAAAACCGTAAACCGGCACGGATTAATTGCCGGCGCAACGGGAACCGGAAAAACCAAAACGCTTCAGGTTTTTGTGGAGCAATTGTCTCACGCAGGAATCCCAACTTTGGTAATGGATATCAAAGGAGACCTTTCCGGAATTGCAGAAGCAGGGACAGAAAATGACAACATCAAAGACCGTTATGCCAAAACGCAGTTGCCTTATTCCCCACAGAGCTTTCCGGTAGAACTGATGACTATTTCCGGAACAAAAGGTGTGAAACTGAGAGCCACTGTGTTGGAATTCGGACCAATCTTGTTAAGTAAAATTCTTGGACTCAATGATACCCAGCAAAGCATCATGTCTATTGTTTTCAAATACTGTGATGACAAAGCTTTGCCTTTGGTTGATTTGCAGGATTTGAAAAAAGTTTTGCAATACGTAACGGATAATCCGGTTGGTAAAAAAGAACTGGCTGACAATTACGGTTCTATTGCACCGGCATCTTTGGGCACAATCTTACGCTCGATTGTCGCAATGGAACAACAAGGTGCATCGACTTTTTTCGGCGAACCAAGTTTTGAAGTTGAAGACCTGCTAAAAACCAGAGACGGAAAAGGTGTTGTGAATATTTTCCGTGTGGATGACATCCAAAACAAACCGAATCTTTTCTCAACGTTTATGTTATCGCTTTTTGCAGAAATCTATATGACCTTTCCTGAAGAAGGCGACAGTGGAAGACCAAAATTGGTTCTATTCATAGATGAAGCACATTTGATTTTCAATGAAGCTTCGAAGGCATTGCTTTCCCAGATTGAAACAATGGTAAAATTAATCCGTTCAAAAGGCATCGGTATTTATTTTATCACTCAGATTCCTGGCGATGTTCCGGAAAATATATTGAGTCAGCTTGGTTTGAAAATCCAGCATGCCTTGAGAGGATTCACAGCCAAAGACAGGAAAGAAATTGATAAAGCGGTAGAAAATTATCCAATTACAGAATTCTACAAAGCTAATGAACTCATTCAGAATCTTGGTATTGGAGAAGCTTTTGTAACAGCTCTTGACGAAAAAGGAATTCCGACGCCTTTGGTTCAGACTTATCTGATTTCTCCGGAAAGCCGAATGGATGTCTTAACCTCATCAGAAATTGATGAACTAACAAGAAATTCGGAACTCGTCAGAAAATATGAACAGAGCATTGATAAGGAAAGTGCTTACGAAATACTCAATAGAAGATTAGAAGAACATTCTCAAACCGTAATTCCCACGCCAACGAGAACCGTACAACCTAAAGAAGAACCGGGAATGTTTGAACAGGTAATGGAAAGCCGTGCCGGAAAAACCTTTATGACAACATTGGCGAGAGAAGGTGCTAAGTTTATTTTAGGAATGTTTAGCCTGAAGAAAAGGAGATAATAACTAATTCAATGGATTATAAACTGATCGAGAAACTACAGACATTTTTGCCATTAGGTTATTTGTATCTAATAATCCTGGGAATCCTGAGAGATGGTGTATTTTTCTATATGCTAGGAATTAATTTCCTGAAATATTCTTCAATAATGGATATTTTGATAAGTCCTATCTCAGAATTGACCTCTCAGCCAATTATCTTATTGACAGTCACTTTCATGATTACAGGCTTCTTTTTTTATTATAATTTTCTTGCCAATAATAGCCATAAGAAATGGGTTCGTGATTCTATGGTAGCCAAAAAATACCTTAAAAAAAATCCTGGTTCGAGTGATCTCGACCTGAAAGTGCATATTAAAAAGCAAGTTTATTTTGCAATTGCATTTATGATTTCTGCTTTCTTTCTTGGTGGCGGTGTTGGAACGGGACTCAATGTAAAAGACAGAATTACAAATAATAAGCTAAAAATAAAACACAGGATTACCGATGATTCTGGAAATCAAAAAGATATTTATCTCATTGACTCCAATAGCGCTTATTTCTTTTATGTTGAGAAGGGAAGTAAGACAATTACAATCGTTCCGGTAGGCTCAATTAAGAAAATAGAGCTCATCAACAACAAAATGTTTGAGAAAGGAAATCTCTCAAGTTTCTTAACTTTGTAGAACGAAAAATGTAGATGTATTCAGTAATAGACATAGAAAGTAACGGAGCGCCTTTTAGAAAAGAAAGCATTATAGAAATTGCCATCTATCGGTTTGATGGTCACGAGATTACAGACCAATTCATCTCACTCGTTAATCCAGAAGATGAGATTTCCAGCTTTGTTCAAAAACTGACAGGAATTACACAGAAAATGGTAATTACTGCGCCTAAATTCCATGAGATTGCGAAGCGTGTTGTGGAAATCACACAGGATTCTATATTGGTGGGACATAATATCGACTTCGATTACAGAATGCTTCGTCAATCATTCAAACGCCTTGGCTATGAATTCAAAATCAAAACTTTAGATACAATTCCGTTAGCTCAAAAACTGATTCCTGAGGAGAAAAGCTACTCTTTGAGCAAACTTTGCAAATCCATTGGGATTCCGTTGAGTGAAGCTCATCGTGCAAGTGGTGACGCAAGAGCAACTTTGGACTTATTTAAACTACTGATTATCAAAGACAAAAATAACGAAATCATCCAATCGCAACAAGAAGAAAGCCTAGAGAAAGATTACATCAGTAAAGTTCAGATTCTAACGGAAGATCTGCCAAACGAAAGAGGGATTCTATATTTCCAAAACAGCGACGGGAAAATCATCTGTTCTGATGTTGTTGAAGACCTTTATAAGTCTGCCAAGAAAATTTTCGATTCCGACAAAGCGAAATATAAAAAAATCCAGGAAGAGACCGAGAAAATCTCTTATGAACTTACCGGCACGGATTTGATTGCCAAACTGATGATGCAAAATAAAGGCATCCAAAAAAGGCAACCACTGACTTTTGGACTGTTTTACAGAAAGAACAAATACATTCTTGAGAAAATTAAACTCCAGGAAGATAAACCCTTACTGAGATTCAAGAGTTTTACGCAAGGTTTGAAAGCCATTAATTATATCAAATCCAGAGAAGAACTGAAAGATTTGGCAGAACTTACTCAGAAAATCAATCTCAAAGGAAGGAATGAAATCTGGTCTTCATCCGGAAGAACTTTGGGCGAAAAATCATTTCTGGTTTTAGAGAAAGGCAAATTAACTGGTTTTGGTTTTTATGAATTATACCATCAGATTCAGTCATTGGAGAAAATCAAAAAGCTGATGTTGCCAGTTCCAAGATTTTCACAGGATTTGCAGAATGATTTGCAGTTGGCGCTTTTGAGGAATGAATATGAGGTTTCTCCGCTTCCCGAGAAATAAAAATCAAACCAAAACATTGCAGGATTTACAGATAAACTCTAATTTTGCGAAAAATTTTAAACAAAGCAATGCAAATATTTAAGCAAAACAAAATCGGAAAAAAGGGAGCTGTAAGGTTCTCTAAGGTTTGGAATGTATAAAGAGTTGCATGCATAAGATATCTATTGCGGCAGACTCTTTTTATAAGAATCTGCCTTTTTATTTTTAAAAATCTACCTTATGACAAATCAGGACTTGCTGGCTATAGCAAAAGAATTCGGGACACCCGTTTATGTGTATGACGTTAATTCGATACGCGAACAATACGAAAAGTTGACTTCTTCTTTCTCGAAGAACACAAGATTTTTCTATGCAGCCAAAGCTTTAACCAATATCAACATCCTGAAATATGTCGAAAAGTTAGGTGCTTCTCTTGACTGTGTTTCTATCAACGAAGTTAAACTTGGTTTGAAAGCTGGTTTCTCCAACGATAGAATTCTCTTTACACCGAATTGTGTTGACTTGGCAGAAATCGAGGAAGCAATGTCTCTGAATGTTCATATCAACATCGATAATATTTCGATTTTAGAACAATTCGGGAATAAATTCGGAGGTTCTTATCCGATTTTTGTGAGAATCAATCCTCATATTTTTGCGGGAGGAAATTATAAAATCTCAACCGGTCACATCGATTCCAAATTCGGAATTTCTATTCATCAGCTTCGTCATATCGAGCGTGTGATGAAATCTACCAACATCAATGTGGAAGGTCTTCATATGCACACGGGAAGCGAGATCAAGGACCCGGATGTTTTTCTCCAAGGTCTTGACATTATGTTCGAATTGGCAGAACATTTCCCGAATCTGAAATATCTTGATATGGGAAGCGGTTTCAAAGTTCCTTATCAAGACGGCGACTTGGAAACAGACGTAAAATCTCTTGGAAAAAAAGTGAATGCTGCGATTAAAAAACACGAAGAAACTTCTGGGAAAAAATTCCAGCTTTGGTTTGAACCTGGGAAATTCTTGGTTAGTAAAAGTGGGCATTTCTTGGTAAAATCTAATGTCATCAAACAAACAACAGCAACGGTTTTTGTAGGTGTTAATTCCGGATTTAATCATTTGATTCGTCCGATGTTCTACGATTCTTATCACATTATCGAGAATCTTTCTAATCCAAAAGGTCCGGAAAGAATCTATACTGTGGTTGGAAACATATGTGAGACAGATACTTTTGCCTGGGACAGAAAAATCAATGAAGTAAGAGAAGGCGATGTGATTGTCTTCAGAAACGCTGGAGCTTATGGTTTTGAAATGAGTTCGAATTTCAATTCCAGATTGAAACCTGCCGAAGTAATGTTCCTTGATGGAAAAGCTCATCTTATCAGAAAGAGAGATGAATTCGAAGATTTATTAAAAAATCAGATTGAAGTTTTGTAATTTGTTGCTAATCAGAACATTTTTGGCATAAAATTTCATTCTAAAATCATATAAATCAAATACTATGAAATCATTACTATTTTCATTGAGCTTGCTGATCAGTTCATTGGCTTTTGCTCAAAATGATATTGAACAGGAAATGGATAATCTTCCATTAGTTGACAATACTTCAAGCGCAGTAATTTATAATATTAGAGGAATCTACCAAATAAAAGACACTTCTTGTGATCCTTCTCAATTTAACAGCCTAAGATATCCCGGCGGTACTGATGCATATATCAAAGACCTTAAAGAAAAATTACAACAAAATGTAAACTGGAATACTTATGCTGTTAACGGATTGTTCTTTGTGAAACTGGATATTACCAAAGATGGTGTTCTTTCCAAAGTTGAAGCCGGGCCAAAAGTACCAAACAGTGAGCCTTTCCTTAGAGATTTAAAAGACGCTGCAACCAAGGTTAATAAGACCTGGATTCCCGCAAAATGTAATGGCAAACCGGTAGATTCTAAAGCGATACTGAAAATCGATTTTTCATCGATGACTTATGACAATGCCTTTAATTAATCTGAAAATAATAGACTTATAACCCATCTAAAAGCAAAATATATCAATAAAAAAAAGCGTTCGGAGTTATCTGAACGCTTCTTTTTCCTTCATTTGGATTTTCATGTGTTATTTTATGCAAATCTAGAGTTTATTTACATCAAATAAAATGAACCACGGTTAAGAAATTCGTCTTCTTATTCTGCTGAGAGCCTGTGGTGTTATACCCATATAAGAAGCGATATGTTTTAATGGGATTTTTTGGAATAGATCAGGCTGGTCTTTCATTAGCTTGAGATATCTCTCTTCTGCTGTATCACTTAGAAAAGAGAACTCTCTATTCAGTTTTTCTACATAAAGTGTTTCCACAGTCAGTCTTCCCACAAGATTACCTACAGCCTGAGATCTGTAGATCTCCTGTAAGTCATCGTAATGGATCTGCCAGACAACCATATCCGTTAGTGCTTCTATGTCACATCTGGATGGTGTGCGTTGGGTGAAAGAATCATAGGCGGTAAGAAACTGATGCTGAAATACAAACCTTATAGTCAGTTCTTTATTTTCTTTATTAAAAAAAAGTCTTGCTGCACCGGTTTCTACGAAAGAAAGGTAATTGTCAACTTCTCCTTTTTTGAGAATAATATCTTTTTTCTTGTATTCTTTTCTGACATTTTTTTCCACAAAAGGTTTCCAGTTTTCTTCTGTGAGCGGAATATTTTTAGAAAGCAGATATTGTCTTATAAACTCCATTCAGATTATTTATAGATTGAATCCAATTCCCGCATATACTCATAAGCCGTCAGATCAAATTTTACAGGAACAATGCTTATATATCCGTTTGCCAATGCTGTTTCGTCAGCATCATCGGATTCATCCATATTATTGAAGTAGCCTGTCAGCCAGTAATATTTTCTTCCGTGGGGATTCACTCTTTCGTCAAAACTTTCCTCCCATTTGGCATTCGCCTGTTTGCAGACCTTGATACCCTTGATTTCTTCTTTGTTCAGTTTCGGAATATTAACATTCAGAACGATGCCTTTTGGCATTGGATTTTCAAGAGTTTTAAGAACGATATCTCTGATAAATTCTTCTGCCTGATCAAAGTCCGCTTCCCATTTCAAATCAGAAAGAGAAAATCCGATAGCCTGTAAACCTTCCACTCCGGCTTCAACAGCCGCACTCATCGTCCCGGAATAGATAACATTGATGGACGAATTCGCACCATGATTGATGCCTGAAACTACCAAATCCGGTCTTCTAGGAAGTATTTTATCCAGAGCCATTTTCACACAATCCACAGGTGTTCCGGAACAGGAAAAATCTTTTTGAGGACCATCAAGATTCAGCTCTTCGAAGCTTAAAGTAGAATTGATGGTGATCGCGTGGCCTTTTCCACTTTGCGGAGAATTGGGTGCAACAACTACTACTTCCCCAATTTTGTTCATTATGCTGATTAATTTTCTAATTCCTGGTGCTGTGATTCCGTCATCATTGGTTACCAATATCAATGGTCTGCTCATAAATTTTCTTTTTATATTTTTTCTTTTTTTGACGATTTTTCAAAAATCACTCAAAATTAACCAATTTATAATACTTTAATTAAAATAAGGTGTTAAATTTGGTTTCGTTTTTGAATATCTTCGTAACATTCAAAACGAACCAAATACTAATCCAAGTACAGATTTAAAATTATATGTTCAAAAAAATCAAGTTAAAGAAACTCTTGATGTTTGCGCCGCTGATGACGCTTATGTTCTGTTTCAACTCTCCACAAAATGATGATGAAAAAATGCAGACCATTATGGTCAGCGTGAAAAATACACTTTCATATCTTCATTACAGCCCAAAACCAATTAATGATGCCTATTCACAAGATGTTTATGATAAATATTTTGAAAGCGTAGATGCTTCAAAAAGATATTTTCTGCAGTCTGATATGGACGAATTTAAGAAGCATTATACCAAGCTGGATGATTACCTTAACCAAGGAAATCTTATTTTCTACAAATTAACGGTTGACCGTCTTTATCAGCGTGTTGACGATATTGATAAAATGACTCAGGATATTTTTTCTAAACCGATCAATTTGAACGAAGACGAAGAATTAATCATCGAACCAAAAAAAAGAACAAATCCTGCTGATGCAAAGCAACAGTACAATGAATGGAAAAAATATATCAAATATAATATCCTTCAGGAGATTGAAACACTGAACAGCAAAGAAGAGGCTCAAAAAAAGAAAAAAGATTCTGTGGTTAATAATAAGCTGAAAGACACTATAAAATACGAACCGCTTTCTGCTGAGAAAAAGCGTGAAAAGGCAACTGCTGAAGTAAAAGATTTGATTACCGATTCTTTCAGAAGATTCAAGAAAAGAAAGAAAATGGATTGGTTCTCGGTTTATATGAATGCTTATACCGAAGTTTTTGACCCGCATACCAATTACTTTTCGCCAAAAAACAAGGAAGAATTTGATATGCAATTTACCGGGAAGGTGATTGGCATCGGTGCTTTGATTCAGGAAAAAAGAGGTTATCTCTATCTGGGTGAGTTGACAATAGGCGCACCAGCCTGGAAATCAAAACAATTGACTTCCGGTGATAAAATCCTTAAAGTCAAATCCAAACCGAACGAAGAACCTGTGAATGTTGTCGGAATGTTGTCTGATGAGGCAGTTCGGCTAATCCGGGGTGAAAAAGGAACACCTGTAACCTTAACAGTTGAAAAAAAGGATAAAACCATCAAAGAGGTGACAATGATCCGAGAAGAAGTGACCATAGAAGATACTTTCGCAAGAAGTATTGTTGTTAATTCTAAAAACGGTAAAAAATACGGCTTCATCTACTTGCCAAGTTTTAATGTAGAATTTGAAAAAGAAAACGGTGGAAGGAATGCATCGGATGATATCAAAGCTGAATTAATCAAGCTAAAGAAAGAAAATGTAGAAGGTATTATCCTTGATTTGAGAAGCAATGGTGGCGGCTCTTTGACAGAAGTTGGTGACATCATGGGATTATTTATGAATTCCGGCCCTTATGTTCAGGTAAAAGACAGCCGTGGAAAAATCCAGGTTTTGACTGATAAATCCAATCAACCGGTTTGGACAGGCCCACTTGTGATTATGCAGAACGAATTGTCTGCATCGGCTTCAGAAATCCTTGCAGGAGCTATGCAGGATTATGGCAGAGCTGCTGTCATCGGTTCGCCAAGCTCTTTCGGGAAAGGAACTGTTCAGACGTTTGTGGAACTTAACAGGTTCCTGAACACCAATGATGACTTTGGCGCTTTAAAATTGACAATTCAAAAATTCTATAGAGTTTCCGGGGAATCGACTCAGAGGAAAGGCGTGGAAGCTGACCTTAAAATGAAGGATTTCTTCTCATATGCAGAAGTGGGAGAACGTTTTGACCAGTTTGCTTTGCCTTGGGACAAAATCGAAGCCACGAACTATAAAAAATTAACGGGATTAAATGTCCCTCAATTGCAGGCAGAACTGGACAAACAATTGGTAAACAACAACAATTACAAGTTGTTACAGGAATCCGCAGAATGGAAAGAAGCACTTGACAAGGAAGAGACTATTCCATTGAACCAGGCCAAATTCAATGAGCTGATGAAAACACGTAAAGCACAAATCGAAAAGTTTAAAGGTTTGGATAAATTCAATAACGGACTGAAATTTACCCTTCACACAGACGAAGCGGAAAGAATCAAAAAAGACGAAGCGTTTGCCAAGAAAACAGAAAACTGGAGAAAGAATCTTGAAAGAGATTTCTATTTGGAAGAAACAGTAGATGTACTTTCGAAGATCAAATAATAAAAAAGGAACTCAGATTTGAGTTCCTTTTTTGTTAATATCTATACTTAAAAAACCAGAATTATTACTTTTTCAAAATAATTCCGGTAATGACATTTTTATGAGACATGATTTTGTAAATATAAGATCCGGAAACTAAATTAGATATGTTGATAGAATAGACTTTGCTTCCTTCCATCAAAGCTTTATTTAGGACTAGCTTTCCACTTTCATCGTACAACAAGATGTAGGAATACAAAGTATTATTTTTTTCAAAACAAATATTAACTAATCCATCCACCGGATTCGGACTAATTGTAATTTTCTCTTGTGGGGCATCACTGGGAATTGTATTGATTATTTTTTGCGGTATTGCATTTCCACATCCGTCCAATGCCTGTGCGACAAATGCACCATAAGAATTTGGCAAAGCTATAAATCCAGGATTCATCTGAACATATCCGTTATTTGGATCGGCATCTAGTTTTATGATATTATTTGGATCAACTGAAGAATTTATTGCTATATAAGTATTGGATTGTGTTAAACTAACCGCATAGTTTGATGTCGTAATTACAATATCAGATGAGCACGCTTGTCCAAAAATAAAACCATTAACCAATATGGATAAATAGGAAAATCTTTTCATCTCTGTTTATTCTTTATTGTTTCTCTCATTTCGGTATTTTCTTTTTTCAAAGCCTCAATTTCCTTCTTCATTTCAATAAGATAAAGCGTTAATTCTTCTATCTTTTCCATTTGTTTTGCCTGCATCTGCGCTAGATCTAATCCGCCTTCTTTTACTATTTCATTAGCAGAAGGGATTTCCGGTAAATGTTTATTAGTAAGGATATATTCTTCTACCTCTTCAAGCGGTCTTAATTTATAGTCATTGCTGAATACATGATCTGCCCATTGGCTACTAGATTTTAAAGCCGCTTTGAATTTCTCTGATAAGATACCATCTGTTACATATAATCTATATCCAGAAGGAAAACTCGTAGGTAGATTATTAGAATCAGACATAAGAACGTTTCCTCTTATATCTAATAAGGTTTTAGGATCAGTTGTTCCTATACCTATTTTTCCATTCTCACTAATATGCATTCTTACTTCAGGAGCATTAGGACTAGAATTATTACCATTAGTTAAGAATTGCATATAAGTACCCATATAATCGCCTCTAAATGACCTTATTTTAGAAGTTCCAGAATCTGAAAAAGTATATGTTATGTCACTATATGATACGAGTGAATTAACTAATGAATTTGGTGTTTGCTTACCGGTTATAATTAATTCATTATTTGTATTATTATTTATATCACCTATTTTTAGGTTACCTTTAACATCCAAAAGAGCCTGAGGATCTATCGTTCCTATTCCAATTTTACCATCATGGTTGATATGCATTCTTACTTGTGGATTATTAGGATTTACATCTATTTTATTTGTTAAAAATTGTAAATAGGTATCCATATAAGTTCCTCTAAAAGATCTGATCTTTGCTTTTCCTGCATCAGCAAACTCATAAGTGATATCTCTATAATAATTGGGTGGATTAGTATTAACTAAATTATTAAAAGTTTGTTTACCTGTAATAATTAATTCACCCGTATCACGTTGAATATCTCCCATTTTAAAAATTCCTTCTTTGGAAAATGAAAATAAATCTTTGCTGCCTAATAAAAAATGCAGATCACCGTCATTGTTTTTAAAGCAAATATTTTTTGTATTATTATTTCCTTCTAAACAAATATCAATTGCTTTTGGAAATGAAATAGGACATTGGGACAACACTTTATCAAATGCCAATATGGCAAATATTATAGATAGTTTTTTTATTTTCATAATTATATTTTTAATTACAGTTGTTATTAGATTGAACGCCGGAAAAATTTATAATTTTATTAATATCTTGACTAATTGAAGTAAACTCTTGATTTCCACTGACAATTATATTATCACATGGATAATCTTCATAACATTCGCTTTCATCTTTTGGGGGAGGAGAATAAGAATCTTTATAAAAATTATTTGTAATTGTTATATATGACGATCTATAATAAAAAACAATACTTTTAATATTATTATTAACGCAAAATATTTGAGAAGGAATAGTAAAATCTTCATTAGTATCTATGACATTATCCTTTATATTCATAAAACTTGAACTATTATCCATATAAATTCCTCCTAAATAATATTTTTGATTCAAAATATAATTTCCAACTATCTGGGTTCTGTCGGTAATACTTCCTTGTTCACTCAAAGTGTATATTCCTCCACTATCTGGTAATATTTGCTTTGTACAATCTATTTTATTATAATTGATATTATTTTTACCCATATTTACGTTTCTACTCCAACCCCAACCAACAGATATTCCACTGTACGGAAACTCTGATAGTGTATTATGTTCTATAGTTGTATTTTTTGCATAAGGCACAAAAATCCCTATTGAGCCAAAATATTCATTACCAATGTTTTTTATGGTATTATTAATTATTACATTATTTACAGTAGTATTTATTTTTGTAGGATCAATGCTTCCAACCCTTATAGCACTTGCTGAAATGTCTTCAAATCTATTTCCACAAATAACATTATAATTGGAGTTTTCTCCGAAGCTTAATGCTGTAGCGCCCATATGCATAAATTCGTTATTATTAATATATATATGGTTTGAATTTTCAAAAGATATCGCTGCAGGTGTCAAGTTATATTCTGGATTAGGGGTTCCTATAACACTATACCAGTCAGCTTGTTCGGTACAAAAACCAAAATTTGAATTTAGAGTATTATTAATTTGTGAAGGCTTATCCCAATTACTATAATTAAAAATCAAATTGCTAAATTTCATATTATTAACATTTGACCCCTTAATTAACGTCTCCAGATTAGGTATAATCACATCTCCAAGAGTAACATTAGAAACTATATAAACTTTTTTTGTACTTTTATCTATATACCATTCATTTGGCTTGTCTAATAATTCAAAGGCATTTTCAATCCATTTCACAGGAGCTGCTTTAAAATAATAGGTCGACTCAGATTCCGTAGGAGGGTGTACCTGATTAATCCAAAAATTACTATTAATAAGAAGCTGCTTGTCACATATAGTATCTACTGGAATTCTATAACTTTTCCAAAACATATCAGAAGCGATTTCAACATCTTTTAAATTTTTCCAATTAGAAAAATCAGTACATGGCGAAAAATATCCTTTAGATGTTTCTATTAATCCCATATTATTTTCACTTTTAGCTCTTATTGCTTTATTTCCATTTATATAAAGCTGTCTAGAATACAAATTACCAATATTTGCTTGATAAATATTATTAGTTCCAACCTGAGACCATCCTGTAACAGTTTTTCCACCGCTTATAATAGTTCTATCAGTATCTGTTACTTCTCCTTGATAAACTATAAAATGACCATTATTACCGCTATCAGCATTATTAAATTCTAATGTCTCGTTTAAAATATAAGTTCCTCCTAATATGTGTACTATTATATCCTGAGTCATAGGATTAGTCTTATTTCTTAGAAAATCTCTGGCTTTTTTAATGCTTTGAAAAGGACTTGATATAGATCCATTATTATTGTCATTTCCTGTAACTGATACATAATAATGAATTTGAGAGTTTGCTCTATTTATTATTAATAAAATTAAAAATAATAGAAATTTGGACTTCATAGTTACTGTTTTAGTTTACCAAATTAACTATATTATTTATATTTTTTAACATTATTATAAAATCATGCTTATTTATAAAAAATACGCAATGCTAAATAATAAAAAAGGAACTCAAATTGAGTTCCTTTTTCCATTAATATCTCTAAACTTTACTTCAAACTCTCAAAACTACGTTTGATAAAATCCGTCAGATCTTTTCCTTTCAAAAGATTTTGAGACAATTTTGCCAAATCCAAGGCCTGATTGATCATCGCTTTTTTCTCATCAGCATTATCCTTCTTCAATAATTCTCCGGCAAAATCTGAGTTAGAATTCACAACCAGATTATACATCTCCGGGAAACCGCCCATTGCAAACATTCCGCCACCGCCGATTGACTGCATATCCTTCATTCTGCGGAAAAATTCCGGCTGAGTCAAAGTAAACGGCGCATCCGTAGAATCCAAATCCTCTAACTGAACCGTAAACTTCTTGTCATTGATCGATTCTTCAATCTCTTTCTTCAAAGTCTCTTTATCCGAATCATTTAGTTTAGCAATTACCGGCTCATCTTTTTTGATGAGATTATTGATATGGTCTGCATCCACTCTTGCAAAAGAAACGTTCTCTTTAGAAGCTTCCAGTTTCTGAATCAGGTGCGGAACAATCGGAGAATCTAATAATAGAACGTCATAGCCCTTTTCTTTCGCCGATTCTATATAACTGTGTTGCTCGTCAGCATTAGAAGCATAAAGAACAATTGTTTTCCCGTCTTTGTCCGTCTGGTTTGGTTTGATTTTGTCGATCAGATCATTCCAAAGATAATACTTTCCGTCAATCGTTGGATAAAGCGCAAACTTGTCAGATTTTTCATAGAATTTATCTTCCGAAATCATTCCGTACTCAATCACAATCTTGATGTCATTCCATTTCTTTTCATAATCTTCGCGATTGTCATTAATCAGAGAAACCATTTTGTCCGCCACCTTTTTCGTGATGTAAGAAGAGATTTTCTTCACCGCGCCATCAGCCTGCAAGTACGAACGAGAAACGTTCAGCGGAATATCCGGAGAATCAATCACACCCCTCAACAACATCAAGAAATCCGGGACAATTCCCTTAACCTCATCCGTCACAAAAACCTGGTTTTGATACAGCTGAATTTTATCTTTCTCAATATTCAGGTTGTTTCCTAATTTCGGAAAGAACAAAACTCCGGTCAGATTGAAAGGATAATCCACATTCAGGTGGATATGGAACAAAGGCTCTTCAAACTGCATCGGATACAGTTCGTGATAGAATTTCACATAATCCTCATTGGTCAGGTCACTTGGCGCAATTGTCCATGCAGGATGTGGATTATTAATGATGTTATCAATTTCCACTTCTTCCGGTTTCGTTCCTTCCGGCGCGTTTTCCGGAAGAGGAAGTTGCTCTTTTTTAGTTCCGAATTTAATCGGAATTTGATTAAACTTATTATATTTTGTCAGCAATTCTCGGATTCTGAAATCTTCCAAAAATTCTGTCGAATCCTCTGCGATATGAAGCACGATTTCCGTTCCTCTGTCAGATTTATCAATTTCTTCCAATGTATATTCCGGACTTCCGTCACAAATCCAACGAACTGCTTTCGCATCTTCCTTGTAAGATTTCGTTAGGATTTCCACCTTTTCCGCCACCATGAACGCCGAATAAAATCCTAGACCAAAATGTCCGATTATTCCAGCATCTTTCGCAGAATCCTTATATTTCTCCAAGAATTCCTCCGCTCCGGAAAATGCCACCTGATTGATATACTTTTCAACTTCCTCGCCAGTCATCCCGATTCCCTGATCTTTGATCGTCAGCGTTTTCGCATCTTTATCAATCTTCACTTCAATCATAGGGTTTCCGTACTCCACTTTTGCTTCACCAATAGTTGTCAGATGTTTCAGCTTTGTTGTTGCATCTGTTGCGTTGGAAATCAATTCACGAAGAAAAATCTCGTGGTCGCTGTAAAGAAACTTTTTAATCAGCGGGAAAATATTCTCCACCGACACATTAATACTTCCTGTTGCCATATTTATTTTAAATTTTATTATTAGTATTCAACTCAAAATCCCGAATCAGAATCATTTATCAATCATGAATTATCAATAATGATTCGGGCGACTGCCAAAAGCCTAGACTTTTCCGGGCTATTTTGTCACCGGGCTATCCGTTGCAATCTTTTGCTTTTTAAAACATTTGTCATTCTGAACGAAGTGAAGAATCTAAAAAGCAAAAGGATTTCCACTACTATCCCTGTCGCAGCTTCGCCTTCGATCAACTTTCTCAAAAAAAAGACCATCAAAAAAATAATGACAAATTGTCGCTTGGAAAAACCACAAAGGTCACAAGGCTTTCACAAGGACCACAATTTATAATAAGAGTAATGTCTGTTTTCAAAAACTTAAATAATCCTTTGAAAAAACTTTGCGTCTTTGTTATTAAAACAATTTTTAAAAATTCATACATTTACTTTCATCAAGAAAAAGCAAGATGCGCTACAAAATAAAAAATCAAAACCCTGATTTTCAAAACATTGAATTAAATTCCTATTCACAAAATTATTCGTTTGAAAAAGACGGTTTGGAACTAAAATCAAAATATGCTGCAGAAGATGTTAAAAATAAAGAATTAACACAGACTTCCCCGGGAATTGCGCCTTATCTAAGAGGTCCGTATTCTACGATGTATGTTCAGAAACCTTGGACGATTCGTCAGTATGCAGGGTTTTCCACAGCAGAAGAATCCAATGCATTTTACAGAAGAAACTTGGCTGCCGGACAAAAAGGACTTTCAGTAGCCTTTGATCTGGCGACACACAGAGGTTATGATTCAGACCATGCGAGAGTTGTAGGAGACGTTGGAAAAGCCGGTGTTGCGATTGATTCCGTGGAGGATATGAAAATTTTATTTAATGAAATTCCATTAGATCAGATTTCCGTTTCCATGACGATGAATGGTGCAGTTTTGCCAATTTTGTCTTTTTATATTGTGGCTGCAGAAGAGCAGGGCGTTTCCCAGGATTTACTTTCAGGAACGATTCAGAATGATATTTTGAAGGAATTTATGGTGAGAAATACCTACATTTATCCGCCTGCACCTTCTATGAAGATCATTGCAGATATTTTCGAATATACTTCTCAGAATATTCCGAAATTCAACTCCATCTCAATTTCAGGATATCACATGCAGGAAGCCGGAGCAACGCCGGTTCTGGAAATGGCGTACACTTTAGCAGACGGTTTGGAATATGTAAGAACAGGAATAAAAGCAGGAATGAATGTCGATGATTTTGCACCAAGATTATCTTTCTTTTGGGCAATCGGAATGAATCACTTCATGGAAATCGCAAAAATGCGTGCTGCAAGATATATTTGGGCTGAATTATTAAAACAATTCAATCCTCAGAACCCCAAATCTTTAGCTTTAAGAACTCACTCGCAGACTTCGGGTTGGTCTTTAACGGAGCAAGAACCATTCAACAATATCACAAGAACGGCAATTGAAGCTTTATCTTCAGCATTGGGCGGAACCCAGTCTCTTCACACCAATGCATTGGATGAAGCAATTGCACTTCCAACAGATTATTCGGCGAAAATCGCGAGAAATACACAGATCATCCTTCAGCAGGAAAGTGGGATCTGCGATGTTGTAGATCCGATGGGAGGAAGCAATCTGGTTGAATCTCTTACACAGCAGATGATCGAAGAAGCCATGAAATATATTGATGAGGTTGAGCAGGAAGGCGGAATGACAAAAGCCATCGAAGCCGGAATTCCGAAGATGAGAATTGAGGAAGCGGCAGCGAGAAAACAGGCAAAAATCGACAGTGGCGAAGAATTTATCATCGGGGTAAATTCATTCAAATCAGATTTAAAACAGGACGAAATCGAGATCTTAGATATTGATAATACGGAAGTTCGAAGAAAACAGATCGAAAGATTAAATAAAATAAAAGAAGAGAGAAATTCTGAAGCGGTTGAACAGATCTTAAATGAAATCAGAGAATCTGCTAAAACAGGCAAAGGAAATCTTCTTGCATTGTGCATAGAAGCAGCTCGAAGAAGAGTTACGTTGGGTGAAATGAGCGATGCTATGGAAGAAAGTTTCGGAAGGTATAAAGCTAATATCAGAACAATTTCAGGAGTTTACGCTATGAATGCAGGAAAGAACGAATATTTTGAACAAGCCCTGAATCTTACTCAGAAATTTGAAGAAGAAGAAGGTCGCCGTCCGAGATTAATGGTTGCTAAAATGGGGCAGGACGGTCATGACAGGGGAGCAAAAGTAGTAGCAACAGCCTTTGCGGATATGGGATTTGATGTCGATGTAGCGCCGCTATTCCAGACTCCCGAAGAAGTGGCAAAACAGGCTGTTGAGAACGATATTCACATTTTGGGAGTTTCATCTTTGGCGGCAGGTCACAAAACGCTGGTTCCGCAGGTTGTTGAAGAATTGAAAAAACTCGGGGCGGATGATATCACGATCGTGGTGGGCGGAGTAATTCCGCAGCAGGATTATGAATTCCTCTACGCCAACGGAGCCGATTTTATTTTTGGTCCCGGAACGAATCTTCCGAAGTGTGCGGTCGATATTTTGGAGAAATTTTTAGGATCTTAGAAAATTTGATATCCGAATACAAGTGCCATATTTGTAAAGTCTGAATCCCACAATTCGTATCTGTTTAAAAGATTATTTGAAGTAGATGCTCTGAACTCAATCATATAATTTTTATAGCTATAACCAACTCCAAACGTTCCATAAAATTGATTTGTTTTATCCAAAGAAAACTCTGATTTTGAGCTGATGTTAACAAATTCTTTTGTGAACAGAGATTTGCTTCCGACAATTTTGAATGGCACCGCCTGAACATTGATGAAAATTTTTGAGTCGTTACTTAAAAACATATAATGTCTGATTCCAACCGGAAACTCAATGACGGAATAATCAATTATACCATTATAAGTATCGTTGAAAAATTTAGCTTCGGATTTATACGAATAATAATTAGGCTCAAAAATTACTGCCCATTTATTTTTATTAAATGGGAGCAGATATTCTACTTCAACACCAAATCTGAAGCTAGCTTTTGAAGGTAACTTTGCAGTTGAGTTTGACCGCAAACTTGATGAATTAAACTTAAAACTTGAAAAGGAGATTCCCGGACGCAAAGCCAGATTTATTCGTCCTTTAAATCTGTTTTTATCATTTGTATTCATGCCAATTCCATTATAAAGTATAAATACTTTTTTCAAGTCTTCATTCGTATATCTTGTTCTATCAATTTTATTTACAACATCTGGATTATCGGAAAAAAGAGATTTTAATGTATTTTTGTATTCTTCATTTTTAGCAATTTTTGAAACATCTCCTTCAAAATAATATTCTTTAAAGATTAATGGTTTAATTTCACCATTCTCTCCATTCGAATAAAAAAATTTAGTAATGTTTTTATCTGTATAAGAGTATAAATTTGTTTTTCCTTCAACAATTTCATAAAGGAAAACCTCTTTATAAACATTTTCCGGAGATTTGTTTATTGATAATGTTGCAATATTATTAGAAGAATAATCTACATCACCCTTATAAGAAACTAATTTACTATACCCTTTGACACCAAATTCTTTAATATTTTGTATGGTTCCTTTTTTCTCAGAGGATTCCGGACTTGTTTTATAAAAAAATTCATTCGGATTATTCAGCCAATCTTGATTTTTAATGAGGACTTCTTCTTTTCTCCCTTCATTAGTAATAATATAACCTTTTTCAAACGTAATTTGTGAGTTGACGGCAATACTTAGAAAAGTGAATACGAAAATGTAATAAAGAGTTTTCATTTTAGTTTTTTCGCAAACATAAAATATTAATTAGTACTACACAAATCAAATTTTGAAAGGTATTTTACAAGAAAAAGGAAACCATTGATTGGTTTCCTTTTAATTTAATTTTAAATATTATTTCTTCGCATTAACCGTTACATAAGCCAGAACCCAATTGGTTTCTTCCGGGTTCAGTTTCGCTTTCGGAGCCATTCTTGCGATGATTTTGTTCCATTGTTCCGGCGTGTGGTCAGAAGCTTCCGGAAGCCCGTGGCATTTGCCACAACGCTCGTCAAATACGGTTTTACCTTTGGTCACGTATTCTGCGCTAGTGTTGATGGAAGCCGTTGAGGTCGCCACTGTTTTTGTTGTACAAGAGTAGATAATTGCGCCTACAAAACATAAGGCATATATCGTTTTTTTCATATTTTTGGATTTTATTCTTATCAAAAATAGAAAATATAAGATTCCGAAAATTACCTAACTCCTAATTTGTAATAATTCCAAATTCCCAATGAACAAATCAATCAGTTTACAAGATTACATCAACGGAATCAAATCTTCTGATAAAAGGATTTTGGGAAAAGCCATTACATTGATTGAAAGTAAAAAGCCTGAACATCGGGAAATTGCCGATCAGTTACTGAAGGAAATTTTGCCATTCACAGGAAAATCTGTCCGGGTTGGAATTACAGGTGTTCCCGGCGCTGGCAAATCAACCTTCATAGAAAGCTTTGGAAAATATGCCATCAAACAAGGAAAAAAAGTTGCTGTTCTGGCGATTGATCCAAGTTCCTCGATCAACAAAGGCAGTATTCTTGGCGACAAAACCAGAATGGAAGAGTTGGCAAAAGACCCAAACGCATTTATCCGGCCAAGTCCGAGTTCCGGATTTCTTGGTGGCATTGCGAATACGACTTTTGAAAGTCTTTTGATTTGC
>Ga0206116_1000883_pt1 | contig 21341 bp, 19 predicted proteins | sample 3A1Ametagenome_FD_178000 | JGI IMG/M metagenome (GOLD analysis project Ga0206116, IMG submission 178000) | Enriched microbial communities from leaf-cutter ant dump, University of Wisconsin, Madison, United States - 3A1A | ecosystem: Environmental > Terrestrial > Nest > Insects nest > Nest dump...
TCCATCGCTTCGACCAAGGTAGAGTAAGACGTCCGGATGTCAGAAACACATAGACTTGAATGCATCCGAATGACGATTGAGTTCTCCATGGAAGCAGCTCCTGCTGACCATGAAGTTGTGGTATGCAAATACTAAATTTCTATAAACTGGTTTTTTACAGTGCGATTTTGAATCAAAAAGCGAGCAATAAATTCAATAAATAGCATATCCAGGTCTTAATACTCTGAAATCGCGAGACTCGTTTTGCGAGTATTTAAAGTGGCGTCAAACCGCCGGAATCGCGCACAACGCGTATGAAAATGTTTCGCCTCGACAGAATCCGGACTCGCGTGAGTTGTTAGAGTGTATACTGATTTCTGCGGGTGAAATGATTGACATACGCATAAACACCTACGCATTCGGTTTCATCGATTTTGCCGCCAAATTCCGCCCCGGCTTGAGTGCCGGCGCGGTTGGGAGCACTCGGTCGGGCGCGCGTCGCCTACCGACGGCGACTCCTGGCCGACCTGATGGAAGACATCTGGTGGTGGGTATTCGTTCGGGCTCTGTCGGGCGATTGCCCCACACCGCCTCGCAACGTTTCGGCCTTTCGGGCGGAACCTGACGGAAGCGGAAGTCTCAAACCGGGCACCTGCCGGTCAGGCAGAAACTCGCTTGAGATCTTTAAGTTCGGATCGCGTGGAGCGGATATCACGCATGGGCGAGGGGAGCGGCGCTCTGCTTCGACCAGGCGGTCGGCCCTTCTTCCTCGTCGCGGAGAGTGCGGGCCACCTCCTCGATCTCTGACCACTTCTCGCAGAAGACACGGACGCAATCTGGATCGAAGTGATTGCCCGACCCGCGGACGATCTCGTCATAGGCTCGCTCGGGGCTCCAGGCTTCCTTGTAGGGTCTTGCCGAACTCAGGGCGTCGAACACGTCGGCGACGGCGGTAATGCGCGCCTCGATGGGAATGGCCGTCCCCGAAAGACCGCGCGGGTAACCACTGCCGTCCCATTTTTCGTGATGACCGCCGACGATGGCCGCCGCCACCCGAATGAGGTCGGAGGTGCCGTTTTCCAGCATTCTTGCGCCGTAGTTGACGTGTTCGCGGACCGCCGTCATCTCCTCGGCATTGAGCCGTCCCGGCTTGTTCAGGATCGCGTCGGGAACGCCGATCTTGCCGATGTCGTGCAGTGGAGCGGCGAGATAGATCATCCGGCAGAAATGCGGCTCAAGCGACAGGCCTTCGGCTATTAGCCGGCTAATTGCTGCTACGCGCGATATGTGCGCACCGGTGCCGCCATCGCGCATCTCGATGGCTCGCGCCAGCCTCCAGATCATTTCCTCCTCGCGCAACACCAGATCTGCGGTAGCTTGGCTCACCGCTTCTTCAAGGCGGTGGGCCTGATTGGCAAGTTCCACCTGGGTGCGCCGAAGCGACATCAGATTTGTAACCCGGGCTCGCAGCTCGATGGGGTCGAACGGCTTGTTGAGGAAGTCGTTGACGCCGGCGAGAAGTGCCTTGAGCCTGATTTCGCTGTCCCGCTCGGCGGTGATCATAACGATGGGGATGGCGTGATACTCGGGACGCAGGCGAAGGGCCACGGTCACGTCGATGCCCGTGAGATTGGGCATGAGATAGTCGACCACGACAAGATCGTATTGCCGGATCGAGGCCTGGGCCAGAGCCTCTTCCGGGCTTTCGTAGAGGTCGAGGATGAGACCGGGCACTTCGGTCAACGCCGCGCCCATCCACAACAGGACCGACTTGCTGTCGTCGATGATCAGAGCGCGCATCGCGTCATGGCCCTGTCGTATACGTCGTGATTCTGCCTCGGCACGGTTCGTGCTCCTCCGACGACAATACTCAATGGTGAGATACACGCAGCGACGCGCTTCGAGCCTGACTTTGGTAGTCTGGCATTTCAATGCCCCTCCGGTCGAGGGGAGGGTAATAGCTTCCGCCCAGACAAGACATATACTGACGGTGACATGAAAGAGTGAAATAAGAGTTCGTCACCGGGGCGTAATTCGAAGCGCGAGAGATCGCCCGTGGCGTCGGTTGGCTTCAAGAGCGCGCAGGGAGGGGCGCCGTGACGGCGCGGCACCGGTCGAAGCGTTATGAGCGGCCGTGGCCGCCTCAAATCATCGGAATGAGTTGCTCAGGGTATCGAGCGCCGTGGCGATGCCGGCCAGCACACGCATAGCGTCCTTGGGGGTGCCGTAGCCGGACCTCTGCAGGAAGACGTTCAGACCCAACACGAAAAGTGCCGTGAAGACGAGGCGATATGCGACGAACGTCAGCACCCTTCTGATCATATCGGCGATTCGCTCAAGTCTCTGACCCGTCGCGCCAACGCGTCGCGTTCTTCCTTCAACTTCCGGATCTTGCGTGCCGCATCGATCGGGATCACGCTACCCGCTTTGTCGACGAAGGTGACGCCCAGTGTCTTCGCCCGCCTCCAGACGACCTGTACCCGGCGGCTGTCGCCCTTCATCGGGATGATCAGGTCCAGCTCGCTGGGCACCAGCACCGGTTCGACGAACTCGAGCTTCGCTCCGCCCCCGGACATGTTCCGGACCAGGCAGTCGATAGTGCACCAGCGGTTGTTGAAAGCGATCTTGCCTCCCAAATAGGTACGCCCCCGATGCTCCCTGCGCCGATCAAGCATTTAAAACGCCTCCCTTTGAAACACATGCGCATGCCATGCGCTCATTCAGAGCAAACATGGTGCCAATGCAGTTAGAGGTGGAAATGCCGGGTGGGTTCGGTGGCGACGTTGGGGGAAAACTCCCTGCCTTCCCGTGCGGATCGGGGACGCGTTGCCGCCGCTCCGATCAATAGTGGTTGGTACACATATTCGCTTGAACCTCTCCGCAAAGCTGGCGGTGAAACACCTCCAATTCTGCGGATTGGCCCAAGTGAATAGAGCTCAGATGGTCTGAAGCTGGAGCAATAGGAGATCAGTTCTGGGAGCGACTATCCTTGTCGGTGTACAGTTGGAGCAGGACAAGGGCGACGAGGACGAGTACGCCGCCGGTGATCTGGATGGGCAGCATGGTCTGCGACAGCACCACGGCGGCAATCAGCATTCCGGCGACGGGCTCCGTCAGGGCCAGGATCGAGGCGCGCGAAGAGCCCGCCATCCGGATACCGGCCAGAATCATCACGGTGGGAACGGCCGCGCCAAAGACACCCGCGAACAGCAGGATCGGGAGAACGCTCGGATTGGCGAACGGATAGATAAGGGAGTCCAGTCCGCTCGTTGCCAGGCTGATCAGCGCAAAAACAACGGCGCCGGCCACCAGGAAGAAGGTGGTGGCATAGACCGGCGGCACGTCGCGATACCCGTCGCGAGCGACGAGGAAATAGACGGTGTCGGCAATTGCCGCCAGAGCCGCCAATGCGACACCGAACAAGTTGAACTGAACGTCACCGGGGCCGAAATACCCGCCCATGACGGCAAGTACGCTGCCGGCCAAAGCAAGAATGAGCGCGACGACCTTCGAAACGGTGAAGCGTTCCTTGCCGGTCATGCCGCTGACCAATGTCACCAATGCCGGGTACAGGTAGAAGATCAACAGCGCCAGGGCGACCGTGATCAGATTGAACGCGTAGAAGATGGCGAGACTGAAAGTCATGAACGCAACGGCCGCGATGCCCAGGCGTACTTTCTGGCTCGCTTCCAGCGTTTTCCAGGAAAAGCTGCTGCCGTCGCGGGGGCGGCCGATCCCTGTGGCCAGAATGAGCAGCAGCCCGAGGGCCCCGATCGTCTCGCGCCAGGCCGCGAAGGCCGGCGGAGTCATGCCGTGCTGGTAGGCCAGAACCGAGACGGTTCCCAGCGTTCCGAACAGGATGGAGCCGACGACGACGAGAAGAGCGCCGGAGGCGGCCTTCTGCGTCGAGGCTGTGGTTGTCATAGACATTGGCACTCTCTCCCTTGAAGCGGCAGCGGGCGCTCCTCCATGTCCCTCCATCGGAAGCCCGCAGCCACGCCGGAAGAGGTTCCTTCGGCAAAAGCTGAACAAATGGCTCATTGAAGAGCGCAACGGCTTCGCGACACGGGTTGGCTCCGCGATGCTTTCGAACGTGATTGAACGTTTGTTCATGGCTGAACAATAAATCACTATAAGCATGCGCACACGCTGCCGCAAGCGGCGAAACGACGTCCGTGAGGAATCGCGACGAACGGAGTGTTCCGGCTAGAGCACCCCCGATCGGGGTGAATCAACCAGATCGAAAAGCGGCTGCTCCAGCAAATGACCTGGAGCCTTCGCTGGGCGACCAGATGTCAATTTGGTTGGCGAAGGCTCTCGGCGAAGCTCATAGGGGCGAGCTAGCCGGTGTGCAGATTGGCTGCTGGACCACGAAGCCTATTCGTCAAAGGCAAGAACGGCCTTGGCGGTAGCCGAGTCGGTGACAAAATAATGCAGCAGGCCGGCCTTCAACGCTGCAAGGATGGCCTCGGCCTTGCCGCTTCCCGAGGCTACCCCGACGATGGTGCGGATGGCCCCCAGTTCGTCCGTCGAAAGGCCGATCATGCGGTCGTAGTGAGGGAACGGAACGAGTTTGCCGTTCCGATCGATGAACGAGTTGCAGATGTTCGCCACGGCCCCTCTGCTCCACAGCTCTTCGAGATGCTCGGCGTCGAGAAAGCCTGCCTTGAATAGTGTCGACGACATCGAAATCTGTCCGATGCCGACCAGCGCAAGGTCGCTCGTCCGCCCACGGGACAGCACGAGCTGAATCTCCGACTCGGCCAGCAAGGCTTGCTTTGCCGCCGCGCTGGATACGAAAGCCGGTGCGTTCAGCTGCAGGTATGAGCAGCCAAGCCGTTGCGCCAAGGTTCTTGCAGACAGGTTGGCCTGCCAGCGCGAGCCGCTCGCCCCCCACCCGCCGACCAGCGGGATGACGACACAGTTGGCGCGTGGCAGGCTGCGGACCGCCTCGCAGGTGTCGTTCAGCGTGACGCCTGCATTTATGCTTATCGAATCTCCGTCCTCGATCAACCGCTCGAGCAAACCGGCCGCCGCGACCGATACGCTCGCCTGCACGGCATTGACCTCGGTCGCGGACGTCGTGACGATCGCCTCGCGAAGCCCGAACCTTTCCGTCAGATGGCGTTCGATCTGGCTCTTCGACGAGAACGGATCATGGATGCTGATGTGGACGATCCCGGCCTTCTGTGCCTGAGCCAGGAGGCGACTGATCTTCGGCCGCGAGAGCTTCAGCTCCGCCGCAATCTGCTCCTGGTTGCGTCCCCGAACGTAATACATCGTCGCCACTCTCACGAGTAGCCGCATACGTTCGTCATCAAGAAGCATCACTGCCGCCTCTTCTTTTCCCGTCCCTACGTTGCGCAAGAACCTGTCGCTTGCCCCGTTACCGTGCCGGGGCATCGTTGGGCGTTTGCTGCACCGAATCCCGCCTTTGCGGCGAATGCTCGCGCTACGCGCATAAGGTGCGGCCTGAGCCATACCCTTTCATAGCGATGGGCAGGCAAGATGAGAAGTCCATATCCGTTCTCGCCGCCTTCCTTCGTCCTTTCGTCCTCGGCAAGGCAAGACGACGGCCTCTTCGGTCTTCCAAGACGTGCGACTTCGAGGCGTGGTCTTGAGCGGCCCGTCGTGGCGGCGCCTCCTTGCCGCAAGGCGGTGACCCGGCTGAAAGGACGATGCCGATCCACTTGCGGTATGCGATCAGGAGTGCTAGCCTGATCATACGTTCAGTGATGAACATTTGTTCAAACTGGACCTCTGCTCAATGTTTGGCAATCCGAACAAAGAAATGCCCCCAAGCGGGGCGGGAGTGAGGAAGATCATGAAATCAGCAATCTCCGGTACGTCGCCGGCGCTCGACGGCAAGGTCGCTGTCGTATTCGGTACCAGCGTCGGCATTGGTGCGGCTACCGCGCAAATTCTCGCCGGTGCGGGCGCGAAAGTGGTTGCCGCCAGCCGGAACATCGCGGCGCTCGACGAGCTCGTTAAAGCGATCCGCGCTTCTGGCGGCACCGCTTTGGCGGCGGAAGTCGACGTTCAGAACTTCGCGCAGGTCCAGGCGGCGGTCGACCTCGCGGTTTCCGAATGGGGCGGGCTCGACATTCTCGTCAACAATGCCGGTATCAACGTCGCTCCGCACCCGATCGACGAGGTTTCGGAGGAAGACTATGACCGCGTTCTCAACGTGAACCTCAAGGGTGTCTGGAACGGCATGCGGGCGGGTGTTCCGGCAATCCGCAAGCGCAAGGGCGGCTCCGTCATCAACGTCTCGTCTGTCGGCGGACTGGTTGGCGCCCCGGGCATTGCGCCGTACTGCGCCAGCAAACATGCCGTGATCGGGCTTTCCAAGTCTGCCGCCCTTGACCTTGCCCCCGCCGGCATCCGCGTCAATGTCGTCGCCCCCGGCGCCGTAGACACGGCCATCTTCAACGATTGGCAAAAGGACGACAAGGCTCGGGAACAGTTCATCGCCCTGCATCCGCTGGGACGCGTCGGACAGCCGCGCGAGATCGGCGAGGCCATCGCCTGGCTGGCATCGGATGGCGCCGCCTACATCACCGGCGCGGTCCTGCCGATCGATGGTGGATACATCATTCCCTGACAGAAACCGTTGCGGAGGCTCGATCATGAGCGCGACTCCATCGAAGACCATCATCGACCGTTGCACCATCGGCATCGATCTGGGCACCACCAACCTGAAAGCGGCACTTTTCGATGCCCATGGCACTCAGCTTGCCTCGGGAGAGGAAGCTCTCCCCATGCAGCGGGAAGGTCGCGACCGGGTCGAGCAGGATCCCGACATGTGGTGGCGCGCGCTGAAAAGCGTCTTGTCCGCTCTGATCCAGTCTTCCCCCAATGCCAAGGTGGCCGGCATTGCGATCTGTGCCCAGGTCGGATCGCATGTCTTCGTCGATTCCGAAGGCAAGGCGGTGACCAAGGCCTGGTTGTGGCAGGACAGCCGCTGCCAGCCGGTTGTCGCGGATCTGAACGCACGAGCGGCGACGATCGATGCCGGCCGTCTTCCGCCCAACTTCAACATCGACAACGCGTCGGCGATTGCGCGGGCGCGTTGGCTTAAGGACCACGAGCCGGAACTCTGGGGACGGGTCCGTTATCTGCTCAACCCCAAGGACTACCTCAACCTGCGTCTGACCGGTGCCATCGCCACGGACGGCATGAGCCAGTATGGCCTCGTCTACGACGACGGCAGCTATTTTGTCGGGTTGGACGAACTGGTGCCGGGCCTCGTCCGGATCCTTCCGGAAATCCGGGACTTCCGGCAGCCGCTTGGCGAGGTGATGCCCATCGGAGATCCCGCGCTCGATGTAGCCCTCGCAGGGGCGGTCGTCGGCGTGGGCAACATGGACGTCTATGGGAATCTGTTCGGCTCGGGCGCGGATTCCGACGGCTTCGCCATCGAGGTCGCCGGCACCTGCGAAATTGCCGGCATCCTCAGTCCGCTCGATCAAGAGCCTCGTGGCGTGGTGAAGTTTCCACCTGTCGATGGATTGCGTCTCTACGCGGGGCCGACCAAGTCGGGCGGCTCGGCGGTGCAATGGTTCGCCTCCGTTCTGGGAGTGTCTGTGCCCGAGCTCATGGCGCTGGCGGCAGGCAGTCATGAGGATTCCGATCCGCTCATCTTCCAGCCTTATCTGGAGGGCGAGCGTGCGCCTCTGTGGGACGATGATGTTCGGGGACTTTTCATCGGCCTGACTGGCCGTCACACGCGGGCCGACATGGCCCGCGCCGTGATCGAGGGTGTCGCAATCACCGGGCGAGCTGTTCTGGAGGCCGCCGAGGAGTCCAGCGGCCGGCGCGCCGCCAAGGTTCGCCTCAGCGGAGGAGGATCTCAGTCCGACATCGCATGCCAGATCCGTGCCGACATTCTCGGCCGGCCGGTGGAGCGTCTGAAGGTCAGGAACACCGGAATGCTGGGGGCGGCTCTCATCGCTGCCATCGCGGCCGGAACGACGTCAAGCATCTCCGATGCCGCTGCCCGTCTGGTTCATGTCGACCGCACCTTCTATCCGAACGAGCGCACACGCGCCCGTTTCGAAACGATCGTCGACATCTACCGCAGTCTGCATCCGGCCCTTCGCCAAGCGAACACCGCACTCGCCAGGATGCGGCGCATTTAGCTTTCACATAAAGGAACTAGAGTTGACCAACGACCAATCGGCGACGATCGCCTCCCACCCGTTGCAGCAGATGTTTCAGAGGCTGAAACAGGAACGCAGCGGCGCGATGATTACCTACTTTCCGATCGGAGTCGGCTTTGACAGCGTTCATCTGGCCGATGTCTATGACAGCTGTGGCGTCGACGTTCTTGAGATAGGACTACCAACCGCCAATCCCTACATGGACGGCAAGATCGTCACCAAGGCGATGGCACAAGCCTTGGCAGGCGGATATACGGTGGAGAAGTGCTTCGGGGAAATTCTGCGCATCCGCAGGAAGTATCCGAACAAGCCCCTGGAAGTCTTTACCTATACGGAAACGGTGACCGAGCTGGGCCCAGACCGGTTTCTGAGGTTATGCACCGACAACGGCGTCGACTCCGTTCTGATCGTCGGCGCGGAACCGGCCTGGCTGGCGAACGAAGCGACGGCATTCCCGAGCAGCATCGATCTGTTGGGACTGTCGCCTTATGATTTCACCGATGAGCATGCACGGGCGCTCGCCGCTGCGCCGCTGTCGGGATACGTCTTCATGCAGGCAACTCCCGGCGTCACTGGAAAGCGCGACCACGTCATGCCTGGCCTCGGCGATCGTATCTCCGCTCTGCGCGGTCATCTCGGCGACCTTCCGATCTGTGCCGGATTCGGCATCTCGAGTGCCGGTCATGTCCGGGACATGCGCGCCGCAGGCGCGGATGGCGTTATCGTCGGCAGCCTCGCGCTCGAGTGGCTTTCAACCAAGACCGAAGCCGAGTTCAAAGACGACGTGCGAGAGCTCAAAGAGGCTTTGGCCGCCTGACGCCGTTTCGGCAAAACCGGGCTCCGGTTTGCATCTGAGCTTACGCTGACAAGGAGCTCGAGAGTTCCGGGCGGACCGGAGTTCGCCGGAAACGCTCCTGGGTTCGCAACTCCCAAGTAGCCTCCAGAACGTCTACGGCCCTCCTGTTGCCTGGCAACAGGAGGGCCGTATGTCAGAAGCTGAACGGATCGAGGCTCTTGCCTCTCCGCGCTAGAAAGCGACCTTCAGCCCGAGACGGCCGGAGCCCGACACGGAGTCGTCGCTGTAGATCGTCCCGTCGATGCCGCCATAGACGGCGGTGCGCTCCGAAACCATGGCGTCGAAACCGACGCCGATACTGGCTCCCACGACATTGCGGTCCGTCGAGTTCGAGACGCTGAACTCATTATTGTCCAGGCGGACATGGGTGGCATCAGAGCCAAGATACTGGGTGTCCAGCACCGAGGCGGAGGCCGAGATCGCGGCCGGCATGCCCGAGCTCAGGGTTATCTTCCTCTTGAGTTCGATCTGCAGTCGGCCGTCGATGGAGTGGCTCTGACGAGAGTCGTACGAGAGGTTCTGCGACGACGGTCCGCTCTCCGAGTAGCCATCATAGAAAGCGCCGGTGTAGCGGGCCTTTAGGCTTGGCGTCAGCTCCCATTCCGGCGCTATCTCATAGGTCGTGCTCACCGACATCTCGGGCGAGACGTACCAGCCCATGAAGTCACCGGATGCCTTGCTGGCTCCGTTATTGATCCAGCGGGTGGCCTCGTTGTCGATGGCGCCGCCGGTGATCGAGGCGTTCCATTGTAGGCCGTTTGCTTTCACCGCACCGTAGAGGCCCAGGAAGCCCGTTACGCCTGTCGTCTTCGACGAGCTGTCATCGGCGACGCTACGCACGCTGCCGGCGCCGCCGAAGAAGCCCAGGCGATAGTTTTCGAACTGGTGATCGACGCCCGAAATCAGGCCATAGTGCGAGGTGTGGCTGGATGGATCGCCATCGTTCGACGGCTGGTAGCGCAGCCCGCCGAAGGCGCGTGCCCAGAACAGGTTGCCGTAGCCATCGACGGCAATGCCGTCGCCGAGGGTTCTCAGCGCCTTGGACTCGGACGTCTCCCCCTTCTGCTCGCCATACTGCAGGGCGGAGATGGTGGAGCCGCCGATCACGACTTGGTCGGGCCTTGCCACGTCGAGCGCCAGGATGCTGCCGACGACATCCGAGACCGATGCGGTGTATTGCTTCGCGGTCTGGCTGGCAGCCGGAACGGCGACGACATTGATCGTGCCGGTGGTGTCGGCGTCCTTGAGTACCACCATCTGTCGGGAGTTGTTCAGCCTGATGGTATTGCTGGCATCGTTGTAGTTGGCGGCATCGATGCTGTAGCTGCCGGCACCGAACGTTGTCGTGTTGCCGATCTTGTTGTTGTAGTCGACGACACCGTCAAAAACGGCCGTCGGCAGAATGTTCAGCGTGTTGCCACCCGTGGCGAAGAACACCGAGGTTGTGCCGCCCTTGATGACGCCGCTGTTCGTCAGCTCTCCGCCATCAAGCGTTACGGCAGTCGCTCCGCCCCCGAGCGATCCGGTCACATTGAGCGCTCCGCCGGAGGAGACGGTCGTCAATCCGGTAAACGCCGAGTTGTTGCCCGACAACGTCGTCTCGCCGTGCAAAACCTTGATCGTTCCGTGCCCAGATATGTTCGAGGCGAAGTCGTAGCCCGTATCATTATGGTTGAACACCACGGTTCCGTGACCGTTGCCGAAGGTAATGGAGGCGGCTTGGAGCCGGCCCGCCGCCTGGGAAGGCGAGCCTTCAGCGGCACCTATGTTCAGCGTACCTGTCGATCCGGTGTTTGTCGCGATGTTGAGGGTGCCGTCATACACCCCGTTGGTCAGGGCACCGACCGTCACCAGGCCACCATCGGCGATGGTCAACGTGCCTTCGCCGTCATAGGCGACACGAAGGATCGTGCCGTTATCGGTAAGGGTCGAGTTGGTGCCGGTGACGGTGACGATGCCGGTACTGTTGGCGCTCAAGCCGATACGGCCGTTTGCATTGATGACCGTTCCGCCATTCTCGATCAACAGCGTGCCCGTGGACTCTCCAAGACCGAGTACGAGTTGCTCGCTATTTGTCCACGTCGAACCCGGACCGGTGACAACCGCAGTTCCGACGCCTCCATCGCGCGCTCCGAGAAAGCCGTTCGTACCATTGCTGACAAACGCACCATCGGAGATGGTCATATCGGCTTGGCCACTCCAGCCGATGACGAGCTGATTCGAGTTTATCCACTTCGAACCGGCCCCGGTGACGGTCACCGACCCCGTACCGGTGGCCGCGTATCCGACTGTGCCGTTCTGATCGTAAACCGCGCCACCATTCTCGACATGCAGCTCCGCCGCGCCGAACCACCCTACGACGCTATCCTGAACGTTCGTCCACGTCGATCCGGCTCCGGTAACCGTCACCCTGCCGCTGACGCCGGTGTCGTACCCAATCGTGTTTTCCTCTGTGTTTCTTACGGCTCCGCCGTCGCGGATGGTCAGGTCACCCGTGGTCGTATGGCCGATGAATATCTTGCCAGTATAGGTCGTGTCCGTCGTAATGGTCCGGACTTCATCTATGATTTCATCTGCCATCGCCCCTTGCGCAAGCGTCACCATCAACGCCGTCGAAGCGAGAAGCAGGTGCTTGCGGGAGAAAAGCTGGGCGGAGTGGGAGCGGAGAAGGAGGGTCCGGGGAACAGCGGCAGTCATCACAACACCTTTTCGTAGAGTCGCTCACCATCTGGCTATTCGACTCCATTCAAAATCAGACTCTTACCTTCTAGAACACAGATATAATTAACGGTGTCAATCGCAACTATCGGTGAGTAAGCAAAATTATAGCTCGTATATGGAGTTTGCTATATTTGAGGTGCCGAGGCTAAGCGACGATGGAAAAGTCGGGCGGCATCTTTCTCCTCGGTTACCTGCGAGGCCGCGCCATCTGAAGAGCCGTTGTGTAGCGCCCTGTGTCACGGAAGGGCTCAGATGTGAGGATGGAGCGCATGCCGCCGGTGTGTGCACCCAGCGTGGCGACGGGTCGCTCAGAAGAGCTGCATCGAGGAAGGCGACTTGCCGAGCGGAAATATCAGGTCAGCTTGCGATAGACGCCCTCGAGGATCGTCTTCATTGTCCCCGTATCGGCCGAACTTTCGAGGTGAAGGAGATATTCGTCGGGATTGACGAACGTGTAGGTGTGGCGCGCGCTGCCCCGACTGGAGTTCCTCGTGAAGATCAGCGATCGCCCATCCCAGGTGCCTTGTGCCGCTTCTGTCGGGAGGAACCCGAAGCTGTCGAACCAGAAGAGGCCGACTGCGTCGGACGTGGCGCCTTTCGTGAGAACCCCGTGGGCTGAAAACCAGACGCGTCCATCGCGTTCTGTTTGGTATTGGTGGACGAGGGCCGCGCCGCCGAACCGAGTTTCATTTTCGATCGTGGCCTGTGAGACGCCGCCCTGCATCCATCGACTTGGGGCAATCTGCTCCTCGCCGGTCCAGCGCCCCGCGAGAAATCCAAACACGCTGTCAGAATCCATGGGTCGTCTCCATATCGGAATGGCTATATCTGTATAGAGTGTCGGAGATGACAAGTGCACCTGATGCCAAAAATCTTGCTTTGTTGAAGTATTTGATGAGGCTCGCCTGAGCTAGGCAATGTCGGACCGCGTATCGTTCGCCAAATCTGGGCGTCCCAGCCCATTCCGAGAGTTGTTTCCGGTTCGCCGTTCCGTCCGAAAGCGCCGCGAAACGTGGGGCTATTCATTCGGGGGGAGCGAAGTTCGGTCACGCAAGCAACCGATCGGCGCTATGCGGCATCAGTCTCGGCTCGTGCTCGAGGATCGACATGATCCAGTCTCCGTGCCAAACACCCTCAAGATTGAAGACCTCTCGTTCCAGTCCCTCGAAACTGAAGCCGCACGCGAGATAGCAACGGATTGCTCGACGATTGTAGACGAGGACGCGCAAGTCGATGCGATGAAACCCTTCCGACTGAAAGAGATGATCAAGCACCAGGGCGACAGCGCGCCTGCCGTACCCGCGCCCAAGATTTGCGCCTTCGAAAAGCCCGGTGACGAGCCTCCCACGCCGCTGGCTCATTTCCGTTTCGGAAAGCCTCACGTGTCCGACAAGTCGCCCGTTCAGCTCTGCGAGCCACCCATAGGGGCTTGCCTTGATGCGGTCGAAAAGCCTCAAGCCTTCAAGCCTCGGGTCCCAATCCGTGGTGCCTGAATAGCCCGCCATGCGGGCGATGTCCGCCGAGGGACTATACGCTGAAAGAAAACCGAGATCTTCCGCGACCGGGCGCCGGAGGACGAGTGCAGCGTCCTCGGGCGGAACCAGATCCTGACCGTCGGTTAGGTTCAACGTTTGCACCGCGGATTGGCCCTTCAATATGCCGGCGCCGCCAAGCCTACAGTCGTATCTAGCTGGCTCCAGTCTTCACCGCCTTGTGTCGCGATCTCTGGCGGCACTCCTCGGCTCGATCGGCCAGATATCGCTTTTGTGGAATGTTTGCGCTCAGGCTTGCGGCCAACCCAAACGCCGCGGCTGCTTCCTGTTCAAGGCCAAGCCGGGCCAGGAAATCCGCTCGGGACGCGTGATACAGCGAGTAGGTATCGACGTCCCAGGTCTCCGCGATTGCGTCGAGTTCCGTCATGCCGGCAGCTGGGTCGATCGCCCAAGATATCGCGACAGCGCGGTTGAGTGCGACCACATAGCTTGGGGATAGAGCGAAGAGAGCGTCATACAGGCGCTTTATCTCGGTCCAGTTGGTGTCGTTGAAGGAAAGCGCACGTGCGTGGCATGCGGAGATCTTCGCCTGGATCAAGTATCGGCCCGGAGATTGCGTCAGGTGATCGGCGCGATCCAGCAGCTTCAGGCCGCGGCGAGTGAGCAGTCTGTCCCAAGAGGTGCGATCTTGCCTGTCCAGCGGTATCGGCACACCGGACCTATCCTGACGCGCCACCAACCTTGCGCACTGCAGTTCCATCAGTGAAAGCAACCCAAGAACTTCGGGCTCCATCGGCTTCAGATTTGCGAGCGTGCGTCCAAGCCGAAGCGCCTCCGAGCAGAGGGGCGGGCGGGTTAGGTTCGCTCCCTCCGTTGCCGCATAGCCTTCATTGTAGATGAGATAGATAACCTCCATCACGGAATGAAGCCGTTGGTCTCTCTCGCATTCCCCGGGCAGTTCGCGGCTGATGCCTTGGGTCAGAAGCTCCCGCTTGGCCCGAACGATCCGCTGCTCAATAGCCGCTCCGCCACTGCGGAAAGCGCGCGCGATCTCTTCGACGGAAAGACCACCAACCAGTCTCAGGGTGAGAGTGACCCGCGAATCTTGCGAGAGGGCCGGATGGCAAGTCATGAACATCATGGCCAACATGTCGTCCCCGACCTCCGGGTAGGACACCGCGTCCGAGGCAGAGGCTTGCGAGGGAGGTCTCGTGAGCTCCAGATAATGCGTGAGGTCAACCAGCTTGTCCTTGGCCAGGCGGGCGTGTCGCGCGCGATCGATCAGGCGATTGCGCGCGACCGTAAACAGCCATCCGCCAGGATTGTCTGGAATTCCTTCCGATGACCAGACCATCGACGCCTTGAGCAGCGCATCCTGCGCCAGGTCCTCAGCGCTGGTGACGTCGCGTGAGTAACGGAGCAGCGCGGCGATGAGCCGTGGTCGCTCGATACGAAACACGGCTTCAAGTTCGCGGCTGGTGGGGACGGACGCAGTCATGCCGGTGCTCTTCAGCTACAGCTTTGTGCGGAAAAGCGGAAGCTGGTCTCCCGCACAAACAGCGCGACAACAAGGAACAGAACGTATTGGCGAACCCGGGTTCGCCGGCCATGCTTCAGGGAAGTCTCACGGGAGACTTCTGCGGCCGTCGATGGCACAGGGCATAGGGCGCTGGGCCCTAGACGCTCGTCTTGTCGATCTGCCGCGAGATCCGCTCCTCCTGCTCGCGAAGTTCGGGCGTCATTGCCTCTCCAAAATCGTCGGCTTCGAACACCGGGCGGATTTCGAGTTGGCTTCGCTCGGGCATTGGTGCCGGGCAACGTCGCGCCCACTCGATGGCCTCGTCCATGTCCCGAACTTCCCAAAGCCAGAAACCCGCAACCAGCTCGTTGGTTTCCGCGAACGGGCCGTCGATCACCCGTCGCTTGCCCTTTTCGATCTCCATTCTTTTGCCCTGCCGCGAAGGCTTCAATCCCTCCCCAGCAAGCAGAACGCCCGCCCTGGCAAGGTCCTCGTTGAACTTGCCCATGGCCTCCAGCACATCCGCGGTGGGCATTTCACCCGCTTCGCTCGCGGACGTGGCCTTTACCATCACCATGACACGCATCTCAGGTCTCCTTGTTCAGTTTCTGGCAGTCGTCCCTCCATCGGGGCTGACATGTATTCAACGAACGGGAGCGGAGGTTCCCGACATCATGCTCCTCCTTTTTGTGCCTGTCGGCATCCCCAGGGCTCGGCAATCGGCTGCCGAAATATGAAAGCTGGAGCCCATGTCGGGTTTTTCCCAGCACGAACGTCTTGTTTCTGAACCCCAATGGAGGTGGAAAATGAGACGACTACTGGGAATTGTAGCTGCTGCGCTGGTTCTGATGCCCGTGTCGAAAGCCCATAGCGACAACTCGGGCTATGCGACTGTCGGTAACCTCAAGATGTATTACGAGATTCATGGGGAGGGCAACCCGGAGCCGGTCATCGTACTCCACGGCGCGTACATGGATATTCCGAGCATGGGGGAGATCATCCCGCAACTCGCCAAAGAGCGCATGGTCTATGCGGTGGAGTTGCAGGGGCATGGGCGGACCAACGACACGAATCGACCCATCCGGTATCAGGATCTCGCGAGCGACGTCTCGACGTTCATGGACCAGATGGGGCTCCGCAAGGCAGACGTGGTTGGCTACTCCATGGGCGCTGCGGTTGGCTTCTTCCTCGCCACCGACCACCCGGACAAGGTGGACCAGCTCGTTGCCCTGTCGATGGCTTACGATCTTTCAGGCATGCAGCCCGACTATTTGAAAATGATCCCGCAGATGCGGCCCGAGATGTTCGTCGGAAGTCCGATCGAGACGCAGTGGAAGACTCTTTCGCCCCATCCCGGTCGGTTCGTATTGTTCGTCGAGAAAATGATCGCGCTCGAACACGAACCGGTCGCGTGGAAGGAGCGAGTGAGACAACTCAAGAGCCCGACGCTGCTGGTTACGGGCGATGCTGACGTGGTCACGCTTGAGCATTCGGTCGAGCTGTTTCGGTTGCTGGGCGGCGGAGCCATGGGCGATTTGGGGCGCAAACTTCCAAAATCCCGCTTCGCCGTTCTGCCTGCAAGTTCGCATACGGCAATTATTCGACAGCCCGATCTGCTGATGGATCTCATCAAGCCATTTCTGGATGGGGAGCACGCCAAGGGCATGTTCGAAAAGTAGCCTGCGGAAAACCCACCTCGCCATGGTTTGTCCTCGACGGAGGATAGGCCATGGTGGGCGTCCCCAAGCTCGTTCGAGTGTCCTGGGTGCCTTCCGGCGCTAGGCGCGCCTGACAGCTTGTCAGCACGATTTTGCCCGAAGACGCGCAGACTTCTGTGGGAAGTTACAGTTATTTCAAGGGATTAATGGTGCTGCGAGAGAGGATTGAATTCGCGCTATAAGTTGCCTTGTTATTGTTTTATAAGCACTTTTCGCCTCAATAATCAAGGGCGGTGTAGCACCCTTGTGTCGGCGTTGGCTTGCACGCGGAAGTGCGAAGAGACTGGGCAACACGAAAGCGTCGTCCCCCGCGTCATGGGGCCATCTGAGGGGCTGTCGATTACGTTCGGCCTCTAGGTACAGTCAATCGAGATCATGTGGGGGGCGCGTGCAGAGTGTGCGTGTGAAAGCGCAGAAAGGAGGATCAGTCCGGCCATTTGATCTGCGTTCGCAGCTCGCTCAAACCTGCCCGTTTCTGGGCAGAGCGGGGTAGGTTTCGGATTCCGGGAAAAATTTGGTCGGAGATCTCTACGACGGTTGGTCTAGGCGTGTGCAGCTCGTTACTGAATGTGTCGGCATGAACGGCCCAAAACCACGCCTCATAGACCTCAGCCTCAATCGGTAACTCGTCAAATATCGCGCGGTAGTCATAGCAAGCAAAATAGAGAATGTAGTCGGTGGATTCCTCGTCAAAGCCCTCCAGCACCTTATCATAATCCCGATCGGCGTGCTTAAGGTAGCTAACCATCGACGAAGCTGACTTAAGTGCCCCGGAGAATTTCTCACTATCTACCCCCGAATATAGTCGGAGAAATGTTTCGATGCCGGTCTTCTCGCCAATGGTGTTTAGTATTTCTCTGGCGGATGCAGCCAGAAGATGTGCAGAAAGATGATGTGAATCAGAAAAAATAAGATTTATAGATAGTAATATTTCGTCTAGAGCCGCATCTTTCTTGCTGATGTCCATTTTGTCCCGTCTATTTAAAGGTGATGCCGGTTGTTAAGTTGGTTGTGTTGTTAGGTCGGTACGGTGGGCGCCCTTTTAGAAGGCTCTGCTGAGGTCGAATGGTACATCAATTGCTAAACGGTGCTGCACGCACACAAAGGCGTAGTCCACATTCTATGGGAACCGAGATTGTTGACCTGAAGACGGTCCGGGCCGGCATCAGCCTGACTGTCGTTATTTATCGTTGCACAGCAGCCTAAAAATGGGTCCCATATTCTTGAGGCCCTCTGATAGAAGGCGGGCGCGCAATTCCCCCGGTGCCGCCCTGCGTTCGCGCACACAGGGGCGGGGTGCATGTGCGTCTAGCGCGCGTTCTGTTTGTCAGCGGAGGCGAAGCGTTCCGCCCAGCCCAAGGCACGGCACAACGCCAAGCGTCCGGCAAGCGGTTGATGCGTCGTGCCGAGTTGGTTAGGCCGCCTCTTTGGTTATCGACAGGATAGCCATTGGCGGCGGAACACTGCCGTGGGTGAGTCTGCCGTGCTTCTGCGTTGCAGAGATGCGCCTAGGTGGGGCGCTCGCGCGGCGACCCCCAACGGGAGGGCGGGAGGTTGGAATTCTGGTCGCCAGCAAATATCCAATTGATCTTAAAAGAAAAAATAAGCCGCCCGATGGTCAATGTGTGGGAGTTTTGTGTGGGAGTCAAGCGCGCATTGCCTTGCCGACTTCGGACTTAAGCGTAGAGCCAGCCTATGCATCCTTTATTTGGCGCGGCGCTGCTCTCCTCGAAGCGCATCAGGCTCTTAATCGGCTGACAATTTGCTGTGGCGTGACATGCTGGAAATTGCCGCCAGGCATATTATTCTCAGGGTCGGAGTTGAATCGCCGATTGTCTGTGAGACCGTGTTCGTAAGAACGCCCGAGTGAAAGGCTCCATCATGCAGCGAGACCTGCTCATCCCCTTTGCGATTAATGAGATCACGCACGAGAAAATTTGGGCTAGTGACCTTGTTTACAGAATGGCGGATCTCCGAGAGCCTCTACGATTAGACTCCACCAGAAAGCACGGTCCAGGGGCGATCCGGTTCCGCTGCCCAGAGTGTGGGGCGGCTGTGTATCCCCGCGCGCCAGACGTTCTCGGCGGCCGTCGCCACTACTGGGCTCACATGCAAAATACCGCGGCCGATTGTCCACTCGCGTTTGGTCGACCTCTCACGCCAAGCAGAATCAATGCGCTGATATTTCAGGGGCGGCAGGAAGGCGCTGCGCACAAGGACCTTGTAGCACTTCTTGGGCGACTGGCGGCAGCAGATCCAAAAACAGATCAGGAAAGTCTGCAGTTTGACAAGTATGAACCACCCACGCCGGAAATGAAGGTTGAGTTCCCACACGGTCGGTTCCCCGACGTTTCTTTTAATTATGCCGGAAAACGTGTCGTATTGGAAGCACAGCTCGCAACGATTGCGTTACACGGCATTAACGGGCGGCGAGATTACTACGACCGAATGGGGGCGACACTTCTCTGGGTCATGCGAAATTTCGATCCGACCGCGCCCATGCGAGCATCTGTGCGCGACATCGTCGCAGACCAGAAAGGCATGGTACTGTCGGCGGACGGTGAAGTGATAGAGCGTAGCTCGCAAGAGGGTGCTTTTCACCTGCGCGTGTGGACCTACACGAGGGTCGGTGATGAGGAGGCCTGGACTAACGAGGTGTTGAGTCTTTCTCAGGTCATCGAGAAGGCAAAACCTCGTAGTTGGCGCGCTGATTTCAAGCAGCGGATCGTAAATGGTTTCGAGAATATAGGTATTGATGATATTCTGGCGCCAGACTACCGGCCATTGGTAGACGAGGCGTTGATACATATAGGTAAAAACCACATAATTGGCGAAGGCCAAAAAAGGGATATATTCCATATAATTTGTATTCTTGTATCTCTTGAACAGGGTAAAATCATAGGATCATCAGCGAGGGATCTGGTAGCTTTCGTAAATCACTTTGATTACAGCGGAAGACATAGGTACAGAGAGCTCGTCCTGAAAGCGATTAGGCACTGGCGGCCAGATCTATTGACCAGACCGTCAATGCAGACGGCGCTCCTGCGCGCCGAGGCCCGTATGAAGGAAACTGGGGAGAGGCCCTATGGGCGATCCAGTCCAATTGGGCAGTTGAGAGACCTGCTCTTCCCCGAATGGATGCTTGGATCGACTTCGCCACCGAAGGCGCCGGGCTAAATTTCCCCGAAGAAGAATCAAACAGGAGGGGAGTCCGTTGATTGCCTAACCAGCTGCTGACAATGTTATTTGCCAGTGATGAACGGAGCTGCTGGAATGGTTAGCGTAAAGCGGGTAATCGGAGGAGTCGTATACGACACGGACCGCGCGGAGGAAATCGCGTACCACTGCGTTGACGACGATCTTTCCGATGCGTCGTCGACCCTGTTTCGCACATCGAATGGCGCCTTTTTCGAGGTTGTGGGCGACGAGAATGGCGCCTTTGAGTGCATAAATCCTCTTTCCGATGATGACGCAAAAAGATTCGTCGAACGATGGGCGAACTGGCGCTACGAGGATTTCTGGCCAACGGCAGAGCCTGTTCCAATACTGGAAAGCCCTGTCCAAACCGCGGAGAGGCGAATGGGGGACGGGATCCAAGTAAAGAAGTTTCCGCCGTATCCATCGAGAGGGTTGGTTATTGCGGCGGCAAATATGCTCAAAGCTGAAGGGCATTCGGGCTTTGATGCGTTACGTCTAGAGTATGATTTACTACAGACAGATGCTGGGCTGGGGGCTGGGCTCGCGGGGCGGGCCACATCACTGGCGATATTTGCGATAAATAACCCAGAACTTAGGACGCCGGATGGTGTATATCTTCAATCGGCCATTGTTGCGCGTGCCGGAGATCTATACCGTAGTGGTACTATGAATAACATTGGGGAAAAGGAAAGAAATGCCTTCAAATCAGCGTCAATTTCTGCTGGAACGATGAATGATGTGTCTGAGTCAGGTGAAGTAAATTACTTGAATGCGGATCTATATACAGGAAATTCGGGGAATGTGAACGAGAACGCAACAAGTAAAAATAATAGGAAAACATTAAATTCAAGAAAAGTGTTTATTGTTCATGGACACGACAAATTTTATCTCGAAATGGTGGCTAGATTCTTGGAGAAAATTCAGATTGAAGTAATTATACTTCATGAACAGGCTAATCGAGGACGGACGATTATCGAGAAAATAGAGGCACATGGTGACGTAGGTTTTGCCGTGGTACTTCTCACGCCGGATGATACGGGGGCCCGGAATGGCGATGAACCGAGGCCTCGCGCGCGACAGAATGTAATAATGGAGCTAGGCTATTTCATTGCCAAGTTGGGGCGAGATAAGGTCTGTGCGTTGAAGAGCAATACGATTGAACTGCCGTCCGATTTTGATGGGGTAGTTTATCAAAATCTTGACGATGGGGGCGGGTGGCGCAATGCGCTTGCTCGTGAGTTGGAAGAGGCCGGCTTCGAAATCGACTGGCGAAGGGTCGCGCGCGCATGAGGCCAGAGAAAGGGACCTGTGCTGCTATCTCTGCCCCCCGGCTCAGCCAATCGAGATCATGCGGGCGTGCGTGGAGATGCCGAAGACCCGGAGTACTCATTCTCCATTTTCATAAAGGCCTTGACCCGAGTGGAACAGCTCAATTCGCACGGCGTGGCCTAATGCAGCGTAGGCCCGTCCGCATCGCAGGACTTCAGCAACTCCGCTGAAAACAGACAGCCGTGAGAACTCTGCGCCATCAAGAAAAATAGTAGTGAAGACCATGTGTGCCTCCATAGGTCTTCTTAAGGCTGGGGTGCTTTGCATCTCGGAGTCAATTCCCCCGGATAAAAATGGGTCCTATTTTCTTGAAGCCCTCTGATAGATGGCGGGCGCGCAAATTCCCCCGTGCAACCCGTGGTGCGC
>Ga0206116_1000885_pt1 | contig 21266 bp, 20 predicted proteins | sample 3A1Ametagenome_FD_178000 | JGI IMG/M metagenome (GOLD analysis project Ga0206116, IMG submission 178000) | Enriched microbial communities from leaf-cutter ant dump, University of Wisconsin, Madison, United States - 3A1A | ecosystem: Environmental > Terrestrial > Nest > Insects nest > Nest dump...
CCTCGGCGAGGGGCACCTCGGGCGAGAGGTGGCGACAGATCCACGCCAACCAGGTCGCGGCCGTGTCACCACCTCACCCTTCCAACAGGCGAAAAAAAGCCGCCTCGCGGGCGGCTTTGCCGGATATTTCAACCAAAGGCTACTCGCTACTCGCGGGAAGCAACCTCTTGGTCTTCATAAGCCGGCGGATTTGACCCTCGTCAGAAGCCACCGAGGCTCTGCTACGCAGATGTTCTACGATCTGGCTGGCTTCCTGTTTAGTGCCGTACGTGATGTTGAGCAGCAACTGAAGGATTTCAGGTAGGGCGCGACCCTTCTCGTACCGCGAACCGCCTGACTGCGTCACGCTTATTGTCGACCAGAACTCACTCTGATTGCAGCCGAGTGCGCGGCGTTTTTCCCGTGCATCCTTGCCATCCTTGATCGTCAGCTTGGGCAGTTTCATATCTTTGTTCTCCTTGACCTTCTAATGCCTGAGATAACCGAAGAGAGGGGAACTTATGGGCATTCTGAATGCGCCTGGACCGAATTTCTCCTCTGCCGTGCCTTTGAGCGTGCCGGGGGGGAGCTCAAAGGCATGTCGAGAGAATATCAGAAAAAGGGAGGTGTAAAGCGTTTTGTAAATCAAAAAGTAAAGCAATTTGTACATCAATTTTGCGACGCTAGCAGAAGCGTCTATGCAGCCTGCTGTGCTACTGCTAAACGTGCTCGCGCAGTAATGACCAACCGTCGTGCTTCAGCTCCTGCCTGGACGCGAGCAACCGCGTCCAGCGCGCGTGAAACCCCGGCCGTCCCTCTATAGCTCCCGCCATCGAACGCCCACTTTGTGGCTCGCACGCAAGTCAGCTTGTCGGGTGTTCTCACCGCGGCGAATACTCCGGAGACAAATCCGCTGAAGGACGCGAATTCTTCCGGGCGCGTGTCCAGAAGGTCATGCTTTAGCTTCCGGTGATCGCCTACGAGGATGGGATTGAGTTCAGACAGGAGCGGCAAGGGGGGCTCCCCCCCTGCCTGCTGCTGCCCACTTGGGTCAAAGAACTCGGTTCCCGACTCGCAGACTTCGACGATATAGCGCCCCCCAGTCACGGGGTCGTCGACTTCCACGAATGCTCCGCCGGGGAACCGAAAACTGTTTGCAGACATACCTAAACCTTCCGAGTTGAGTTAGCGGGTGCGCTCCGTGTTTCTCTCGACCTGGGGGCGGATGCGCTCAGTGCCCTTCGTCTGCGAAGGCGCGTTTTTGTCATAGACCTGGACCGTGGGTGTCCGACCTGCTGCTTTTTCACCCTGTTCCAAGCGCTGGTTGAACCGCTCCATCACTGCGGCCTGCACAGCTGGGCTCTGGCCCCCTAGCGCGTGAGCTACCATTTTTGATGCTACTGCCTCCGCCACTTTATGACCGGAGGATTTTTCACGATCGGCTGTGCTTTTCTCGCTGGTCTTTTCGACGGTGTTCTGCATGCTACGGTCGCGCCGTTCCTGGAGTTCGCGCAGGTCGTGCTCATGCGGCGTAAAGCCTCGGACGTTGATGCCACGTAGTTGAGCCTCCATCCAAACTTCACGGCGAAAGTCAGGGTGGCCGTTGACCTTGATGCTCTTCCAGCCCCGAGCTTCTGCCAGTGCTGCCATACCGGCTGCGACCCGTTGATCATTAGAGTTCGTTGCGAGTCGGGTGCCGCGTTCAGCGAACGCGACCTTCTCCGGTTGGCCTTTGTGGTGGTACGCAACTCCGGAGAGCGAGGCAGTGGTTCGGAACTCCCTGTGCACTTGAGCGAGGACTTCTGCTCGATGCGCCTGGACGCGGTCGGTTTCCGCCCGGCCCTCAATGTTGGGAAGCTCCCCGGTTCTTTCCATGCCTAAGTTAAGGTTTTCCTGGCGACGGCTGATTGCGCCCAACTCAGCAACATCCTTTGTCCGTTCACTCGCTTCCGCGCCCAGGGCATTCAACCGGCTGTCACTTCGGTCGAGGTTGCGGGCTAGCGCTGCCCGTGACCTGACTTCTGCTGGGTCGAGTTCGACTGCGTCATCGCGCTCAATTGAGTTCCGCCAGTCCTGGCGCTGGGCATCAACGGCTTCAGGTTGTTGGCCTGCCTGCTGATTGGGGGCGACTCGATCCGCGAGCTGCTGGAGGTTGTCGGCTCGCTCGCGTGCCTGTTGCATTCGGGCCTCTCGCGCAGGGTCCATCCTGTCGAGATCTATGCCGATCAGCTCGGCATATTTGGCGGCAGGCATGGCTAGCTTCCCTTGCTGCTCAAGCGTCTTCAATTCTTCGGCAAACTTCGCTTGGTAGGCTGGGTGTTCCTGGCGTGCTTTCATCTGATCGACTAGATCCCACGCCTGCTGCGTGGCTTCGGGAAACTTTCCCTTGATGGCTGAGAGCTGGCTACTTAGCTGTAATGCCCGCGTCCAGGTCTGGGCGTCCGACTGCGCATATCCTTCGTAGTGTTTAACTTCGGACAGTTTTTCCCCGCTTCCAAAGATCCTCACATCGTCCTTGAAGCGCTGGGAGAGTACGTTCCGATGCCGGTTGAACTCGCCTTCCAGCTCTGCTTCCTTCTGATTCTGCGCATGCGCATCTGGTGCCTCCCGTACTTGGGGGGTAAGTCCAACTGATTGCGCATACTCACTGGCGGGCTTGTCTAGCAGCTTGTAGTTGTCCAGTGTTTTTAGCTCAGCCTCAAAGGTCTTGCGGTATTCAGGGTGCTCCAGCCGGGCATGTATCTGCTCAGCCAACTGGGCTCTCTCTTTCGCGTCAGGAGCGTATCCATCAGCCTCAAGGCGCGATGCGTAGTTCTCCATTCGGGTGAAGTGCTGGGCGTCCTGCCGGGCGTTCTCTGCGTACTTGATGTGCTCAGGAAGATCATTCAACTGGTACCCGTTGGCGAGTAAGTTGGCATCGTCCTTTGCCCTTGCGCTCAGAGCGTCCCTGTTCTGCTGGTATTCCTCTTGCCACAGTTCGATGTTCTTCGGTTTTTCCACTGTATTTGCCTCCAGCCCCATCGCTTCCGCGTCCACCGCTTTCCGGTCTTCCTTCGTTTGCATCCGTCGCTCTTGCTCCTGCGGGCTTAAGCCGTAATCGGCTTCAAGTTCTTTGCCCTTCAGAACACCGCTTGCTCCCTTTCGAGCATCAATGGTGTTGGCGTTGCGCTCACCAATGGCATCGACCATCGCGTCCCGATCCAGGTCTTTTAGCGACCGTGTCGTGGTGCCAGTACCTGCGGCGTTGGAGTGTGTGAATTCCAGGTCATACCGCCGCTCACCCTCATCCATCCGCTTTCTGAATTCCACGCGTAGAACGGCTTCGTCATCGAGCGTGAGCCCTTTCCCATCCTGTTGTTCCTTCGGTTGCGCCATGTCGCTCTCCTTATCGGTCAATGCCCTGATCAGCTTTCTTGCTTTGCTCCGGCGTAGCCGGGGCCGCCGATCTGCTGGTCTGCTCCGGCTGCGTCACCTTCTGGGTTACAGCCTCCAGGTGACGCAGAAACGCCTCACGCGACTTCGGAGACTTGATGTTCTCCGCTGCGTACTGTTGCGCTTGGGCAATAAGGGTTTCGGGCTTCAGGGCCTTTTCGACTGCATGGGGGGAGGGGGCGTCTTTGCTTTGCGTTGAGGCGGCCAGCGCCCTGTCGCGGTCCCACGGGTAGGCTTTTGCAGTAGAGCCGCTGTAGTGGATTTGCACGTCTGCGCCGTGCATCCGTTGGTTCTGATCGCGCCAAGCCAGCTTGCTGCCCACCAGCTCGACATCGGCCTTGCGATGGACAACTGCCGTGCGCTGATCCTTGCCAACGGCCTGGACCAGGTAGTCCGCGTTGTTGAGAATGATGGTGCCCTTGTAGCTCCCGTGCTCCTTTGCGGGCACTACACCGGGCTTGATGACTTGACCGCTTTCATCGCGGCGTGGATCGCCATTCTGATCGACGCCTAACCGTTGTTTGACGTAGGCGGAGAGTTCGGCGGGGATTTGATCCGGCGGCATTACAAACTCGCCGGCTCTCTGTTGGGGAGAGGTGGACTTGCCCCCTGCGGGGCTAGAGGATTCCTGTGTCATTAAGACGGCTCCAGTTGGTACACCAAAAGCGGTTGTGGAAAACCGCGCCAAGGGCAGCGCCCCGTATCAATCTGGCTACATTATGAATTTGCCGGATTGACATTAAATGCCTGTATGTCATTTTCGGGATGTGCCGATGGCATGTCAAGGACGCTTAGGTCTAGAGTCTCAAATTCCATACCCGAGGCCTCATCGAAGGCCATTGGAATGTATGTGTCATTGTTGTCGGATAAAACAGATGCCATTGCTTCATCATCCAGTGCAATGTCGTTGCCATCATCACTGAGCGGAGCCTCCCAGTCCCAGTCGTCGGCGACGGCGATGTTCTCGGCGGGGTCGTCCAGGTTCAGTTCGATATAGTTGCCACCGGCCGACAGGTCTTCCTCGTCCTCGGCTGCTGCTGCGTCCAAAGCAGCCAGCTCGTCAGCGCTAGGAGGGGCGCTGGTGCCGTCCTCTGCCGCCTCATCGTCCGGGGGCGCAAGCCCATAGTTCGGGTCTTCGCCGAGTGCGGCAAAGAAGCTGCTAACAATGCTTTCGACGTCTTCCGGCGTTGCATCGCCTTCCGGGATTTCCAGCTTTGATATATCCAGGGCTAGCTGGTCCAGGTTCAGGCCCTGTCCCTGTTCGATGTCCGCAAGGGTCAGATCGCGCATTCGCACTTCGACTACCGCTTCGTGTAGATCTAGGTCCAAGGCTGGGACACTGACGGCACACTCGCCTGAGCCCCAGGCACGCTCAAAGACCGCCCTGGGGGGAAATTCCTTCCCGTACTCGGCCAGAGTCGGGGAGACCGACTTGAGGCGGTCCATAAAGACATGATCCGAGTGGTACATGATCTTTTCGCAGAGCACCGGCTTGCAGTTCTCAATCGTCAGAACCTCTCGGTCCTGGGGCATTTCCTTGAGTTCCTGCGGTAGCATGAGGGCGCGTTTCTGTCCTGCGCCCTCACCCGTTGCTTCCGATGTGCTGCCACCTGACCGTCCTACGCTTCGGCTCTTTGAATAGACCGTCGTGTAGCCCAGCGCCTCGGAGTACGCCTTTGCATCGCTTTCCTCGCGGGGCGTGTAGAACACCTGGACGGCATGGTTTGTCACAAGGGTGCGGGCGGCTTCCTTGCCATAGCCGCGAGGGGGCTCCTGCTCCAGCTGTCCTTTGGACTGGATGATGGTCAAAAGCCGCAGGCCATAGCCCGCCATGTAGCTGTTTGCCAGCTCAATCGCCCTGATTCGCCCAGGTGCGGTGAACTCGTCGTTCAGCATCAGAACGGAATACTTCAGGGCCGGCGTGGCGTGCAGCAGCTGGTCGGTGTTTAGATTGACGAGCTGCGTGTAGAACATATTGAGCAACACCTTGGCTTCGCCCAATTTGTTCGCCGGGACGCCGAGGTAGATGCTCATCTTGCGTTTCCGTATGTCGCGCAAGTCGAAATCATTGGCGCTGGTCGCTGCGTCTACGATGGGGCTGGCCCACAACGTGAGCGGCACGTTGAACGTCGCCATGATGGAACTCAGGGTGTTATCCGACGTTGCGGTGAAGCGCGCGAGCGCGTCGGCGCACTCGCGCGAAAGCGGTGGGTCGCCTACCCCGTCCCATTGGGCCAGCGGAACCCACTCGACTGTCGTTTCGTATTCGATCCCTGCCTTCTCAAGGATCTTCTCGACATCGCTTACCTGTGCTTTTGGAATGTCCGAGAACAGCGGCTCACCGGAAGTGAGCGAGATTCCTCGCGCCTTAGCGACCTGGTCCAGGATGTGAAAGGCACCATCGGGAATGCCGGCCTCTATGGTCGCTAGCTCGCGGTTGTTACGCTCCCTCACCAGCCCTTCAATGTATGCCTTGACGGGACGGCCTTTACCTGATGATTGGCGCAGCAGCTCGCCCATTGTCGTGGGTAGTCCGGGGGTTTCGCAGAGGTACAGCGTGAGGCCAAGGAATAGGTTCCGTGCAGCCTCGTCGAAGAAAGCATCCTTGCCATCGCCCGGATACAGTGAGTAGCCAATAGCGAGGATGTCTGTTACGCGTAAGCGGTGGTCGTCACTGATGTAGCCCAGCGGGTTGTATCGGTGCGTCCTGCCATAGAGGGGATTGGTCTTTTCGTCGCCGGCAATCGAGAACGGGTTGAAGAGAAAGACTTGCTGCCCGCACTTTGCTCTGAAGCCTGACGTGATGAGGAAGTTCTCCAGCTTCACGTCCAGGTTCACAACGGATTCGTCCCATGCCAGCAGGTTGGGGATTACTGATCCAACCCCTTTACCCGAGCGCGTGGGCGCGGACAAAATCACGAACTGCATCCCGTCAAAGCAGAGATACCGGCCATCCAGCTTGCCCAGGATGATGCCCTTATCCGCATAGAGGCCAGCTTTTTGGACTTCCTTTGGGGTTGCCCAGCGCGCCGAACCATGCAGCTCGCGTCCCTTGTTCTTCATCGCCGCGATCAGGAGTGCGAGGGGCAGACCGTAGCCGACGGCAGCGGCGAGTACGGCGGACACTTTGAGACGCTTGGTGTAGATGTCTACGCCGGAGTAGTAGTACCAATGCTGGTAGTACGTCAGTAACGTCGCATCCATCGGGTTGGACTTGTTTCCGATGAGCAGAAATACCCCAGCCAGATAGACAGCCAGGACGCTCGCGGCGATAAAGACAACCACGCCGAAAATGACCTTCGCCCAGGTTGGCATGTCACGCCCCCCTTTGGTCGGGTCGGCTCGGCTCGGGAGGGAGCCAGGACAATATCTGCTTGAGGTCTTGTTGCGCGCTGGTGACGAGGCTAGAGAGGCCTCCGGCCATCTCTTCCAGCTCTTTGCGCTCACTGCCCTCTAGCCCCCGTGCTGCTAGGTCAGCGTGCAGCAATCTGAATACATAGGTGCATTGCCCAAGTTGAAGGAAGACTTCTCGGGCTCGCCTGATCCCGTCCAGTGATATGGTTTCCTTTCCGGTGATGACCTTGGAAAGGAAACCGGCTTTTGCGCAGCATGCCTCGTACTGTTCTCGTGCTTTGTAGAAGATGATCCAGGACATCAACTCTGCCTCTTGGGGCCGGTCCGGTTGCTCGTTCATTACGGTCCTCCGTTTCAGGATTTGTGTGAAGTTATTGGTGGGTGGTAGCCCGACGTTGCCAGTGCTTTCCTTGGGTGGTGGTGACAGCAGCTCGGGCTGCAGGTTGATCTGCTGTCGCCATTGGCGACATCGAGGCGGCCTGGCCAGCTGCTCGACGTCGCCAATGCTTTCCTCTGATGTGGTGGTGACAGGATCTCGCGCTGCAGATCCACCTGCTGTCGCCATTGGCGACATCGAGGCGACCTGGCCAGCTGCTCGACGTCGCCAATGCGGGCGACTGGTGACACGGCCGCGACCTGGTTGGCGTGGATCTGTCGCCACCTCTCGCCCGAGGCGCCCCTCGCCCAGGGCGGTGCAAGACAACTTCAGCGCACCGCGGCGGCAGCGGCTGCTGCCCCCAGTTGGCGACACGGTCAGCCCGGCGCCGGCCTCGGCCGGCTTCGGGCGTGTCACCAGTTGCGCCTATGCCAGCTCACGTTTGCGCGAAGGTTCGAACCAAACTTCCGTGATGTGGCGCCCGTTTCTGCCGTCGTTGTGGACGTGCACCACGACATCGACCACCAGATAAAGCAGTTTCCGTATCACTTCATATGGGAGGGTTCGACCCTGGCGGTTCTGCAGGATCATCAGCGCGAGCCGTTCGAAGGTCAGCGCAGCAGACCCCGCGTGACAACTGGTGATGCTGCCCCCGTGCCCAGACGCGCAGACGTTCACGAAGTCGAAGGTTTCACCGCCGCGCAGTTCTGCGAGTAGGATTCGGTCTGGCTTCATCCGCAAGCAGCTCTTCAGCAGGCTTGCGGAGGTGACTGCATCGTCTTCCTTCGCTTCGGATTGGTAGTAGAGGTGGACGTGATTTGGATGCTTGTCCAGGGTCAGCTCGGGCACATCCTCAATCGTGATGAGCCGTTGCTCCGCCGGAATTTCCTGCACCAATGAGCGCATCAGGGTGGTCTTCCCTGATCCCGTTTCGCCTGCGATGACGATGACTTTGTTCTGCGCTACCGCTTCGCGCAGAAAGGCCATGTACTGCCCAGCTTCTTTCAGGCTCAGTAGCTGGTTTTCGCCCTCTGTGAGAGCCTGGGAAAGTGGCCTTACGTGAGAGAAGAAGCCCTCGGCTTCGTAGCTTTCCAGCGACCGGACCGTTTGCGCCGGCTTGCGGATCGTCAGCGAAACCGTGTTGTGCTCACATGCCGGAGACGTTACGAACTGAGCCCGCTCGCCTCCAGGGAGTACCGCCGACATGATCGGCTTGATGTCGCTCAGCTCCCGCTCGCCACCGCAAAAGCAGGCCACCGCGGTGCCAAGGGCGCGCAAGTGGTTGAGGTCTATGGCGCACTCTGCGCGTTCCCACTTACCCGCTCGCTCAAAGAACACTTCGTTGGGCCGGTTTACGCACACTTCAGTGATGCTGGGGTCGGAAAGCCAGAGGTTCAGTGGCTCAAGGTGGTAGAGAACAGATGTCGCCTGGCTTGCGCTCAGGACTTCACTCTGATTCGAGTGCATAGACCCCCCCAAAGTCGAGGTCGCGCGCAACAGCGATGCTCACCAGCGCCCCTTGATTCGCATAGAGCGTAGGCGGGATGTTGATGGTGGACTTGAGGGCTTCTGCGGCCATGTCCTGTGCTGTGTCGCTGCTGTTGCCCAGATTGATGTTCTGGCCGCTGCTACTTGAGCTCGTAGCGAGGGATTCCGCGATGTCATCGACAAGGCTCAGCATCATTGCACCGCCGAATCGCTCCCAGAAGTGAGTGTCGACATAGCCCGGAATGCCTGCGCCGCCCAACGAATCCGCACCAGGGGAGTCCAGGGCAACGATGATGCCGTTCGTTGTCTTGATCCGTGTCCAGAGCACAAAGATTCTGGCCATCCCCTGCTTCATGTTTGAGCGGTACTCCCCACTGACCGTGGAGCCGCGCTCGATCAGCAGCACCCGTCCGTTGTCGCTGTAGACGTCGCGGGTGATTTCGCAGGATGTGATTCCCGGCACCGTGCTATCAAGCCGCACCCGCAGGGCGCACGGGATGAACGTGTCCTTAGCGAGCAAGAAGTCTCGGTTCTGCAGAAAGGTCGCTGCGGTCCCTCGGGTGCGTGTCCCACCAAGCAGTCCTGCGAGGGCGCCTTGCGCCCCTCCGTCAGAAGACTGAAGCGGTACAGACCGGTTGGCGCCTGTACCACCGTTCCCGCTACCCTTGACGACCATCAGTGCCGAGGCGTCCTTGTCCAACTCCGCTGGTGGTCGTTCTTGTCTGTTGCCGCTATTGCTCGTGGGGGGCGGGCGTCCCGCATAGGGGTTTGGGCCGGCCCCGACTGGTGCGACCGCAGGCACCTCGGCGGCTCCAGGTGGGGGCGGAGGTGCGAACTCGAAGGACTTTGCTGGCAGGGTGTTCGCAGCTGCTTGGCTCTTCTCTGGCGCCTTGGGCTCCGATGACTTGGTTCTCCATGCCCAGAAGCCAACCCCCGTTGCCAGGGAGAGCACCACACCAAAGAAGCAAACGGCAGCAATCCAGCGGGGAGCCCCCCCGGATGATTTGTTCGCGTTGACGCTTGGGATGCCGCGCTCCCCTTCCAGTTGCTCCGGCATGTCATTCGTCGCATCGGGCTTGTCACGCGGTTGCATGCTCATTTCGTGTCCTCCCGCGTAGTTGTATTTGAGTTGCTGAAGGACGCAGCTCCACCGTTGTAGCCAGGAGGCAGATATGGCGTTCGCGGGTCCTGGATGCCGCTGACGCGGGCGCCAGTCCCTGGGGTGTAGGTGATCACCGCCATGTCCTCATCGGGGGCGTTCTGGGCGCTGCCGTCACCCTTTAGGGTCCGCTTCACGCCTGGGACGGATGTCCCGTGCGTGGGTGGCAAGCCGTGCCGGTCGAACGCCTCGTTGTAGACCCCGACGACGGCCTCACCGAGGCGTAGCACCATTTGCCGAGCCACGCGCTGCACAACCAGCACGTCCGGTTCGCGTGGATCGATATGTGTGTTTGCGACGCTCTCGGAGCCGTCTTCCGCCACCAGAAAGGCCACGGGCATATCGCTGACGCCGGGGAACTTCAGATAGGTGAAACGCCCATCGTCGTAGGCCATTGAGGGAGCGATATCGGCGGACTGCTCTCCGATCTGCATGGAGTAGGTCCAATTGCGCGGCGGAGCCTGCCTGTCCATCTTGGCCGCAGCAGCGGTGCGCTTCTCCGCTTCAGCCAGCGCCTTCGCTTCGTCGGCCGGATAGCGAAAAACGATCCGGAAAGCCACTTTTGCGTTGTACCCAAGAGCTTTGTCGCTGCTTCTCTGGAGCACGAGGTGAAAGGCGTATGCGCGGCGGTCAGTTGTGACCAGCAGGTTGGTATCCCACTTGCCGGCTTCTGGTTCCGAGATAACCCCGTCCGCGAGCTTGACGGACTTGGGTTTGAGGTAAAGGTTGTTGCGACGGTTGGCAACTTCCCAGCCCTGGCTGAAGCCCGATGCCACATCCAGGATTTCCTCGCCCTCGGCGAACACGATTTGCGTGCCCACGCCTGAAAGCGAATTCACCTCCACCACGTCGAGTTCGCTGTAGTCGACGGTCTGGATTCGTGAGTCCCGCGACGACCCTTTGGGAAGATCGAGGGCGCTTACATGCCCGGCGCTAAGCACAAGGGCTAGCCCAAAGAGGGCGCGCATGAGGCTCATTTCGAGCCCCCTAGCTCTGGATCAATCCGATAGCTCGTTACGGTGAAACCGAGTGGGTTTGTATAGCGGGCCCCGCTCTTCATCTTCGAGGGGTTCCGATACTCGTAGCCAACCGTTGCGATCCAGCGCGTGACCTGTCCTGTACCAGGGGCGTCTTCAGGCCGTCCGCCGTGCTTCGTGAATCGTACGGTGCCTATTCCGTTGCCATTGGTGCCTGGCGTTACGCTGGTGATTTCCACTCTCACCCGGTAATTCCGGCCCCAGCGCTTGTCGAGGGCATCAGCCCCTTCGAAAAGGCTTGCGTAATCTCGCGCAACAGTGGGGGATGCCAGGGCGCCTACGGTGTCGTAGTCGGCCTGGATGGTGTACCAATCGTAAGTCTCGCGGGCCACCAAGAATTTCCGTAACCAGTAGGTGTCCATCACCTCGTCATAGCTCACGGCCTTCTCATCCAGGGCGGTGATGATGTCGACGTGCCCGGTGGTGTTGTCTACTCGTATCACATAGGGCTCTCGTTCCTTGAGGGGCGTAAGCCCGGCAATCGCGGCTATTGCAGCAACGGTAAGCACGCAAGCGCCTCCGGCGACTCTCCAGGCGCGGCGCTCTGACTTGCCGAGCGACGCGATACGTTCGGCTTCCCAGTTCAAGTTCTGGTCAAACGGGTTCTGTTCCACGCCTCCATGAGCGCCGGGTTCCACGCGCGAGCTTGATTTCCTGAACATCGTTTCTTCCTCTGACAGCAATAGGCTAATTGGCATCCAAAATATATCATTACGGGTTCCTAAAGTGCATAGTTTGGCGATGACGGACGAAAAAATGGGCCGCCAGCCTTTCGGCTGGACGGCCCGTTTTTTGCGGTACTTGTGGATCAGACGCCTTTAATGCCTCCGCCCCTCGCGGCTCCCCAGTTTCGACCCATGTTCTCTCGCAGCGCTTGTCTATAGGCGGGGTTAAGCACGGTGTTGCCTGCGGAGAGGTGATCCATGCGACTGCCGCTGGTCATCATCCCGCTTTGCAGGTCACGGCGGGTGCTGACCGGGTTGAGCGCGTGCCCCATGCCCATGGCTGCGTTCCTTGCGCCAGTGACCGGACTCGCTATCTGCCTAAGGGTCATCGCGGTCATTGAGATTCCCCCCGCCAGCCCGGAAGCCATGCCGCCCACTTGATAGATGATGAACATGAGAATGCCGGTGAGGACACCGATCTGCAGGGCGGCGAACAGGGGGTTGTCGTTACCCTCCCCCGCAAAATTTGCGCCCTGAATGAACGCATCGTACCCAACCATTGCGAAGCTCATCACCACAGCCACGAACACCACTGTCAGCGTGTAATTCAGCACTTGACCGAACCACGAGTCGAAGAACTTGGCAGTCATCGGCCAGAGCAAGCACATGATGAAAAGCGGACCGACAGCGAACATGATCGCCAGCGAGAACTTGGCCACGATGACCGTCGCGCCTCCCAGAATCGTGACCAGGGAAGTCCCGATGGCGACCACCAGGGCTGCGATCAACCATCCGAATGCCGAAATGATCGCGCTCCAACCTGCGTCGTCGGCCTTCTGCATGCAGATACCGACGATATCCAGCCCCTTCTGCAGAGAGCCGTCCAGGGTTTGATAGATGGATGCCGGCGTTCCGTTCACGCTCAGTGCTGCCGACAGGCCTGTTTCCAGGCCATTGAAGCTACCAACGACGAATTCCGAATAGTTGCCGGCGTTCAGGCCAATGAAAATGATGATCGCGCTCTTGCAGACGGTCTTGAGGAACGCGACACCCGGCTCCTGCACCTGGCCTGTCATGATCGCGTACCCCTGGAGTACGAAATACAAGGTCAAGCCGCTTAGCGCGGTGCCGCCAAGAACGGTTATGAGATTGGAGGCTGCTGGTGTGACGAAAGCCTCCGTGGCATTACTGACCATTTCCCCGATGAACTGGAAGACCATTACGGACGGTGCAGCCATGGACTTGCCCCTATTGCTTGAAGGTCGGGGCTTTGACGTTGCTCACGCCGTACCCAGTCCCTTTGACCACGGAATTCGTTTCCGCTTCAGCTGCGTTCACGCAGTTTGGCGTTCCGCCCAGTTCCCCTGGGTTGTTCGCGCAGCGATAGAGCATTTCGGTGCGCTCGGTTTTGTGGTCTTTCCACCATTCCACCGTCTGTACGGGGGCGTCCTTGCTGCAGCCAGTCACAAGCAGCACGGAGAGGGTGGTAAGGACGGCCAGGACGGACGGCTTCATGATGTTCATCGATCGACACTCCTAGTGGTTGAAGGTTGGAGTCACGGCGTTGATGCCGTAGCCCTTCGCGCCCCAGGTACGAGCCTGGAGTTCGCGCGTTTGTTGCTGGTTGATCTTGTCTTCTGAGTCGGACACCATCTTGAAGAGACGCAGCTTGGTTTCTTCGTTGGCGATGGCGCCAATCTCAGCTCCGATCCGTGCGCTTATTTCGGCGATGGCTTTCGGATCTGATGTCTGATTGATCTGCTTCATCAGCCCTTCGATCTGGGTGAGTCGCCCCTTTGCCTTGACGAAGGCGTCAACCGCGTAAGCCTTGTCTTGCGCAGCTTTGTAAGCGCGGGCACGACAAACAGCCTTGGCATCTTCGAATTCAAGGTGTGCGCAGTTGTCATAATAACGCGACTGGTTATAGACGGTCTTCGCCCGGCTCGATAGACCGTCGTAATCCCCGGACCGGACTTTGTCATAAACGTCCTGCCAGTCCTCTTCCAGGTACTCACGATAGGCTTGATCCCACAGAACTTCGCCCAGGTTGCGCTTCCCGTTCATGGCCTCGTACTCCTTTTGCATCTGATCGTACTGAGCCTTCATCTGCGCGATCTGCTCGACCCATTGGGCGATGGTTTCCACCTGATTCATCACGTCGGTAGTGATGCTGACCACATCAGTTACGGGGATCTGTGCCTGCGCTGGTGTCCAGCCGGCCGCGAGCGCAACAAGCACGAGCAGTGTTCGTATCGCTTTCACGGGTTACTCCTTGGTAGCCGCTGGGGCCCTCTTGAATGAACTGCGCTCTTTGCGCCGCCTGTGGAACTCAGGCAACCACAAGTCCGGGGCTTCCCCCAACTGTGGAATGAGTTCGTCCAGCAGCTCGATGTCGTCGGTGCTTCCGGAGAGGATTGCGAGTTCGTCGTCAAAGCCGGCGAGGTCTAGGCGGACAAGGGCGGAGTGATGGCCCTGCTTGACAAGGAACATGCGTGATTCTTCGCCCAGGTTGCAGATGATTTCGTACTCGGCTTCCGTGACTTTGAAGCCGTTGATGTACTCGTCTCTGTCGGCCTTCGGGTTCGGTAGATAAATCTCGGTTGCGACCTGTTGCACCAGCTGTGCGGCAATCCTGGACTTAAGGAGGCTGCTGGGCATCTGGGTGGCGAAGATGCCTAGCCCGTTCTGTTTCCGGATGGTCAATTGCTTGTCACCCGCGAACTCCGCAAACGCGTCGTCATCGACCCATTTCCAGGCTTCATCCATCAAGTACGCAAAGCGGCGGCCGTCAATGACCGAGTCCATCCGGTGCAGGAGGTACATCGATAGCGGTGTTCGGATATCCGGGTTGTCCAGGAACTTCGTGCCATCGAACCCATAGTCATGGTGGGTGGTGAAATCGATTAGATCGGCGCCCCCGTCAAACACCCACCAGTGAGGACCGCGTCGGCCGGTTCCATCATTTCGCGCCCATCGAGCAAGGCGCTTTGCCAGACTGTTTTCGCGGTCTGCTGCGCTCCCGCTCTCTGTCATGTTCTGCAGTAGCAAGGTCATTCCGTCCTGCCGCAGCTTCAGCGGCATCCGCATGACAGTCCGCACCGCCTGGGTAAGCCGTGTTTCATCGCTAATGCTCATGCCATCGGTGAGCGGGTCTCGGCCGCAGACTTTCATGATGCGTTCGAGCTCCAGGATGTTCGCTTCCGTTGGCTCCATCATGAAAGGATTGCAACCGGTCGGCTCGCCGGTCTTGACTGCGTGATATTTGCCACCCATGGCGCGTATCGCCAGCTCCGCACCGCGATCCTTGTCGAAGAAGACCGTAGTGAGTCCTTTCTCAGACGTTGCCCTGTACTTCTGCATCTGCATCAGGATCATGTTTAGGAGCACGGTCTTCCCGGCACCCGATTGGCCGATCACGCGGGTATTGCCCAGCGGCTTCTTGCCATAGACGTCCTCATCCTTCTTGGAGTAATGCAGATTGAAGTAGTAAGGCTGTCCGGACGGCGTTTTGAACAGCGTGAGGGCTTGCCCCCAGGGGTTTCCGTCACGCTTGCCTGCGCTGAAGTTATGCAGGCTAGCGAGGCCCGCGAAGTTCTTCGACGTAAGGCCGGCGACCCGTGGCCGATACTTCCAATTCGCGGGCAGTTGCGCATAAAAGGCTGCGTCGGTCGCAATCGCAATCAGCGACGCGATGAAACCCCGGTCCTGAATCGCCGCGAATGCCCATCCAAGATTTCGCCGCGTTTCTTCCACTGAGTTGCCGTAGATCAGCAGGGAGAAGTGATACTCGCCCATCGTGAACTGCCCGTCTTCCAGGTCATTGACCGCGGTGGCCATGTCCGCAACCTGGGTTTTTGCGCCGTCGTCGGCGTTCTCCAGCTGCTTCCTCTGTCGGTCAAGGTAGCTACGGCCGTCCGCCTTGGAAAATGCCGAGAAGGACTGCGTCAGGATGTACTCGAAATCGGAGTACATCAGCACGTTCAGCAGGCCTGGCTCGGTCTGGGAGATGTAGTCCTTGAAGTCGACCCCTTGGGCGTAGCGCGTGCTGGCCGGGGTGCGAATCTCTATGGTTTCCGCGCCAACGAAGACCCAGGCCGAGCCGAGATAATCATAAAGGGGGCCTGCCGGTAGTCGTACGCGCTGCCATGAACCTGTCAGCAGGAAATTCAGGAACTCCAAGGCGGTCGAGCACGGAATCGGACTCGGATGAGGAATCTCCAGCGTGGCAGGCGGAACGTAGTCATAGGTGCCAAGGACATCCGGCTCGTACTTTGTTAGTGAAGCCTCCAGCTGGTTGCCTATCTCGTCCAACTTGACCAAGGCATTGTTGAGGTCGGCCTTCACCTGCTCAATGGACCTATGCGCTGCTTTCGTCAGAGCGCGCCCCACTGCCGAGTCGACCGGGCGATAGATAATCGTGACGTACAGCTCGTTCGCCATCATCTTGTAGCCGGCGAAGCTGTCGTAATACTTCCGGTCCAGCTCCCGCGCGAAGGTGTTGTCGAAAGCGCTTTCCAGCCGGTCAGAAGTCTGACGGCGAATGTTGTGGGTCCAGATCGAGACTTGGGAAGAGGTGATACTGCGCCAGAGCGTATTCAGTTGCTCCTTGCGCAGTTCGATGTCGGCGGGATCAGCGGTTTCATGCGCGATGCCGGCGAGCTTCCACGTTCGCATCAGATCGCCATCGCGGGTGATGATCGTTGTGGGTGATATGTGGCTGCTATAAGGCAAAAACGGAGCAATGCTCCGTTCCCGGCTTAGTTGATCGAAATGCTTCGGCCGTGCTGTCACTGTGGGTTATCTCCGCTTGAATTGGATGGGCGAATAGGCTGAGCACCGCCAGAAGCGCAGCCCGCCCTGCAGCCAGGGCGAGAAGCGGAAGCGCATGCGCAAGAACAAGAGTCGGAATTGCTGATCGTCCTTCTTTGCAATGTTCCGCATGACAAAGAGGATGGGAACCAGCAAGAACAGCAGGAGAAGGTTTAGCCAGAGCGCGACAAGGACTCCCGCGCCCACTACGCAGCCGAAGGGCAAGACGGGAATACCCCAGTACATGGCCGGCCGGGTGCAGCCCTTGAATAGCGGGTCGCGGAATCCCATGCGCCCCTCCCTTACCCGAGCAGGTAAGCGCCGATCTGGCTGGCGCCGCCGATGAAGATTGCACCGACAAGAATCTTCATCAGTTCGGTCTTGTCCGGGCGCTCAGTGAACAGCCACTTGTAACCCACCCACATGATTGCGATGGTCACGACTACGAGAGAGACGCCACTCAGCCAGGTGGACACGTTGTTCAAGAAGCTATCGACCTTCTCGATGCCACCAGCCGCGAGCACTGCGGTCGGCGCAAGGAAGAAGATGGCAACGGACGCCGCCTGGAAGGCCTTCTTCGAAATCGTGCTACGTAATGCATTTGTCATTAATCAGACTCCTTCATTGAAATATCGAGGTGAATCAGGGTCAGTGACCCAAAGTGCCGGCTGATATAGCTGAGCGCGCGATCCACGCTCTGCCACGTCCGTGCTCTATCTCTTTCCCGCCGCGCGATAGCGACGGTCAGAATTTCCTTGTCAGTGTGCAGACATAGTTGCCAACCCTCCTGCGTCTGGATGAGATCGGCGCGGCGAAACGCGCCCCGCTTGTAGATGACCTTGATCTGGGCTGCGGGCAGGAGAACTACTGGCTTCCCGCTTTCCTTTGTGCTGTTGTGAGCCATGCCGTAGTGCTGCCGCCTTTCCATTGGAATTTGCCAAATAATATCAGGATGGGAGCCAATATATACAAGTATGGAGACTGAAAGTTTGCTACTTGGATGCTTTGGGCTTGCCTGCCTTGCCGGGCTTGCCCTTCTCGTCTGGAAGCGTGGTCTTGCAGCCGTCCTGGTATCCGGTGCAGCCCCAGAAGAAGCCGTTGGTACCCTTGATGCGGCGCAGCGGCTTGCCGCAAGTCGGGCAGTTGTGGAGCAGTCGCGGGGCTGGCTTGCCGCCCTTGTCATCCATCGCAACCTCGCAGCCTTCCTGATACCCGGTGCAGCCCCAGAAAACGCCCTTGGCGCCCTTGATGCGGCGCAGCGGCTTGCCGCACTGGGGGCAGCTGTGGACCTGTCTTTCAGTGGGGCGGCCGTTGTCGTCATCCATCGTCTTCCCGCACTTTTCGCGGTCAGAGCACGACCAGAAAGGTCCTAAGCTGCCTTTGAAGCGGCGCATGGGTTGCCCGCATGCGGGGCACTCATGGGTCACACGTGCTACGGGCTTGCCGTTGTCGTCATCCATGGCGACCTTGCAGCCGTCCTGATACCCGGAACAACCCCAGAAGTGGCTATCTCCGGATTTCAGGCGCCGAAGCCCCTTGCCGCATTCGGGGCACGGATAACGAGGGGCGAAAGCCCCTCCGCTGGTAAGCCGCTCCATGTCCTCACGCAGGCGCGTATGCCCATTGCCGACCACCTGGACATACGAGGCCTTCCCTCGTGCGATTTGGTCCAGCTCGCTCTCCAGGTCGCGGCTGAAGCCGAAGTCGATGAAGGCCATGCTGCCCTGCATCAGCGCATCGATTAGATCGCAGCCAACTTCGGACGGGACCAGGTATTCCTTCTTCCCAAACTTCTGCTCGACCACGTAGCCGCGTGCGGTGATGTTCTGGGTAATCGCGGCGAAGGTTGAGGGGCGCCCGATGCCCATGGCTTCCATTTTGGTGACGAGGCTGTGCTTGGCGTAGCGCAATGGCGGCTTGGTGCGTTTGTTCAAGACCTTGCCGTCCTCGGCGCGGATTTCGCTCCCTGCCGGGAGGCTAGGCACCTGCCCGCCGGAGGGGGTGTCGCCCTCGTCCTCTTCATCCTCGGCGGAATCCTTCGCGGTGATCTGCCGCCAACCTCTTTCCACCAGCACCCGGCCTTTGGCTCGGAATTCGAAGGTGGTCCCATCGCTCTGCGCGACAAGCCCCACGGTGCTGACGCTATAAACCGCATCGCATAGCTGGGAAGCGACGGACCGATTCCAGATCAGTTCATACAGGGCGCGTTGCGCGGGGTCTGCGCCTGCGCTCTTTTCATCCAGGTTTGTCGGCTGGATTGCGGGATGCCCCTCTTGCGCTGCTCCCTTCGCCTTCCACTTGCGCGGCGTGTCCGGCACCTTCCAGCCCTGGGCCAGGGCGAAGGTGCGGACGGCTTCTGTTCCTTCCTCGTCAAAGTTCACCGAGTCGGTGCGGTGATAGGTGATATGCCCAGCGTCAAACAGTTGTTGCGCGACACGCTGGGTCTGTTCGGGTTTCCACTTCAGCGTGACGCCAGCTGCATTCAGCAGGAGGGAGGTGGAGAAAGGCGATGGCGGCGCTTCCCGCGCCGTTGTCGTTTCGCTTTCGGTGACACGGAAAGCGCGGCAGGCTGCGGCGCGCTCGGCAAGGCCTGCATCCAGGATGTAGTCAATGCCTTCGGGGAGGTGCGGCCGGGTGTCCCACTCAGCCGACCATGCCCCTTTTTCGAACGACACCGCAGCGCCGAAATGCCGGGTTTCCTTGAATGCTTTAATTTCCCGCTCCCGCTCAACTACCAAGCGGAGAGCCGGGCTCTGTACCCGGCCGGCGGAGACTCCCAGACCCAGGCGCTCAGACAGCATCGGCGAGACGAGGTAGCCGACGAGCCGGTCCAGCGCCCGGCGCGCTTCCTGCGCGCTCACCAAGTCTTGGTCAATTCGCCTCGGGCTCCGAATCTCCGCCTGCACGACGCGCTCGGAAATTGCCGGGAAGACCACCCGGCGGTACTGGTCGTCTGTGAGGCGGAGCGCATCTTTCAGGTGCGCTGCAATTGCTTCGCCCTCGCGGTCCGGGTCGGTGGCGAGATAAACGACTTCCGCCTCCCTTGCGACCTTCCTGAGTCGGTCGACTCGGGCGGCGCCCCCAGGGGCCATCCGATCCGGAGCGCCGGGTATGGGGCGCCCTGGAATGAACTCGTACTGAATCTCATAGCGGCCGCTTTCGAGGTCGATTGCCAGACCTTCTCGGGGCAAATCGCGGATGTGGCCATAGCTGGCCATGACCTTGAATTCATCGCCCAAGAAACCTGCAATCGTCTCCGCCTTATGCGGGCTTTCAACTACCACCAGCTTCATGACATGGGCCTCCTAGAAGACCAGAACGGGATTGGGGCCGGGCTCGGCGGGGGATTCCTCATCGGCCTCTGTGCGTGGCCGAACTGCGCGCAACAGCACAGGGCTGTTGTCGGCCGGCCGGACTTGCGCTGGGGGGATGGCGGCTTGGGGTCGAACCGCAGGCGCTGAGCTAGAGGTTTTGGGCGCGTCGGGAACGACGGCGATTGCCGGGACGGGTTGATCCGCGCTTGCAAGCACACGCTGGACGTAGCTCGTTCCAGATGCCTCGGGTAGGAAGCCGCGAGTGAAGTTGCCGGAGTAGTAGCAGCTCAACGCGGCCCGCAGCGTCGCTTGCTCATCAGTGGAAGCGGTTGCGGGTTGCGCCTTCGCTCGGGAATAACACTCGCGCAGGATCTGCGACCCCGCGCGCAGATTGGCGCAGGGGTCAAAGGCGTCCCTGACTGTCAGGCCGAAGCGGGAGAGGTTGTAGCGATTGACCTGGGCATAACCCAGCGAGAAGTTCCAGCCTGCGCTTTCCAGCGCTTCGGCGGTCGCAACCGCTTCAGGGAGAGTTTTCGGTTGGCGTTCGAGTCGGCCACCGACTACGCCTATGGCGTATGGATTGAATCCTGATTCAACCCGGACCACCGCCGCCATCGTCTGATGCGCGACCGTGGGGGCGCATTCCTGCGCCAGTGCGATGAAATCCAGCATGTGGAGCCCCCTTGTGTGAGGGCTCCATCATAAAAGCTTGGCTGCCTATATGCTATGTTTTGACGACCAATATTGTATATATTGGTGGTTTGATTTTGTTGTTTTGGTCGCCCTGTCAATAACTTAGGCTGCAGATTTCGTCTTGCTCTCCTGGGGGTTCTCGGCGCCCTCGTCCTCGCTCTCGTCTAGCGGGGTTGCCTCGTCGCCGGGCAGCAGGTGCAACTGGATGAGCGTGATCTTGGGGTACTTGAGGCGGATATGTTCAATCAACCGTCCGATGCTTTTGAACATCCTCGGCTTGTCGCGCTCGCGCCGCGTTGCAAGATGAATGTCGTCGTCGCGCCAAACTAGGCGAACTGTGATGTAGAAGCCTTCGTTCGGGTCTTGAGTGATGTAGAACCTCTTGACCGCCCCTTTCCTGACCGCCACTTCCAAATCGTGCTCGTTGATTGCGTTATCCGGGTTCCAGGGAGTCATAGACGTGGCTTCAATGCTGATAAGTTTGACAAATAAAGTAGCAAATTTTACTACCGAAGTCGTTCATTTTGGTATGGCGGATGTGCAGGGAAATTCCTACATATTGTATTTCTTTGTCATTGATTGTGGTCATTTCCGGCGTTGCCGGAAAGCGCGTGCTGCCGAGGTTTCGCTGTTCGCTCATCCCCTTCGGGGACCGCTACGCGGCCTCTCTGCCCGTTCCCTCCCTGTGGTCGGCTTGCCCTTGCGCCGTCCCGGCGCTGACGGCAGGGTGCTGTGGGCTGTGGAGACAGATCCCTTGCGCCGGCGTTTGATTTTGTCGCCAAGGGTTGATGGTGACAGCCTGGTACGAGCTGGTCGAGGGCTGTGTCACCAGCGGTGTGGGTGTTGGCTGGAGTCGGGGTCAAGGGCGCACCGCAGGCCGCAGCCCGGCCGCAGGCTGGGACCGGGCGAGGATGCGGGCGCAGCCGCACCCTTGATGCCGGCGTAGGCCGCCCTACCCTT
>Ga0206116_1000886_pt1 | contig 21229 bp, 24 predicted proteins | sample 3A1Ametagenome_FD_178000 | JGI IMG/M metagenome (GOLD analysis project Ga0206116, IMG submission 178000) | Enriched microbial communities from leaf-cutter ant dump, University of Wisconsin, Madison, United States - 3A1A | ecosystem: Environmental > Terrestrial > Nest > Insects nest > Nest dump...
CTTGAGCCGATCGGGTACATTCCGCCAGCCGAAGCCGAGGCAAACTACTACCGCAGTCGAACTGAGCAGGCTGCTGCTGCCTGACTCAAACAAAACGGCCTCCGCGAAACCCGGTGCGATTCATGCAGCCGTGCGAGCGGCGTTTAGATATAGCAGCGGTCGTAACCGAGCGGGTCGAGCTGTTCGTCGAACTGCCCTTTGAACACGTAGGGGCCGTCCACCGAGATCGTGACCTTCCCGCCGCGACGGGTGAGCCATGGAGTCGCCTCGTCATCGGGCTCGGACGTGAGGCCGGAGGGCGAGAGCGTGATCGAATTGCCGTCGACTTCTACGAGGCCGATCACATACGTGTAGATGTTCTCGTCCTCACCGTAGCGCCCCATCTTCCGGAAGTCGAAGTTGCACTCGACGATCTGTTCGCCGTACTGGATGAACATGCGCGGCGCGAGGGACTGCACGGAGATAGCACCGTTAGAAATGGCAGAATAGACGCTGAAGACCACCGCGACTGGCCCGCCCATCAACTCACCGATCCGGGGATTGACCTCGATCACCTCGGTGCCGGGCTCAGAAGCCGACGCGCCGGTGACGTCGCCCATGTGCCGCATGTAGGGGAAGCCGTCGAAACGTCCCGGATGGTCGGGTGCCGTAACCATCGCCATGCGACCGTCCGGCAGAAGGATTCCAGCACGAAGGTCCAGATCGTCGTTATCCAGCCCGTCGACGTTGTCGGTCCACACGGCTTTCACGATGATCTTCCTGGGGGCGTTTCTCCCCTTGAGCAGCGACACGCGATGGGTTTCGCCAGCCTTTGTGAGGGTGATCTTGCTCAGCGACACCTTCGGGGGAGCGGGGGCTGGCGCTGGCTTTGGAGCAGGAGGGGGCGCTTCGGCGACGGTGCCACCGAAATGCTTCACGAGGGCATCGAGTCCTCCGTTGAAGCCTTGGCCAACTGCGCTCAGGCGCCACATGCCATCCTTGCGGTAGATCTCGATCAGCATGATCGCGCGTTCGGCCTTGAAGTCGCTGCCTTGAAAGGCGTAGGACACCACGGTTTCACCACGACGCGTGATCTTGGCTGCGCATGGGCCGAGCCGACTCATCTCGCCCGCTCCATCGAGCGCCAGCGTCATCGTCAGCGAGTCAATCGACGCAGGCAGTCGCGCGAGTTCAAAGTCGAATCGGCCCCCTACGAGCCTCACCCCGCCGCACGGAGTCATGGGCTGGTTAAAGAAGGTCATGTAGGCATCCTGGGAGAGCTTCTTCTGAGCGTCCAGACCGAAGCAGGCTGCATCGACAGTGAGCCCCCCCGTGGTCAGTTCCAGCGCGATCGAAAAGGCACCGTCGCCAAGGCCGATGTCTGCAAGTTTGAGGCGCTGCCCGCGCGGAATATTCATTTTCTTTACTCCACCCAATAGTCCAACGTCACCGATCCGGTCAGAAGTACCGCGCCTTTCCGCCGCACACAGGCGTTGAGCGGATCAAGAGGAGACCGCCGCCACGGTTCTCGCGCGCAAGCCGAAGCAAGACGCCGACTTGCGCAGGCGCTGGGCCCAGTTGCGGTGTGTCGCTGGCTCGCACATCGAATCGTGCATGCGGAAGACCGCCGGCACATCCTCGCTGAGGATCCGTTCAGCCATCTCGAGGTCCGAGGCGTGCACGCTGTAGCAGGCGTGAATCACCGGCACCTGATCCGGGTGGATCGCCGTCTTGCCGATCAAGCCATGCGCCAGGTCTTCCTCGACTTCGCGTTCGAGTGTGGCCACGTCCTCCAGGTATTCGAAGACCGGTGCGCTCAGATTGAAACCACTCGGCCTGAAGGTCGTGACGAGCCGTGCGATGACCGGGCCGAGCGAGGTCTGGTATAGCGTGCGGCCGCGCGGGCGGCGCATGCCAAGCAGTGAGAGCAGGTCGTTACCGCCGATGCGCAGCGACAGCACCCGTTCGTGCACGCCGTCGCGTTCGAGAAGCTTGCGTAGCGCGATCATTTCGCGTTCGTCGAACACCTCCTTGGTTTCGAGCGTCGGCATGATCAGGTGGCCACGCCCCTTGAGCAGGCGCAGGTAATCGGGCATCACAGCGCGCGTCACCTTCGGCAGCACGAAGCCGTCGAGGCGCTCGCTGCCCGGCAGGGCCAGCACCGCTCGCATGACTTCGGGGTTGCGCACGCGCACGAAGCGCATCTGGTCGGCCGCGTAGCGCAGCGCGGGCATCGCTTCGGCCAGATTGCGCAGAGCGAGTGGGACATCCCGCGCATTCACGGCGTCCTCGGTGCAGAAGATGACCGAGCGCACCTCGGACAGCCTCTCGCCGCGCACCACTTCCAGCAGATCGGAGCGGGTGGCCGGGATATACAGGCTCGCTCCCAGTTCTGTCGCATCACGCATCGCGGGCACTCCTGATGATCGATACGGCGTGGTAGGGGAGGTCGGGTTGAACCTCGACAGGAACGTGCTTCTCGGCGGCGAGCGCGACGAGGTGTGCGACGCGATCGTCCTCGCGGTCGCGCACGATCACGCGCTCGGGGTAGCGGCGCAGCAGCACGCGCGTGGCTTCTCCGATGCCGGGCTTGATGAGGTTGTCGTCGGTTATCGCATAACGCTGCCGCGCCTCGGTCATGTAGGCCTGCGACACTCCGGCAAGCGCCTCGCGCGAAGGTGCATCGAGCGTGGGCAGCTGGTCGCTGGCGTGGAGCTCCATCGCGGCCGACACCACGTCATCCACGAACCAGCGCGACAAGTCGTGCGCGGCGAACTCGCGGAAGAAGACGCAGCCATGGAAGTCATCCGGGCCGATCGCTTCGTTCAGGATCGAACGGCTCACAAGGCCGCTGACGGTCGCATTGAGGATGCTCGACGAGATGAGGTAGTCCTCGCCCGATGCGGTGCGCGCGGCCGCACCGGCGAGATCCGTGAGCACGTTGAGGCCCGGATCGATCGCAGTGCCAACGACAGCGTTGTAGCTCGACACGGCGCTCGCCAGCACCCGGCTGATCACCCCCTTGCCCGTCCAGCCGTCCACGAAGGCGATGCCGGTGTCGCGGTGCGCGCGTGCAAGGATCTCGTCGAGTGCGTTGCCGTCGATGCCGCGATCCCGAATGATCGACACGGAATAGTGCGCGGGAAGGAAGCCGAACACCCGCTCGGCAAGGTGGGACACGATCGCCCCGACAGGAGTGCCCGCACGGGCGAGAGACACGACGGTCAGATCGGCGCCGTGGCGATCGACCAGCAGCCGCGTGAGCCGCAGGCAATCGCGGGCAAGGCGTTCACGATTGACCGCGTGGGCGCGGTGAAAGAGCGACAGGTAACGCTCGGACGGCACCCGTTCGGGCGAGAGCATTTCGCTATAGTGGCGTTGTCCAGACTGGATGAGGGCTTCCTTGCGTTCGAGATCCTCGTTGAAGGCGATCTCGATCGGCTTCAACAGGAACTCGACGTCGCCCGGACGATAGGAGCCGTGAAAGCGCATCTCAGGCCCCTCCCAGCAGACGGTTTATCTGGCTCGGACTCGGCACCAGAGCGTAGTCGCAGGCGCGCATGAAGGCGATGTCGGAGAGGCTGTCGCCCATGCCTATAGTCACGATCTCCCCGTGCTCGGCGCGCAACCGCTCGGCCAGGTGCTCGACGGCGGGCCGCTTGTCGAGCCACTCGGGCAGGACCGACAGGTTGTTGCCGTTTCGATGCACGGTCACGGGCAGCGAATTTTCGTCACAGTGACGGCGGGTAAAGGACTCGATCCCATCGAGGCTCTTCTCATCGCCTTCCTCGCTCTTGGCGCACACGTAGAACGGAACCGCGAAGTCCTCGATGATGCGCACCCTGACCTTCGCGCCGACGCCCGCGGCATGACGCTCGATCGCCGCGCTCACCCCCTGAAGGCCCGGGAGCGAATCGGCGGCATGGGAGGCGCTGCGCTTGAGCCACTCCGTCTCTGGGTCGCCGTCAGCGTCGAGAATCACGCCGCCGTAGTTCACGACCGCGCCGTGCTGGAAGTCCAGGCGCACGCGGCGGAACGCGTCGGCGTTGCGCGCCGTCACGGGAATCACGGCCATCTCCCGCGAGAAGAGGGAGAAGAGGCTGCCTTGCGCGGGGGTAGCAAACGAATGCGCGGTGCCGTCCTTGAGGTAGCCGACCGGCTTCAGATCTGGACGGTCCGGGCACTTGCGCTTCGACTGAAACAGCGTGTCGTCGAGGTCAGCGAACAGGAATTTCTTCAGCATAGTCATTGGGTTTGAATTGGATGAGTCGGCCCGCGAGCTGCTCGGCCAGAGCCTGCAGTGCCGCGTTCGGCTCGGTCTCATGGCAGATCAGCACGCGGCGGTACTGCTCGGGGCGCACGTTGTAGAGGTAGTTCGGCACGCCTTCGCCATAGGGATCCTGCACGTTCAGGCGCTCCGACACGTCGCCCCACAGGAGGATGGGCGAGCGGGTCGTGGCCTGAACGACGACGTCGACGCCAGAGGCGTCGAGCGCGCGGGCGAGGACGAAGGCGGCGTGCATGAATTCGCCGGTGCCGAGCACGAGCGTCGGGCCAGACACGCGCTCGCCGGCGATCCGTTCAACGAGGGCCAGTGGCAGGCGCACCGGGTGGATGCGCCCGAGACGCCCGTAGCCGCTGTCGTCGAGCCGGACCTCGCGCCCGTCGCCGCACTGCGCGGCCGCGCCCGGGACGATGGCCTGCCCGTTCGATTCGAACTGCCAGTGGCCGCTCACGGCGGCACCGACGGTACAAGGCCGCCCCATCCGCAGGGCGATGTCGCCGCGCCGCGCCTCACCCATGAAATCGCAGATGGTGGCCACATGCACGGCGCTGAGCGCGGACATCACGGTCTGGAGGACCTTCGTCAGATTGACGAAGGTGTTTCCGGTAGAAAGCTCGTCATCGATCAGCACGACTTGCGTGGCCGATCGAAGCAGCGCCTGCGCCCCGGCGTCCTGCGGCAGATGCAGGAAGACGCGCGGTGCGTGGCTATGGGATTCCTCGAAGGTCAGACAGGGGGCGCTCTCGATGCGATAGCGCGTCGTCTGTAGGTACAGGGCGGGCAGGTACGAATGGAGGCGGCGCCAGGATTCGAACACGCCTTGCCCGAGCCCGGTCGCGGTTTCCGCCATGCCCACGAAAACGACCGGACCTTGTGTGGCCGGTACGAGGCTGGCGAGATGCTGATGCACCGCGACCATGGCAGCGGGACGGGCCGGATAATGCTTCCCGAGCACCTTGCTCAGGAAGAGAAAGGCGCGACGCGGATTTGCCCGTGCGGCAAATCCGATCAGATCGTCGAGCTTGCCGTGGCAGGCCTCGACGACGAACTGCAGGGTGCCGGCCGGTAGATCGACCACGCGATGGTCGATCCGGGACGGGGACAGATCCGCGACGGCATGCGTCATGGCAGTTTCACCGCTTTGTTGATTTCGCCCACTCTCAGTCCGTCGGCGACGGGCGGCACGGTGGCGGCTGAGGTACCGTGAACGAACGTCGCGAGTGCGAGATACGGCAGGTTGGGACCGGCTAGGCAGGCCATCCCGATGCCGCCCGACCTGCGCGGGTTAATCTTCAGCACGCGCAGGCCTTCGTCGCCCTCGCGGAACTGGATGTTCACGTTGCCGTTGAGCTGGAACTGCTTGACGAGATGCGCGCAGGCACGCTGAATGTTCTCGCGCACGACGATCATTTGAGCGCCGGCGGAAAGAGACTTGCGACGCGCCACCGCGACCGTGAGTTTGCCCTCGTGCGCCACGCAGTCCACGCTGAATTCATGGCCCGCCAGATACGGCATCAGCAGCATCGGCTTGAAGTCACCCGCACGCTCGAACATCTCGCGCAGCGACCGAAGGTCGATGCGATAGGCGTTCCCGTCAAGCAACAAATCGATGGCATCTTTCGTCTCGGTGATCTGCCGGAAACCGATGCCATAGACGGACACAGACGGCTTCATGCACAGGACCGGATATCGCAAACGCATACGGCGACAGGCGTCCTCGAAGGTCGCGAAGTTGTTGAATACCTCGAAGTTGGTCGAGGGTGCGGTCGGCGCGTTCGCGGTGCGGTAGAACGCTTCTTTGTCGTGCAACAAGTCGAGCACGTCGGGGGCCGCCGCGCTCAGGATGTTCCCCCCCTGAGCGAGGAAGTCCTGACGGCGGCGAGCAGCAAGACTCGCTTCCTTCCCCGGAACGAAGATGTCGATGCTGTGCTCCTCGCAGAAGCCCAGACACCAGTCGATGTAATCCCCTCCGGTCAGGCCGCTCGGCTCTGCTGCCGCCTCATCGGCGGCGAGCAGGGCGACGGCATGTGGATTCGGAATGGAGCAGACCAGACGGAACTCTCGCTCGACGTCCCCCTCGCGGACGAGGGAGAGCACCGAGTGCACCGACGAGAAGGTCTTGTTGAACCAGACGCGAGCCATGCCGTGGGATCTTACAGATGGGGGGTGAGTTGGGGCATCAGATCCTGGAACGTGCGCCCGCCACCGTTCTCGCCGATGGCATGCATCTTCCACTCGCCGTTATGGCGATAGACCTTGGCCATGATCTGCGCCGAGTGGCTGCCCTGCACCGACAGGTCGTAGCGCGCGAGCTCGCGGCGGTTGGTGCCGTCGATGATTCGGCAGTACGCATTGGCCACCTGCGAGAAGTTCTGCCCGGTGAAGGAATTGACAGTGAACATCAGCGACTTCACGTTCGCCGGCACGCGCTCCAGATCGACCATGATCTGCTCGTCGTCACCATCGCCCTCGCCGGTGCGGTTGTCGCCAGTATGCTGGATGCTGCCGTCGCGGCTCTTGAGCTGACGGAACCACACGGTATCGACGATATTCCCCCGCTCGTCGAACATCAGGCAGGACGCATCGAGGTCGATCTCGGTCGTACCGCCGCCGAACCCGAAGAAGCCGCCCGACTTCTTCACGGCGTCCCAGCCGAGGCCCATAACCACCTTGGTCAGGGTGCCGCCCGCTTCCTTGCTTAGGGAAATCTTCTGCCCTTTCTGGAGATTCACTGCCATGTTTCCGAACTCCTCAGTTGGTACTGCCTGTTGATGAAGGTGGCCAGCATCGGCCGATAAAGCGTCGGTCAGCGGCGATCACGTCGCCGCCGTTCGAATAGTCAAATACGTCACAGCAATCAGTTATATCGAGGCATGATCCGATATCAATTTCCCCGCGCTGGTATCTGAAGGGCATCGGAGCGTGTGCGCGAAGGTGAGCGTTGGCCGACGCGCACCGTGCGAACTGCCGCCGTAGCAACCATACGCCGCGGCGCAGGCCCACGCGGGCGATGAGACGGTGCCCCGTCTCCGAACACGAATGCCCGGTGCTCGCCTTGCGCCAAGCGCAGGCGTAGCCCTTGCGCGGCGAGCGGTAGCGCTGATACAGCCGAATGGCGAGCAACGCGGAGCGCACAAGCACTAGGCGCGCACCTTGAGTTTCTCGGCGAGCCACGCGAGGAAGCTCTGCCGGTTGCACGAGGAGACGAGCACCTGCCGCTGCCTCGAAAGCGCAACACGACGCCTTCGCCGCTCGTGACGCTGTTCACGAGGCCACCGAAGAAGCCCTGACTCTGTGAAGTCAAGGCTGCGATCTCGTAATTGAGCGTGCTGTCCCAGGCGATCACGTGGCCGTTATCCACCATGATCTCCTTGCCGGCGATGACGTCGAGGACGAAGAGCGATCCGAAGCTGCCCACTGCGACTTGACCCGTCCCGCACGTCTGGCCGATGAAGAAGCCCCCCTGTACCGGCGAAGAGCGCGTTGCCGATCCCTTGGCTGCGGGCCCTCACCTGCACGTCGGAACTCGCGGCGATGTACGCGCCGTCGCTCAGGCAGTATTGGCGCGAGCCGACGTCGAGCACCTGGATCGAGCCCGGCATCATGGGCGAGAGCAGGCAGTCCCCGTCGCCGCGCTTGGCCTCAATCTTCTGCTGGAAGAACGACTCCCCGTTGGTGAGGCGGCGCATCGCTGCCTGCATGAAGCCGCCCTGCACCGAGCCGGTGAGGTCCAGAGCGTCCTCGATCATGACCATCGCCCCTGACTCGCAGAAAATGGTTTCGCCCTTTCGCAGCGAGACATGCAGGAACGGGTCGATTTTGCCCGTGACGGAGAAGGTGGGCATTGCAGTCCTTGTGTCGTATCAGCGGAACATGCCGAGGGCACGTGCCTGTTTCACCCACTCGGGGTACTCGGCCATCAGGAGTTCGTAAAGCGCGTCATCCGAATACTCGTCGGGGCGCTTCACAGAGAAGTAGTTGCCGTTGTCGATGAGGCGCCCCGAGAGCTCGTCGAGCTTCTCGAGGAACGGGAAATCGGAGTCTGCAAAGGCGAGCAGCCGCTTGTTTTTCGACTTGCGTCCCTGTCCGATCCCCATGAACTGCCAGAAGATGGGCTCGTGGCTCGAGTCGCGCAGTTGCCGCTCCGTCATCCCCATGTTAGAGGTGCTGCCGTCGGTGACGAACATGACGTAGGTGGGCACGTCCGCTTTGCGGACCTGGCTCGGGCCGGCGGGGGGCGCGTTGCTGAAGTAGAGCTCGCGGATCGCCTCCATCGCGCGCCCGTACCGGGTGTCGCCTTCCAGCGGGTGCTTGCTGCGCAGGCCCGTCACATAGGCGTGGCAGTTGGCGAGCGTCATCGGCTCGGGGTGATGGACGTTCTTGCCGAACAGGAAGACGTCGATCTCCCCGTCGTCATCTAAGCGGCACCCCAGCGCGAGAATGCGCTCGGCGAATTGCTGCACGGCGCCCGTCTTGTAGAGCTTGTCCATCGAGGCGGAGATGTCGAGGCACAGGCATACCCGGGTACGGTGCCCGCCAAGGCCGACCTTTTCGAGACAGATCTTGGCCTCTTGACCAGCGAAACGAGCTGGGGCGCTTCCTTCCCGACTCGTTTCTCGAGCGAAATTTTGCTCGGGGCAGCAGGCGACGGCGCAGGAGCGCTCTCGGCCACCGATCCTCCGAAGTGTTTCACCAAGGCATTGAGTCCGCCGTTGAACCCTTGCCCGACCGCGTTGAGGCGCCACACGCCGTCCTTGCGGTAGATCTCGATCAGCATGACGGCGCGTTCGGCAACGAAGACGCTGCAGTCGAAGCGGTGCGACACGACTTCCGAGCCGCCCAGGAGGAGCCGAGCCGAACTGGGTCCGAGCTCGGCCATCGCGCCAACGCATCGCGATCATGAGCGCCTCGATTGAGGCCGCTAGGCGTTCGAGATCGAACGCAAAGCCGCGTTCACCCTGCACGCGGACTGCGCCGCAAGGTGTCGAGGGCTGGTTGAAGAACGTCATGTACCGCTCGTCGCTCAGGCGCCGCTGCGCATCGAGGCCGAAGCAGGCGACGTCGAGCGTCAGCCCTCCCGTGTCGAGCGTTACGTCGAGAACGAAGGGTTTGCCGCCGAGACCCAGATCCTGCAGCTTCACGCGTTGCCCGCGAGCGATGTCCATGCCGTGGGGAGGTCCTGTAGAGGAAAGACAAAACAACGGCCCGGCTCACGCGCACCGGGCCGTAGCAATCAGCTCAGATGCTCAGACGTTCAGACGTTCACGCCGAAATTGCGCGCGAGGGGGCCGAGGCCGCCGGCGAAACCTTGTCCGATGGCCTTGAACTTCCAGTCGCTTCCGTTGCGGTAAATCTCACCGAAGATCATTGCGGTCTCGACCGAGGCGTCTTCCGATAGGTCGAAGCGGGCCACTTCCGTGTTGCTGTCCGCGTTGACGCAGCGCACGTAGGCGCTCGACACCATGCCGAAGTTTTGGCGGCGGGCTTCGGCTTCGTTGATAGTCACGCACACCGAGATCTTCTCGATCTCGGCTGGGACCTTGTCGAGTTCGACGATGATCGACTCGTCGTCGCCATCGCCCGCGCCGGTCCGGTTGTCGCCGGAGTGCTGGACGCTGCCGTCAGCCGACTTCGCCTGGTTGTAGAAGATGAAGTCGGAGTCCGAGCGGACCTTCCCGCCGTTGTTAAGCATGAACGCGCTTGCGTCGAGGTCGAACTCCGCGCCATCGGTCGCGCGGGCATCCCACCCGAGGCCGATGGTCATCTTCTTCATGCCGGGCGCTTCCTTGGACAGGTTGACGTTGCCGCCTTTTTGCAGACTGATTGCCATCGATGCTTTCCTTTTGCTGGTTGGAGGGTGTTGCAGGGTTACTGCACAGTGATTCCGTGGGCGGTGGCGAGCGCATGCAGCCCGCCGGCATAGCCCTGGCCCACGGCGCGAAACTTCCATTCGCCGTTGTGCCGATACACCTCGCCGAAAATCATGGCCGTCTCGACCGAGGCGTCCTCGGAGAGGTCGAAACGCACGATCTCTGCGTCGTTATCGAGGTTCACAAGGCGGATGTACCCGCTCGACACCATGCCGAAGTTCTGGCGCTTGGCGTCGGCCTCGTGGATGGTCACCGCAACGACGAGCTTCTCGATGCCTTGCGGGATCTTGTCGAGGACGACCTTGATCGCCTCGTCGTCGCCGTCGCCGGCCCCGGTGCGGTTGTCGCCCGTGTGCTCGACCGAGCCGCACGCGCTACGCAGTTGGTTGTAAAAAATGAAGTCGGCGTCCGAGCGGACCTTGCCGTTGGGGCCGACCATGAACACGCTCGCGTCCAGATCGAAATCGTCACCGGAAGTCGAACGGGCATCCCACCCCAGACCGATCAGCACGTTCCTCAGATTCGGGTTGGTCTTCGAGAGGCTGACGTTGCCCCCCTTCTGCAAACTGATTGCCATCGCACTACTCCTACTTGTTTACATGCTGTAACACCTATGCATCGAGACGCCTTCTTTAAAAGTCCCGAAACGCCGCGAAACCAGTGCTGTCATATACTTTTCGATTTAGCCGTTAAGCATATTTAGTCGATGCAAATTAGCACTAAAATCAAGATGCTTTTCCGCGGTTGAATACACGCCAATTGCGCTATTAGCCTTATTATGCTTAAGGATGTGACAGAATCAACATATGAAATAAGATTTCATTGATGCCCGTCGACACGGTGCATAAAGTGCAGCTTTGCATTGGCTAGCCTCGCATATTATGCCTTTCGGAACTTCCAGAAAGCATGGAACTGTGATGTACATATTCGCAAAACTCTGATACATATTGATGAAGAACACCCCCATCCCGCCCGGTTTCCTGTTGTCCCATCCGGCCCACTTCACCGCGCTCGGATTCGGCACGGGACTGAGTCGTGTTGCGCCGGGAACGGTGGGTACGCTCGTGGGCTTGCCGCTCTTTCTTCTACTGCGCGATCTCGCGTTCCCGGTGCAGCTGCTCGTGCTGGCCGGGCTGTTCGTGGTCGGCTGCCATATCTGCGACGTTGCGGGCCAGGCGCTGGGCGTGCCCGATCACGGGGGGATCGTGTGGGACGAGATCGTCGCCTATGCCATGCTCCTCACCGCCATGCCGCAATCGTGGGGATGGTGGATCGGCGCCTTCGTTGCTTTCCGCTTCTTCGACATCCTCAAGCCACCGCCGATCGGCTGGCTCGACCGGCGTTTCAAGAATGGCTTCGGCGTGATGCTCGATGACCTGATGGCCGCCGCATACGCCATTGCCGTGCTGGTCTTGATCCGAAATTTGATTTAGCCCTACCGCCCCCCGAGCATTGGCTCACCGATTTCAACAGGAGGAATTCAAAATGCGTCGCCTTCCCGTCTATCTGCTCATCGACACTTCCGGCTCCATGACCGGCGAGCCCATCGAAGCCGTCAAGGTTGGCCTGCAGACCATGGTCTCGGCCCTGCGTGCCGACCCCTACGCGCTCGAAACGGCCTTCCTGTCGGTGATTACGTTTTCGGATACCGCCACCCAGCTGGTTCCGCTCACCGAGCTCGTCCAGTTCCAGGTGCCCACGATCAGCGCGAGCGGGACGACCGCGCTGGGCGGAGCGCTGTCGTTGCTGGCCGACTGCATCGCGCGTGACGTCAAGAAAACCACCGCTGAAGCCAAGGGTGACTGGAAGCCGGTGTGCTTTTTGCTGACCGACGGCCAGGCGACCGACGACCTGAACCGCGGCATCGAGGCGCTCAAGCGCGTCAAGGTTGGCACCCTCGTCGCTTGCGCTGCTGGCCCCGGCGCCAACACCAGTGAGTTGCGCAAGATCACGGAGGCTGTCGTCACGCTCGACACCGCCGACTCGAACACGCTCAAGGCCTTCTTCCAGTGGGTCAGCGCGTCCGTGTCCGTCTCTAGCCAGAAGGTCGATCGCGCCAAGGAAGTCGACGGCCTGTCCGAGCTGCCCCCGCCGCCGCCGGAAGTGAACGTCGCGATGTGATGTGCGTGGGCGTCCCGGCCGGGGCGCCTTGAATGCAGCGGGGCCCCGCGCCTCGCCGTTGTTACCCCAATACGGCAGGAGCAAAAGATGGCAGTCAGTCTCAAGAAAGGGCAGGGCGTGAGTTTGCGCAAGGACGAGTTCGACCTCTCGGCGGTCACGATCGGACTCGGCTGGGATGTCACAACCGAAAAAAAAGGGATCCTCGGATCGATCTTCGGCAGCAAGCAAGAGGACTATGACCTCGACGCGATCGCGTTCCTTGTCGGCAAGGACGGGAAGGTGCAGGACCTCGGCGTCGATGCCAACCGCAACATCACGCTCGAGCGGTCGGACGTCATCTTCTACAACAACCTAAAGCACCCGAGCGGCGCGATCTGGCTCACCGGGGACAACCGCACCGGCGATGGCGATGGCGACGATGAGCAGATCATCGTGCGCCTCAATGACCTGCACCAACGCTACGAGCGCATCGTCTTTGTGGTGGCAATTTACCAGGGCAAGCAGAAGGGCCAGGACTTCGGCAAGGTGCAGAACGCCTTCATCCGCGCCGTCGACGCCCGCGGCAAAGAGATCTGTCGCTACAACATCAGCGGCGATGCCTCGTTTTCCCCTTATTGCTCGATGACCTTCGCGGAGTGCTCCCGTCAGGGCAGCGGCTGGGAGTTCCGCGCCGTCGGCAACCCGCACGAGACGGACCGCTTCGTCGACGTGCTCAAGCCCTACATCTGAGGAGTGCGGCAATGAGTGCAAACCGCCGCCTCCCGGTCTATCTGCTGATCGATACCTCCGGCAGCATGCGGGGCGAACCCATCGAATCGGTGAATGTCGGCCTGCGCGCAATGCAGACCTCGCTGCGTCAGAACCCATATGCCATCGAGACGGTGCATCTGGCGGTCACAACCTTCGATTCGGTCGTCAAGGACGCGCTGCCGCTGACCGCGCTCGAGGACGTTTCGATGCCCGAGATCACGTGCCCGAGTTCGGGTGCGACGCTGCTCGGGGAAGCGCTCGAACACGTCCTGGAACGGGTGCGCAAGGACCTGCTCCACTTAACGCCGGAGCAGAAGGGCGACTGGGCGCCGCTCCTCTTTGTCATGACCGACGGCAAGCCGACCGACACGCTTGCCTTCAGCGAAGTTGCGCCGCGCGTGCGTGCGTTCCCGTTCGGCCAGGTGATCGCCTGCGCCGCCGGCCCCAAGGCAGACCCCGCGGGGCTGCGAGCGCTCACCGACCGCGTCGTGAGCCTCGATACGATGGATAGCGCCGCCTTCACGGCCTTCTTCCAGTGGGTGTCGAGCACGGTCACCGGCGGAAGCATGTCCGTGGGCGCGGCCTCCTCGCTTAACCTGCCGCCGCCCCCGCCCGAAGTGAACGTGGTTCTGTAACACCACCCGACAAGGAATAGAACATGCGCCGACTGCCTATCTATCTTCTCATCGACGTTTCCGAGTCGATGGTGGGCGAAAACATTCGCCTGATGCAGGAGGGCCTGGAACAGCTGGTCCGAACCCTTCGTGCCGATCCGTATGCCCTGGAGACAGCCTACATCTCGGTGATCGGTTTCGCCGGCAAGGCCAAGACGCTCACCCCACTCGTGGAACTGGTCCAGTTCTACCCGCCGCGGCTGCCCCTTGGCTCGGGCACGTCGCTCGGCGCGGCGATGACGCATCTGATGAACGAAATGTCGCGCGACGTGAAACGCACGACCGTCGAGGTGAAGGGCGACTGGAAGCCGATCGTGTTCGTGCTCACCGACGGAAAGCCCACAGACGACATAGATCTGGCGGCCAATCGCTGGAAGAAGGATTTCGCCAACCGCGCCAGTCTCGTCGGCATCGGCGTCGGCAAGACCGCGTCGCTCGCTGCCCTGCAGAAGTTCACCGAAACGGTCCTCAGTCTCGATGCGAACACGCCGGCGGACTTCAAGCGTTTCATCGATTGGGTCAGTCGTTCGGTCTCGACCCAGAGCCGAAGCGTGAGCGCAAACCAGGACAGCAAGATCAGTCTCGCCAAAATTGACGACGACATCATGAGGAAGATCGAGGGCATCGCGAAGGCGGCGACCGTCGACGAGGATTTCGTGATCATCGCGGGCAAGTGCCAGACGACGAAGCTGCCGTACCTCATCAAGTATGAGCGCCTGCCACAGAAATTTGAGATACGGGAAGTGGAAATTTTGGCCGACCGCTTTAACTTGGTTGGCGTGCACCCGGCCGAAAAGGACTACTACGAGCTGAGCGACGAGCGTGCCTTGGCCCTCACCGTCAATACGGATCGGCTCATGGGCGCCCCGGGCTGCCCGCACTGCGCCAATCGGTTCGCGCTAGCGATGTGCGGCTGCGGACAGATACTCTGCGTCAAGGGACTGGGCGAGGCGGTATGCCCAACCTGTAACGCCGAGTTGAACATGCAGAGTAGCGATGACGAAGGCTTCGACGTCAATCGCGCACGAGGCTGACAAACCATGACGCCGGAACAACTGAATTACCTGCGAGGCCTCCTCCGCGCAAACGAGGACAACCTCTTCCGCTCCTTCGTTTTGTGGCCGCACTTCGGCGATCTTGTTAAAGATTTCGAGCGAGACGTGCTCGTCGCATGGCAGGAGTACCTGCAGTTCACGAAGCGTGCCCCGCAGACTCTGAATAATGCGGCAACGGCCTACCAGAAGCTCGTGCTCCCCGAGTTCCAGCCTGCTCCGGTGGTCTCGCGCCCAGCCGCGCATCCGCTCCCGATGCCGCGCTCGTCTTCGAAGAAGATCACGCAGGGTATTCAGAATGGCGCTCCCACGCCGGTTCGCGTTCCGGGCGTGGACGCGGAGCCAATCAGCCCGCTGCCACGAACGTCCGCGGCACTGCCACCCCTCGCCGCACCGGTAAACGCGACCGGCACGACCCACGCTGTCGCTGCGCAACCTCCGGTGCGTCCGACCCCGGTTGTCGCGCCGGTCGCGCCCGTACCCGCCGCTTCGAGCCCGGCTCCGAACGTACCCGCTCAAGCGCCAGCCTCCGCCCCGGCAATCCAGCCCGCGCCGAAACCGGCTTCGACGACCGCGCAACGTCCGGTCTTGCGCTTCAGCGTGAAGAATGCGCGCCAGGGCGAGCCGTTCGAGTGCGACATCGCGATCGAACCGTCGGCGGTCAAGCCCCGGATGATCGGCATCACGTTTCCCGACGGCATGGAGCTCGTGGCGGACACGACCAACTGGCGCATCACGGGCATCCCGAAACTGAGCGGCGAATTCAACCTGTCGGTGGAATACCGCTACCCCGAAGACTCTCCGCTGGTCATACGCTCAGCCACGCTCGCCTTCATCGTCAATCCCGACCCGCAGACCCTGTGGAAGGACCTCCCATCGGACCGCAGCGCACCCTTCTGGAAGGAGGATACCGCCCACAGCGTTGCCGTGAACGCGGACGCCCGCATTCTCGCCGCTCGCCGGCGGGGACGGTCCCATGCTCACAAGGGCACCTGCTGCGACGATGACTACTTCATCGAGATCGATCCGACGCACGGCTGGTTTCTTGCTGTCGTCGCGGACGGGGCGGGCAGCGCAAAGTTCTCCCGCCGTGGCTCGCAGGTCGCCACCCAGGTCGTGGCGAGCTTCATGCGCAACGCCTTCTCGACCCCGGACGGACAAACGCTCCTCGAGGCTGCTACCGACTACGCGAACGGCCAGCAGCCGGGTGTGCCGCCCGACGAGAAATCGGTCGAGGGGCAGACGGTTCGCAATGCGCTCTACGTCACGATGGGTCACGCGGCCCACGCCGCCGTGCGCGCCCTGCGCGATGAAGTGGCCGCCCGCCCGGACATCATTTCCAACATCAAGGAGCTGTCGACAACGCTCCTGATAGGACTCGCCCGCAAGGTCGGAAGCCGTTGGTTCTGTGCCGCCTACTGGGTCGGGGACGGCGCCGTCGCGGTGTATCGCAAGAACCAGGAAGTCGTCCTGCTGGGCGACCCGGACAGCGGCGAATTCTCGGGGCAGACCCGCTTCCTTACCGTCGACGAGGTGCAGCAGGACTCGCTGCTTCGCCGGCTGCGCTTCACTGTCGTCGATGACATGACCGGCTTCGTGCTCATGACCGACGGCGTGTCCGACCCGAAATTTCCGAGCGAGATGCAACTCGGCAAGCTCTCCGAATGGGACGCGCTGTGGCAAGAGATCGACACCGAAGTGCATCTGCAGGACGCCGCTCAAGCTGACGCGCGCTTGCTCGAGTGGCTCAACTTCTGGGCAACCGGTGAGTACGACGACCGGACCATCGCAATCATTTACTGACGCTCATCATGGCATCGATCATTACCCTCACGGCTAGCGACGGCTCTACGGTCCAGTTCGTCGATGAACGCAAGGCGTCGGGCGGTCTCAAGGATGTCTTCTTTTCCCCCACCAAGGACTACGTCGTCGCGTTCTACCGCGACAAGATGGAGCCGGTGGTCAAGGAGCGCCTGAACCTGATCACCGGCACGTATCGGGAGCGAGTGTTCAACCAGGAAGGCGGGGACTATCTGAGGAACCTGTTGGTCTGGCCGACCGCGACTGTCGAGCACGAGGGGCGCCTCGGCGTCGTAGTGCCATTCTTCGCGCGGCATTTCTTCTTCGAGCACGGCTCGCGCAACGATGACCAGTTGCTCGGAATCCGCAACCGTGAGAAGGAAGGCAAGTGGTTCGCCTCAGCCAAGAACCGCTCGAAGTTTCTCGACCCGCGCGAACTCGGCGACGGCATGACCCAGCTCAAGACCTGCCTGATGATGGCGCGCGCGGTGCGGCGCCTACATTCGGCGGGCCTCGCGCACTCGGACCTCAGCTACAAGAACGTGCTGATTGATCCGTCCTCGGGCCGCGCCTGCCTGATCGACCTCGACGGCCTGGTCGTTCCCAACAAGTTCCCGCCCGACGTAGCCGGGACGCCGGATTTCATCGCACCGGAAGTGGTCGCGACCTCCATGCTCGACCGATACGATCCGAAGCGCCACCTGCCGTCGCGCCTCACGGACCAGCATGCGCTAGCCGTGCTGATCTATATGAACCTGCTCTTCCGTCACCCGCTGCGCGGGGATAAGGTTCATGACATGAACGACACGCAGCGCGACGAGGATCTCGCGATGGGCGAGCGGGCACTCTTCATCGAGCACCCGACCGACAAGTCGAATCGGGTCAAGCTCGCTAACGTGCCTGCGTCCGAGCTGCCGTGGAAGGACACCGAGAAGCTGCCCTTCACGACCACCGGCCCCTATGTGGCCGACCTCGTCCGCCGCGCGTTTATCGATGGGCTGCATACCCCCTCCGCGCGTCCGACGGCGGACGAGTGGGAGACGTCCCTCGTGAAGACGATCGATCTCCTGCAGCCGTGCCAGAACCAGCAGTGCCACCAGAAGTGGTTCGTCTTCGACAACTCAACCAAGCCCTGCTGTCCGCACTGCGGCACGCCGTTCAAGGGCAAATTGCCGATCCTGAACCTGTACTCGTCTCACAAGGCGGGCAGTTTCCGGCCCGACAACCACCGCCTGATGGTCTATTCCGGCCAGTCGGTGTTCCAGTGGCACGCCACCCGCCGCGTCTTCCCAAACGAGCGCCTGACGCCCGACCAGTCGAAGCGCGTGGGCTACTTCGTCCGGCACAACGACGAGTGGTACTTCGTGAATGAGCGACTGACTTCGTTACGCGACGTGAAGGCAAATCAGGACGTGCCGCCGGGCGGCAAGATCAGGCTCGAGGATGGTGGTCAGATCCTGTTCGACAAGGAGCAGGGAGGCCGCCTCGCCGTCGTACAGATGGTTGCCCAATGATCGCCGGGGCACGGATGCGGGATAACAGCGACGCCCTGCGTGAGCTACTTGACCACTCTGAACTGAACCTCAACGAGACGCTGGCCCGCTTCAACCGCGGCTAGGCCAAGCCGATGGCGCTGCGCACGCTCAAGAGCTATCTGGCATCGCATGACGCGAAGACGCGGGTGAACTGCTCGGACGGGGTGCTCGAACGCATGCGCAAGGTGCTGAGACCGTATCCGACGGAGGACTCGTAGCCGCTCGGAAAATTTACGCGCTGCCTGCCATACGCATACTCGGATCACCTAAAAACACTTCCCCTAGCTCTCGAAGGACTCCAACCATGGAACACTTTGGTTTTCCGCTTGAAGCGATCATCATATTTTTTGCAGTGGTCGCGCTTTCAGTCTATCTGGACCTCTTCGCTCACAAGAAAAGCGCCGAGATCACCTTCGGCGATGCGGCTCGCTGGTCTGTCTTCTGGGTCACGCTGGCGCTGGCCTTCTACGGTTACCTGTGGATCCGCTTCAGTAAGGAATGGGCAGACCTGTACCTCGCCGGCTACGCGCTCGAGAAGTCGCTGTCGGTCGACAACCTGATGGTCTTTATGGCGATCTTCGCCTCGTTCGGCATCAAGGGTATCCTGCAGCACCGCATCCTCTACTACGGGATCGTCGGCGCGTTGGTGTTCCGTGGCGTGTTCGTGATGATTGGCACGGGGCTCTTCCTCGCGAGCCCGTATGTGGGCTTCCTCTTTGCCGCCTTCGTGATCTGGAGCGGCTTCAAGATGCTGCAGGGCGACCGCGATGACGATGACGAAATCGAGGATTACTCCAATCACTGGAGCGTGCGCCTGACCGGCAAGATGATGCCGGTCTACACCAAGCTTCACTTGGACCGTTTCTTCGTGCGGCATCACGAGATCCTGGAAACCGGTGAGGAAAACGGCAAGGCCAGCAGCATCACCCGCAAAGGCACGATGTACGCGACGCCGGCGTTCCTGTGCCTGATGGCGATCGAAACGTCTGACATCGCGTTTGCTTTTGACTCGGTCCCAGCTGTCATTGCCGTGACGCAGGAACCGCTGCTTGTGTACGCAGCGATGATCTTCGCGATCCTTGGCCTGCGCAGCCTGTACTTCGTGCTTGCTGCACTTACCAAGTACCTCGTGCACCTGGAGAAGGCGGTCATTGGCCTGCTGTTCTTCATCGGCGCGAAGATGGCACTCCAGTCGTGGAACCACGCGATCGGCGACACCGGCATCCACATCTCGCCGTCGGCGAGCCTCATGATCGTACTGGGCATACTCGGCGCCGGCGTTGTCGCCTCCTTTCTCTTCCCCGTCAAGGAAGAAGAAGCGAAAGAGGCTGTTTGAGCAACTTCAAACCCCTGAAATGCCGCCGCACGCGAATGGATGCGGCGGCACAGTACCGCAAACCTGGAGAATTCGATGGCATTCGTGGATTAGCTGAAGAAGAACGTTACCGAGGCGCGTGACGCGATCAATACCGAACTGACCAAGTTCAAGTCGAAGGATTTGCTCGATGTAATCCTCGCTGGCAGCGCCCTGGTGGCCTACGCGGACGGCACTGTCTCGGCCGAAGAAAAGCAGAAACTGATCGGCTATCTGCGCACGTCCGACCAGCTCAAGGTCTTCGACGTGAACGGGATCATTAAGTCGTTCCAGCGTTGTGTCGAGAAATTCGAGTTCGATGCGACGATCGGCACAGGCGAGGCGATGCAGGCGATCACCAAGTTCAAGGGCAAACCGCAGGCACAGCTGATCGTGCGTGTGTGCTGCGCGATCGGCGCGGCCGACGGCGACGGCGACTTCGACGAGAGGGAACGTGCAGTCGTGCGTCGCATGTGCTCGGAGCTCGCGCTCAATCCCGCGGACTTCAGCTTATGAACAGCGTTCTTCTGAATCGCATCGGGTTTCGCGGAGGCCGTTTTGTTTGAGTCAGGCAGCAGCAGCCTGCTCAGTTCGACTGCGGTAGTAGTTTGCCTCGGCTTCGGCTGGCGGAATGTACCCGATCGGCTCAAGCAAGCGGTGATGGTTGAACCATGAGACCCATTCGAGGGTGGCGAGCTCGACTGCTTCCACACTTTTCCAGGGGCCACGCCGGTGGATGACTTCCGCCTTGTAAAGCCCGTTAATGCTCTCGGCCAAGGCGTTGTCGTAGCTGTCGCCGCGGCTGCCGACCGACGGCTCGATACCCACCTCACTCAGTCGCTCGCTGTAGCGGATCGAGACATACTTCGAGCCGCGGTCGCTGTGATGGATCAAGGCGTTGCGCTGGGGCTGACGCGCCCACAGGGCCTGCTCCAGGGCGTCGAGGACGAATTCGGTGTGCATGGATCGGCTGGGCTAACGCGCCAGCCCACGATGTAGCGGGCGAAGACGTCGATGACGAAGGCCACGTACACGAAACCCTGCCAGATCGAGACATAGGTGAAGTCGGAGACCCAAAGCTGGTTCGGCCGCTGCGCGGCGAACTGACGATTGACGCGATCGCGCGGACAGGGTGCCACCGGGTCGGCCCGAGTGGTCCGTACCGCCTTGCCACGCATCGCGCCACGCAATCCTTGCGCCCGCATCAGCCGCTCGACCGTACAGCGGACGACCTCAATGCCCTCGCGCTGCAACTGCCACCACACCTTGCGCGCCCCATACACTTGCAGATTCGCCCGCCAGCCCCGCTCAACTTGACCCGCCAACACCTCGTCGCGGCGAGCCACGGCGCGTCGATAAGCGGACGGGGCGACCTGCAGTACCCTGCAGATCGGCTCGACCCCGAAGCGCTCACGGTGCGTGTCGATGAAACAGTTCATCACTTGTTGCGGCGGCCGAGCTCCGCCTGTGCGAAATACGCCCTGGCCAGGCGCAGGATTTCGTTGGCCTTCTTCAACTCGCGTACCTCGCGCTCCAACTCCTTGACGCGGGCCGCCTCCGCGCTGGTGACCCCATCACGCTGCCCGGTGTCGCGCTCGTACCGGCGAACCCAGTTCGACTGCGTCGGCGCGCGGCAGCCGATCTTGGCGGCAATCGATTCGATCGCTGACCACTGTGATCCGTGTTCGCCGCGCTGCTCGAACACCATGCGCACAACCCGCTCGCGCACTTCGGGGGAGAACTTGCTTGTCTTCTTCATGGCTCCATCTTCTCAAGAGTTGGAGCCTCCGCGAAACCCGGCGCGATTCA
>Ga0206116_1000889_pt1 | contig 21155 bp, 14 predicted proteins | sample 3A1Ametagenome_FD_178000 | JGI IMG/M metagenome (GOLD analysis project Ga0206116, IMG submission 178000) | Enriched microbial communities from leaf-cutter ant dump, University of Wisconsin, Madison, United States - 3A1A | ecosystem: Environmental > Terrestrial > Nest > Insects nest > Nest dump...
GTTCCTGCTGGCCACCTCGGGCGCCGCCGATGACACGCAGGTGCACACGCACCTGTGCTACTCGGAGTTCGGCGAGATCATCGACGCGATCGACGGCCTGGGTGCCGACGTCACGTCGATCGAGGCCGCGCGCTCGCGCATGGAGGTGCTGCCCGCGATCCGCAACCACGGCTACGAGCGCCAGATTGGCCCGGGCGTGTGGGATATCCACTCGCCGCGCGTGCCGTCCACCGAGGAGATCACCGAGCTGCTGCAGCTCGCCAAGGAATCCATCCCCGGCAAGCAGCTGTGGGTCAACCCGGACTGCGGCCTCAAGACCCGCGCCTACCCGGAGACCAAGGCCACGCTGGAGAACCTCATCGCGGCAACGCAGGCGGTGCGAGGGGCGTAGCGCCTGGTGTCGAGGCATCTCGTCAGTGTGGAGAGAGCACTCCGATGATGTTGCCTTCCGTGTCACGGAAGCGTCCCCAGTAGCCTTGGGTCGCCTCCACTGGCTGCTTGGGCTCCACGATTTCGCCGCCGTGCGCTAGCACGCGGTCGAGGATCACTTGGAGGTCATCGCCGCCGTCGAGGTACGTGACGATGCCTTCGCCGGATGGGTGCCAGTCGCGTCCGCACGCGATGGAGCCCACGCCTCCTGGCAAGAGTGACTTGGGCTCGCCGTCTCCGATGTCCTCAAGGGTTGTCTGCATGTCAAACACGGCCTCATAAAACGCCGTGGCCCGCTGCAAGTCGCTCGCAGGGATCTCGAACCACACCAACATGTCGCCTCCCGCAACCGAGGCTACGCCGCACATGCCCTCCTCCACACAATCTGGGATGACCCGAATTGGCCCGGCCCAGATACCAGGCATGTTGCTGCACAGGGGTGGGCCAAGGCACAGGATTGTGTGGAGGAGGGTCACCAGGGGCGCGGCACGGCGGTGGTGCGGAGCTACTCCTGCGGCAGCGTGTACTGCCAGTAGCCCACGTCCAGCCACCGGCCAAACTTGCGGCCCACCCCCTCCAGATGCCCACTCTTTACAAACCCCACCGACTCGTGCAGCGCCACCGATGCGTCATTGGGCAGAGCGATGAGTGCCACTACCGATCGCACGGGTGCGTGAGGGCCGTCGTGCACGGCCGCGATGCGCCGCAAGAGCTGCGCATACAGCGACCTGCCAACTCCCATGCCGTGTGAGGCGCGATCGACGTACACCGAACTCGTCACCGTGTGCCGATAGGCGGCACGCTCGTGGAATGGCGCGGCATACGCGAAGCCCACCACGCCGAGCGCATCAGTGGCCACGAGGTATGGCAGGCCGGCGTCGAGTACGGACTGCGCACGGGCGGCCATGGTCGCGGGCTCTACGGGGTCCACCTCGAATGTGGCGGTGTCTGCGGCAACGTAGTGGTTGTAGATCTCGGCAAGGCGAGCCGCATCACGGGCCGGGTCCACATCTCGCAGCATGGAAGCCATTGTGGCGCGCTGGGCACAAAACACTCGACTATCTCAGGCGCCACGCGCCGTGCGGTGCCAGGATGAGTCTGCACACGGTGTGCGCTGATAGGGGAGTGGAAATGAATGTGCGACTTTTTGGCGTGATCGCAGCGGGGGCACTCGTGCTCAGCGGATGCGGTGGTGAGGATCCGGCTCCGCCGGCGCTGGACGGCTCGGACACGAGCGCCACGCAGCCCGTGGCAACACCTCCGGCGGACAGCGACGGCGACGCGCAAGCCGGAGCGGTGGACTGCTCGTCCCTGACGAGTGACGATGCGGCCACCTTCATCATGTATGGCCAGCTGCTGGGCCAGATCCGCTCGGTCAGCGACCTGCAGGCGATGTCGGTCACGGGCTACACCCCTGAAGCGATGGGTGCGGTGCTCACCAAGCTTGACGGTCTCGAGGGAGTGCAAGGCGAGGCCACGGGCACGCCCGATGAGGCGCTCGCGGCGTTCCACACCGCCAACGACACGTTTGCCGCGATCATCGCCAAGGGCGACGCCGCCACGGACGCCGACTTTGCGCCGATAGCCGAGCTGTGGCCAAGCAACGACGACTGGATCACGGATCAGGCAGCGATCTCCGGAGCGATCAAGGCCGCTTGCCCGGACCTGTAGCCGCGAAGACAAACGGTGGCGTGGGGATCTTGTCCGCGTACCGCATGAGCAGCGAGCCGAACACGGCGAGCACCAGCACATAGCCCGCAGCCAGCGGGCCCAGTTGATGGTGCGCGCCGGCTGCTACGCCAAGCCCCGCGATGACGATGGAGAACTCACCCCGGGGCACGAGCGACAGTCCGGCTCGCCATTGGCCCTTTGGCCCGACGCCGGCTCGCCGTGCCGCCCACGCTCCCGTTCCCACTTTGGTCACCGAGGTGATGACGGCAAGCACGAGGGCCGGCACGGCGACCGGGATGAGGTCGCGCGGGTCAATGGCGATGCCGAAGAAGACGAAGAAGATGCCGCCGAACACGTCTCGCAGCGGCGGCAGCAGCGCGCGCACCTGGTCTGCGACCTGCCCCGAGATGGTCAGGCCCAGGAGGAACGCGCCAACGGCGGCGGAGACCTGCACGGCTTCCGCGAGCCCCGCCACGAGGAACGCGAGTCCCAAGACGCCAAGGAGCAGCAGCTCACGCGAGTGGGACTGCACCAGCCGCGACACGTGCCGCGAGAAGCGGAAGGAGACGAACAGCGCGATGGACACCACGGCCACGGCGATCGCCGCGGCGATCGCTCCCTGAGCCAGCCCCGCCCCAACAAGCAGCACCGCCATGATCGGCAGGTACAGCGCCATGACGATGTCCTCCATGACGAGCAGGCTGAGGATGGTGGGCGTCTCGCGGTTCGCGAGGCGATCAAAGTCGTCGAGCAGGCGCGCAACGATTCCCGATGACGAGATGTAGGTGACGCCGCCGAGCAGCAGCGAGGCGGTCACGGACCAGCCGATGATGAGTCCCATCGCGAATCCGGGCACGCCGTTGAGGATGGCGTCCACGAGGCCGGCCTTCCACGTGGTGCGCAGGCCCACCTTGAGATCCTCTGGCGTGTACTCGAGCCCCAGCAGCAGCAGCAGGAGCACCACGCCAATCTCGGCCCCCACCGCAAGGAACTCCTCTCCCGCGTTGACGGGAATGAAGCCGCCCTCGCCCATGAGCACGCCAACCAGCAGGTACAGCGGCACCGAAGGAATGCCGATGCGGGCCGCAACGCGACCCACCACGGCAAGCACCAGGAAGACCACACCCAACTCGATGAGCACCGTGGCCGTGCCCGAATGCGCCACCTCCACCGCAGCGTCGGGCGCCACAAAGGGCAGGGACGTCCCAAGAGACGGCACGTCCCAGCCGGTCATCACTCAGCCGGTCAGGATCGCTCGGGCACGGTCAACCGCATCATCGCTGCCCATGACGAGCACGGTGTCGCCTGCCGCGAAGGTGAAGTCCGGCTCGGGACCGGGAATGGCGCGCTCATCGCGGATCACGGCAACAACGGACGCCGAGGTGTGGGTGCGGATCTGTCCATCGGCGATGCGGCGGCCCGTGAGGCCGCCGGTGATGGGCATCGTGATCCACTCGATCGCCAGGCCCTCGACCGTGTGCTTGAGCTCATCGAGACGAGCGGTGATCTGGGTGCCGCCAAGCAGCTCGGCCACCTTGCCGGCGTCGGATTCGCTCAGCTCGAGGGTGCCCGTGCAGCGGTCAGGGTCTTCGCGGTCGTACAGCGCAATGTCGCGCTTGCCGTCGCGGCGCACGATGACGCCAACGTGGTCCCCCGCCTCCGCGGTGAACTCGTAGCGCACGCCCACTCCGGGCAGCGGAGTCTCGAAGATCTCCATGGGCCTACTGTGCCACGTCCGTCACGCCTCGGACACGATGTCGAACTCGATGAGTCGCTCCCACGCGATGCGCACCAGGAACGGATCGCCCAATTCGATGAGCCGCAGCGCGCCCAGCAGCTGCCAGCCGCGTGCACGGGTAGCTGTGTTCGCATCGATGGCGCCATAGGCGGTGAGGAGCCGTGCGCGCTGCGTGTAGGAGACGAGGTTGCTCGCATAGCCGAGGTCCGCCGCGCGATCACCCGCGCCAAAGCGATGCCAGATGAGGATTCCCGCGAACATCCCACGGTCGCTGAGCACGGCGCGCGGTTCGAGTGTTCCGTGGGTCCAGGTGAACGTGTCAATGGGGGTGTCGGCGGCGCTTTGCCACAACGCGTCGGCTCGCGCGGCATCGAGCACCCGGTTCTCGGGGGCAGCCGATTCGGCGGTGGCCGCGAGGAGGCGGCGCCACTCGTCCTCGAGCGCGCGCAAGGGGACGGACGTGACCGGGTTCGTGGGAGCGTCGGGCGGGCACGGCGCGTGAAGCTGCCGGATGGCTTCGCCGAGGCTCCCCGCGGATTCGTCGTGGAGGGGCACGAACGCGGCGGTGGATCCCGAAAGCCAGTGCACAAGCGTCCAGTGATACGGCCAGTCGCCGTGTGGCTGCCCCGTGGCGATGGGCGCGGAATTGGGGAAGGTCCAGGTGGGAAGCAACGGGGCGAGCAGCCCCGAGACGCGCTCGTAGAGGTAGTCCTGCCCCTCAACGGTGGGCATGAGCACGCCGTAGTCGTCACCGATGCGAACGGTGACGTGGTCGTGCATCGTGTACCGGCGCCCGATCTCACGCCCGTCGAGCGCGGGCATCTGTGCGAACACCATGCCGGCGACTTCGTCGTCCGTGGGGATGAGTCGGCCGTCGCTCGTTGTCGAGGGGGACATGTCATCACAGTAGCGCCCCGTGCCGGAATGCGAAAAGGTCCTTACATATGGCGTGGCGTGCCGTCACGAAACGATTCGAGGCAAGCCTAGGATGAAGACATCCGCCATGGGGGCGGAGCGGGCAGGTAAGGGTGTGATCGCAATGAGGCGACCCAATCTCAAGGTCGAGGTAGGCGGCGAGGCGCAAGCGTGGATGGGGGTGAACTTCTGGTCGCGCACGGGCGGTCCGCTCATGTGGCGGCACTACGACGGCTCGGTGGTCAGCGAGGAGCTCGACCAGATGCGCGCCCATGGCATGACCGTGACGCGGTCCTTCCTGTATTGGCCGGACTTCCATCCTGAACCGGACCGCCTCGACGAGGAGATGCTTGAGCGCTACCGCGACTTCCTGGACCGCCATCAGGCGCTGGGCATGCAGACCATCCCCACCTTCCTCGTGGGTCACATGTCGGGACAAAACTGGGATCCGGTGTGGCGCGACGGCCGCGATCTGTTTGATGACGTCTGGTTTGTGGCGCGCCAGGCCTGGTACGTGCGTGAGGTCACCGCTCGCTTCCACGATCACCCCGCCATTGCCGGATGGCTGCTCACCAATGAGGTTCCCATCTATGGCGATTGGCGATCACGTGGCAACAACAGCCTGGATCCCGACGTCGTCATCAGTTGGGCGCAGATCCTCCTTGATGCCGTGCGCGTCGGCGGTGGCACGCAGCCGGTGAGCATCGGCGAGGGCGCATGGGGCGTGGAGATCACGGGACGCGACAACGGCTTCCGGGTGCGCGACATCGCCGCGATCGTGGACTTCCTTGGCCCTCACGTCTATCGCATGGAGACCGACCAGTCTCGGCAGTTCCTCGGTGCCGCGTTCATCTGCGAGATGCTGCAGCGTTCCGGCAAGCCCGTGGTCATGGAGGAGTTTGGGCTCACCTCCGACTACACGTCCGATGCCAACGCGGCCCACTACTACCGCCAACTGCTGCATCACACGCTGTTGGCGGGCTCCACGGGGTGGCTCGCGTGGAACAACACCGATTACGACGACCTCTACGCGCAAGCTCCGTACACGCATCGTCCCTTTGAGCAGCACTTTGGCCTCATCGATCGCCATGGGCGGCCCAAGCCCCAGGCGATCGAGATGCGCGATTTCCGCGAGCTCCTTGATCGCATCGACGGCCGTAACCTCACTCGCCCTGACACGCAGATCGCCTTGGTGGCCACCGCGTACCTGGACAACCAGTACCCCTTCACCGACGCGAGCGATGGCCCCACCGCCGCGGCAACGCTGATGCAGGCATACGTCTCCGCCCGGCATGCCGGCCTTCCGGTGGGGGTGCTCCGTGAGGCCGACGCCGTGTCCTGGAAGCCCGGAACGGTCCGTGATCTTGACGCCGGGGTGCAGCATCGCTACGCCGCCGCGAGCGAGCCGATGGACGTGGGCCCCGGCCTGCCGGACGATGCCACTCTGTACCTGATCCCCTCGACGAAGCACCTCACCTCGCCCACCTGGGTGCGCTTGGGTGAACTCGTGGAGGCAGGCAAGACGGTCTATGCCTCGTACTTCCTTGGCACTCATTCCAACCAGCGCGGCCCATGGTGGCCCACGATGCACGAGCTGTTCGGCGTGCACAAGCTCACGCGATATGGACTCGTGGACGCCATCGAGGACGAGCAGGTGGAACTCACCTTCACCGCAGACTTTGGTGGCATCGCCGCCGGCACCACGCTCACGTGGCGTGCCGCCGGCACCGAAAACTCGCGCGCATACCTTCCGGTGGAGCCGCACGGGGCGGACGTGCTCGCAGTGGATCAGCACGGGCGCCCGGCGCTGCTGCGTCATCGCGTGGGTCAGGGCCAGGCGATCCTGTGCACCTATCCGCTTGAGCACATGGCCGCAGTGTCCGCGGCAGTCAACCCCGATGCCACCGCCGTGCTGTATCGCGCCCTCGCCGCGGAGGCCGACGTTCTTCCCGAGGTCGGTGTGGACGGCACCGCCGTGGTGGTGGACCAGATGGTGCACCCGGACGGGACGGAGTACGTGTGGCTCATCAACATGACCGACGCTCCCGTTGAGGTCACACCGCGCGGCCCCGCGCTGCGCACCTTGAGTGGTGAGCCGGTTGGCGCCGTCACGCTCGAAGTTTTCGGTGTGGAGGTGCTTGTCAAGGCCCGCTGACGGTGGCTTTGGTCACATTGACGGCTTTTTACCAGCGGTAATATCGAAATCTCCGATAGGGTGCATGCGGGACCACGATCTATCTGAGGAGACCGTTCCGGTGCTCACCTTCACAACGCCGCTGACTTCCGCGCGCCTGCGCACTGTTGCCACCACGTTGATCGTGGCAATCATCGCGAGCACGCTTGCCGCCGTGGCTCTTGCGCCCGCCGCGCAGGCCGCGCCCACCGCACTCACCGTCGATGTCTCTGGGGGTGACATCCTGGCGGGCGAGGACGCGACCTTCAACGTGAGCGTGAAGAACAGCGGTGTCAACGGCGGCTACAACGCGGCGATCATCCTCGATCTGCCGGTGGGGGTGGATTTTGAGTCCTCCACCTGGGGCGCCCCCATCATCTACGACGCCACCAACCCGCCCTCCACGCCGCTCGCGGCAGGGATGCAGCGCTGGGTGTGGGAAGACGTCTCCGATCTCCCCGTTGGCGGCGTGCTGTCCGGAACCGTGACCGTGACCCCGCGGCAACCGGCGATGGGCACGGGCACCACGGCAGACACGGCGGTGTTCCCCGTTGGCTCCACCCTCACCGTGACGGGCTCCGCCGCAGTGAGCGGCGATGCTGGCCTGCTGCCGGTGTTCAACGGCGCTACCGGAGTTGGCGGCCCCACCGCCATCGCGGAGACGACGGCGGCGACGGCCGCACCCGCCACCGCAACAATGCTGGCACTGCGGGTTACCAAGTCGGAGCCCAGCCCTGAGCACGAGCTGGTTCGCGGTGTTCACAACCACATCACGCGGTACAGGATCCTGGTGGAGAACACGAAGGAGGGCCAGACGGGCGGCACCACGCTCGTGGACTTTGTGCCAGCCGGCCTCGAGTTCTTGGGGTGCGCCAATGGTGACAACTCGCCTGCCGGCGAGGAGTACCAAGGCTCCGGGCGAATCCCCACTGTCAACCCCGGCCCTGTGGTGCCACCGGTGTATTGCCCCACGCCCAGTACCGTGACGACCGTCGTTGCCTCGGCCCAGGATGCAGCCATCTACGGCGTCACCCAAGGCGACGTGTACACGCGAGTGGAGTGGTCCATCGGCAACCTGGCCGCGGGGCAGCAGCTGTACTTCGACTACTTCGCTGCCATCCCCCTGCGCGCCAACCAGTCAGTGTTCCCGCAGTCTGGCACCCCGAGCCCGGAGTCAGGCGAGCAGGCTGCGAACCTCGAAAACAACTGGCGAGACTCGACTCGGCAGGGCAGCCCCACGGATGCGCTTGATGGACAGTCCCTGACGAACATCGCCTACGCCTCTGGAACCTACAACGGCGTGGTGCGCACGGGTGCGGATCGCGCCACAGCGGCCGACGACAGCGTCACGGTGACCGCGATGGACCTCTCGGTGCAAAAGCGTGTCACCGGCACGTCCACCTTCAGCGTGGGCCACATCACCGGATTCGACCTCACGGTCAACACGAGCGAGTACGTCACGGCGAGCGAGGTTGAGCTCACTGACGAACTGCCCAACGGCCTATGCCCGCTGCTTCCCGCGGGAGTGACCTACACGCTGGACTCCGGCGTCACCGCGCCTGCGGACTGCTCCGCAACGGGCACCATCACCGGTGCGGAGGTCGTGTCTGCCACCGCGCATGCCGACGGCACCTTCACTCTTGTGTTGCGCGTCAAGGCGGGCACGCTGGCCGCCGGAGAACTCCCCGCGGATGCCGTGCACCACGTGACCTACCAGGCACTTAACCGCGATACCTACGTGACGTCCCACGCATACGGAACCACAACGTCGGGCGACAGCTTTGGCAATACCGTTGAGGTGACGGGCCTGACCACGTCCATTGACGCGCTGCAGACGACCTACCCCGCGCAGCACCGCGTGTGGGACGACTCTGGCGCGTCACTGTCGACCGACCTCACGGAGATCTCCAAGGAGGTCATGCCGCGAACGCAGGTAGCGTCCGGCCTTGGCGCGGGCGTTGATCCGTGCACCGTGGGCAGCTTCTCGGACGCCCTCGAGACCGGCTTCCGCATGGGTGACACCGTGTGCTTCGAGCTCACCGTGGACTACCCATCAGCGGTGGAGACTCGCGGTTCCGCCGTCACCGACTTCTTGCCGAGCGGACTGAAGTACGCAGGCTCCGCCGTGGCCAGCAGCTCAACGGTGCCCAATGGCCAGGTCACGTTCGACTCCAGCAAGGCCGCGTCGGGGCGCCTCGACTGGGTGGTAGGCGTACCGGGAGAGGGCGGCGCCCGCTACGTGGCGCGCGGGGCAAAGCTCGTGCTGCACGTGTGGGCAACCGTGGTGGCGCCCTCCAATGGAGATGTCCTCGACAAGCCCCAGAACCTCATGAAGTACCGCCAAGAGAACGTCGAAGGCGCGCTGTACTTCTTGCGTGACTCCGCGCAGATCGTTGTGGACCCCGAACTCCAACTGGTGAAGGGCGTGCGGGACGTCAACGGCGAGGCGGACCGCCCCGCCTCCCACTCTGCGGACGCCAACGGCACCGTGGTCGGCTCCGACCGCGACGGCATCAGCGTCGTGGAGACCGAGGCCGTCACCTATCGCATCGACCTCGGGGGCATGGGGTATCCCGCAGTCAACGCGGTGGTGTGGGACAGGCTGCCTGCCGGCATCACCAAGGCCAACGTCTCGGCGATCTCCGACGGCGGCATCGCCCTCAACCCCGGTGACGCCGGCTACCCCTCCATGCTGCCCTCCGGCAGCGGATCCGTGGTGGTGTGGTCCGGGCTCAACGTTCCTGGAACCGGCCACACGTTGACGTACACGGTGACGATTCCCGTGGGCACGGGCATCGGCACGTCGCTGACCAACACCGCGTCCATCGTCAGCTATGCGGCGGGCACCAACACCTCGAATAACCCTGCCGCGCAGGTCTACGTGCCGCTGGGCTCCCCCAACACCACGTTGACGCCCAACACCCCGGGTGCGGGAACGTCGGACACCTCCAACGTGTTGCTGGAGACCGCAACGATCGCCAAGTCGGTGACGTCGCCTACCGACACCAACAACAGCGCGAGCCAGGTGGTGCCGGGCGAGACCGCCACGTACACCATCGACGTCACGATCCCCGCGCACTCGACCATCAAGAATGGCGGCGTCACGGACGCGTTCGCGAACTCCGCCGACTGGACGGTGGATGCGGGCTCCACACTCGTCATCGATCCCAGCGGTGTGACGCACACGGCATCGTTCGCCTACGGGGGCGGCACCTTCACCCTCACGCCTGCCACCGGAGCGCTGGCATTCCCCGCCACCTACTCCAACACCACCGGCACCGACCAGGTGTTCACGATCGTGCTCAAGGCGCACATCAACCCCACCGTGACCGCCCACAATTCGTCGCGCGCGAACACCGCCACGCTGCGTTCGGGTGCCACCACCATCGACACGGACAACGCCTCGGTCACCGTCATTCAGCCCAACCCGAGCGTGACCAAGACCGGGCCCACGGATCCCGCCACGGCAGGTCAGACGGTGTCCTTTGGGCTGCGCGCCTCCAACGCCGCCGGCAGGCCCACCTCGTATGACACGTCCGTCACCGACTGCGTACCGGCCGGCCTCACCGTTGTGACGCCGCTGCCAGCGGGCCTGTCCATGGGCACCGCCACGCCTGGTTGCCCCACCGTTCTCGTATGGAACGTTGGCGCGCTCGCGGGCGGTAGCCAGGTGTCGACGTCTTACCAGGTGACCATCGACCCCGGGGCGGCCGGCGGTGCCATCTACACCAACACCGCGAGCCTCGTGGGCTACACGCTTGATGAGCCCACGGCGCCGCGCCGCGAGATCACGCCAACCCCAGCGTCGGCCAACGTCGAGGTGATTGGCACGACCCTCACCAAGACGGTCGACGCCACCACGGCCGTGGTAGGCCAAGAGCGCTCCTACACGCTCTCCACGACCCTTCCCGCAAACGTGAACTTCTACGACGCGATGATCGTGGACAACGGGCCGGCAAGCCTGGGCATCTCCAACGTTTCCGTCACGTGTGTGGACGCGAATTCGGATCCCTGCGCCGTTGGCAATGCGACGCTGACCGCTACCGGCAGCGCACACGCGTGGTTCCTCGGCGACATGCTCTCCAGCACGCTCGCGCGCACCATCACCATCACCTACACCGGCACGGTGCTGAACCCGGCAACCGGTCCGGTGCCCGCCACGGTGGTGAACAATGCGACGCTCAGCTGGAACACCACCGATAAGGTGACCACCCCGCCCACGAGCGTCTCCGACGTACCCACCGACCACAGCAAGCCCTCCGGTCCCGTGACCGTGACGGTGCAGCAGCCGGTGGTGGGCATCACCAAGCAGGTCAACGCCAAGGCAAGCGACACCGTGGATCCCGGCGAGACCTTCACCTACGCGGTGAAGGTGAGCAACACGGGCACGTCCACCGGCTACAACGTCGAGGTCGTTGACCACGTCCCCGCCGAGGTCGCGGTGGCCACCGGCACCATCAGCGGCGGCGGTGTGTACGACGCCACGGCGCGCACCATCACGTGGACCCTCGCCGCGCTGCCGGTGGGGACCGCGGCCGCGGTGACGTTCACGTACGACGCCACCCTTATTGCCTCGCCGGGGCTGACCGGCTCCGACACCGGCGTCAACACGGTCAACGTCACCGAGTACTTCTCGCACGGCGGCGGTACGGGCTATGACGATGACGAGGTCCGACGCTACACAGGGCCGAGCGCCTCGGCGACGGTGACGCCGCAGTTCCCCGCGCCGCGCATCGCCAAGGCTGTGGTGGGCTCTGGGCCGGTCTACGTCGGCTCGCCCGTGACGTACTCGCTGACGATCACCAATGCGGGCACCTCGGTGGCCGATGACGTGACCGTCACCGATACCTTGCCGGCAGGATTCACCTTCCAGCCGGGCAGCGCGAGCTACAAGCTCAACGGTGGGGCCGCCGTGGCGCTCACCGCCTCCGCCACGGCGGGAGTGGTGACGTTTGGAGCCTTGCCCGACGTGTCGCCTACAGACACGATCGTCATCACGTACCAGTCCACGCCGTCCTCAAGCTTTGTGTGGTCGGCAGCGACCACCGGCTCGGGCGTGCTGCACACCAATTCCGCACACGTGGCGGCCGTGGACAGCTCGGGTGCCGACCACAACGGTGACGGCACCTACGAGGACGACGATACGGCGTCGGTCGCCATCAACCGCGCCGACCTGTCCATCGCCAAGTCCCACACCGGTGCCATCGTGGCCGGCCAGAACGTGACGTGGTCGCTGCAGGTGACCAACAACGGTCCGGACTCCGCCGTTGGCCCCATCGTGATCACCGACACCCTGCCCGGCATGGCCTCATACGTCGGCATCTCTGGGGCCGGCTGGAGCGCCGTTTCAGCTCCGGGCGTCGTGACGCTCACCCACGCGGGTCCGCTCGCGAGCGGCGCGTCACTCACGGTGACGCTGACGGCATCGATCCCGGCCACGGCGGCCGCAGGTGGCGCTGTCTCCAACACCGCGTGTGTGGCCGGCGCCACCTTGGATCTGGTGACGGCGAATGACTGCGCAACCGACCCCGGAACCGTGACCACGCTTGCCGACCTCGGCATCACCAAGGAGACCACGGCGTCGACCTACGTGGCGGGCAACCCCATCACATGGACCCTGAAGGTCCACAATGAGGGCCCTTCCGTGTCACGCGCACCGTTCACGGTGACGGACACCCTGCCGAGCCAGGTTGACCCCACCAGCGTGGTGACGAGCGGCACAGGCTGGGTATGTGGCAACCCCACCGCCGCGGGTGTGATGACGTGCACCTACTCGGGTGCGGACCTCGGCGTTGGTTCCGACCTTCCCACGATGATGGTGACGGGGCAGGTCAAGCCCTCCGCCACCGGAGTGGTGACCAACACCGCCACGGTGGCGGGCGTGACGCCGGAACCGACCGGCCCGGGTACCTTGCCAAACACCGACACGGCAACGACCTCGGCGCTCGGGACCCTCGCGGACCTGGTGCTCACTAAGTCCCTCGAGTCCGATGGGCTCGCTGCGGGTGAGACGGGCCGCTACCGGCTTGCGGTCTCGAACGACGGACCGTCCGATTCCGTCAACGTGGTCATCGAGGACACCTTGCCGTCCACGCTGAGCTTTGCGGGCGACGTGACCTCCGGCGGCGATGGCACGTGGACCTGCGCGGTGGACGATGACGACGACCAGCTGGTCGTGTGCACGCTTACCAGCAACAGCGGTGTGCTCGAGCCCGGCGACGTGACGTGGGTCGAGTTCGACGTGGACGTGGACTCGGCCGCGGTGGGCACCATCACAAACACCGCGACCGTTGACTCCGACACCACGGATCCCTTCCCCGACAACAACGAGGACTCGGATTCCACGCCGGTCACGGTGCAGACGGATATCGCCATCACCAAGGAGCACGACGCCACGGTGGTCTACCGTGCGGGCGATCAGGTGACCTTCACGCTCACCGTGTCCAACAACGGGCCGGCCGATGCCCTTGGCGTGAGCGTCACGGACACCCTGCCCGTTGGCATGGAGTACGTGGACGTCGTGGATGACGACGGCTGGACCATCACGGGCGATCCCGGAGACAGCGAGATCACCTTCGACTACGGGTCGGCACTCAAGCCCGGGACGTCGGCACAGATCCAGGTCATCGTGGCTCTCGACGGCGATGCGCTGCCCAGCGCCACCAACGCGGTGGCGGTGACAACCACCACCACCGACACGGACCCCACCAACAACTCGGACACCGACGAGGTGGATGTCGATACGCCGGACCTGCAGATCGTGAAGACGGCAAGCTCGGCCATCGTTGAGGGTGGCGACGCGTTCAGCTACAGCCTCGTCGTGACCAACGTCGACACCAGGGCCTTCGCCGACGACGTCACGGTGACCGACACCATCCCGGCGGATCTCAAGGTCACGGATGACCTCACCACGGTGGGTGGCACGGACTGGACCTGCACGCTGACGGGCACCGATGCCGATGGCTATGGAGGCAACCTCAGCTGCGCGCTGGCGAGCCTCGACGCCGACACCACGGCGCCTGTCATCACTGTGCACGTCACCGTGCGGCCCGAGGTGGCGCGAGACAGCATCCCCAACACCGCTGCGGTGGCAAGCCCCGACGAGCACCCGGATGCGGTGGATGAGCACAACAGCTCCACGACCACCGTGACCGTCAAGTGGATCGACGCGACGATCGTGTCCTCGTGTGTGGCCGATGCCGGCTATCTCGACTACAGCATCGACCCCCACAATGTGGACACCGATCTGCCCATCACCCTCACCTGGTACGCCGACGCGGACCACGATGGCGTGCCGGACGGCCCTGCCGTGGCCACCCAGGTGCTTGATCAGATCACCGGGGCCGACCCCGTGACGGGCAGTGTGCTGTGGCCGGGTGCCGCCGTGGATTCCCATGGTGTGGGCATTGCCTGGCCCGGCTGGCGAGTGGTGGAGCCCGGCGAGACTCCCGAGTGGGAGAACATGATCTCCGACCCCAGCCTGCCGGAGTACGCCTTGCGTGCCGGTGCGCTCGTGACGGTTTCGATCAACCCCACCACCACGCTGAGCATCGCCTATCCATCCGCGACCAACGCGTGTGGTGAGGAGCGCGTCCCGGACATCAAGCTTGAGAAGGTGTCGAGCTCCCCCATCGTGATGTCGGGCGGCACCATTGATTACGTGCTGTCCGTAGCCAACGCGGGCTATGGCGCGACCAACGAGCTCACCCTGACGGACCCGATTCCGGCGCAGATGGTGGTGACGGCCGTGCACGCGGACAAGCCGGCCACCTCCACCGATCCCGCGTGGGATTCCTGCACCCTGACCGGGGCACCCGGTTCGCAGGTGGTCACCTGCACGCTCGATGGCTGGCTTGGGTATGGGCAGTCCATGCCCACCGTGGTGCTCACGGCTCGCCTCGCCGACGATGCGGGTGCGGGCATGGTGGTGAACACCGCCTCCGTGGTGTCCGCCGACCCTGACCACCCTGAGCTGGATCCGGTGACCACCACCGATAGTCAGGCCGTGCTTGCCACGCTGGCGATGACGGGCTTTGCCGGCATCCTCGCAGCGTGGTTCGGGGCCGTGCTGCTCGCGGGTGGCTCGCTGCTGGTGTGGGCGAGCCGACGCCGCCGGCTCGGGTAGGGAGGGCGCGACCCTGGCGCCGCTCGCCGTCCGTCGGCTAGCGGCGCCAGTCGCGCGCGAGCACTCCCCAGTACGCGGAGTCGCTCACGGTGTCGCCGCGCCAATAGTTCTCGCGGCGCACGCCCTCCGGTGCCAGCCCTAGCCGCTCGAGCACCCGGGCCGACGCCGTGTTGCGCGGATCCGTCTCGGCCTCGATGCGGTGCACGCCAAGGGTGTCGATGAGGTGGGCGATCATGAGCCTGCCGGCCTCCGTTGCGTACCCGTGGCCGCGCGCGTCGGGGTCGAGCGTGAAGCCCAACTCCGCCGTGTGACCATCGTCGCTGAGGTGCACCGCGAGGTCGCCAACGCTCACACCCGTGGCGGTGACGTCAATCGCCGCCTGGAACCAGTGGCCCGGCGTGGGACCGCCCAGCTGTGCGACCTCGGCTATGAGGCTCCGCGCTTTGTCCACGGGGTACGGCACGTCCCACGACTGGTACTGGGCGGTGGCGGGGTCGGAGCGGCGGGCGGCCAGGGCGTCGGCGTCGTGAGGCGTCATGGCGCGCACGGTGAGCCGCGGGCCGGTGAGAGCAGAGAAGGCCATGTGCCAACCGTACGGCCCCGCCGGATCGCCGTTGATCCAGCGGGGCCAGTCATGGTTCGCCGTTACCCTGCCAGGCTGTCTCGGCGATCCCCCTGGTAGACCAGTCTTCCGGACCGCTGGCGAGAGGGCAACGGGCTGCGGTTACGGTTTGGACACGGTTGCGCATCGGCATGGATGCCCCACCGACAATTTACGCAAGCGCTACGTTGCGAAACTCCGCTACACTGGTCAGGTTAGGTAAGCCTTACCCCGCCCACCACGGAGCCCCATGACCACGCTTGAGCGAGAGCCTGTGCGGCTCGGCGCCACCGCGCGGCGCGGCGCGCGCTCCATGACGCCGTGGCTTGTGGCCGCGCTCGCGCTGCTCGTGGTTGCCGTGATCCTCTCGCTGTGCCTTGGCGCGCGTGCGATCCCGCTGGGCACCGTCTGGGACGCGCTCGTGCACTACGACCCCAGCAACGCCGAGCAGGGCGTGGTTCGCGAAAGCCGCGTGGTGCGCACCATCATCGGCATCGTCGCGGGTGCCGCGCTCGCGCTCGCAGGCGCGCTCACCCAGACCGTGACGCGCAATCCGCTCGCGGACCCCGGCCTGCTTGGCATCAATGCGGGCTCCGCGCTGGCGATCGTGGTGGGCATCACGGCCTTCGGCATCCGCGGCTTTGGCGGCCAGTTGTGGCTGGCGTTCCTGGGGGCGGCGCTCGCGGGGGTTGCGGTCTTCGCCATCGGCGGCCGCGGCGCGGGGATGTCGTCGCCCGTGCGGCTCGCGCTCGGTGGCGCTGCGCTCACCGCCGTGCTCGGCTCCGCCACCACCGCTCTGCTGCTGCTCAACCCCGACGCTCTCAGCGCCTTCCGCCACTGGCTCGCCGGATCCCTCATTGCCCGCGCGCAGGCACCTCTGGGCACGCTGGCCGCGGTGGGGCTCGTGGCCGTGGTGCTCACCGCACTCATCACCCGCTCGCTCAGCGCGCTTGCGCTCGGCGACGATTCCGCCGCTGCGCTCGGCACCCACCCCGGCGTCACGCGAGCCGCCGTGATGGTTGCCGTCACGCTCCTCGCGGGCCTCGCCACCGCGCTCGCGGGCCCCATCGCGTTCATCGGCCTCGCGGTGCCGCACCTGGTGCGGGGAATCGCGGGGGCCAGGCTTGGCTGGCTCTTTGCGCTGAGCCTTCCCGTTGGCGCCGCCGTCATCTTGCTGTGCGACGTTGCCGGACGCCTCGTTGCCCGCCCCGGTGAGGTGGCGGTAGGCGTCACCACCGCACTGCTCGGTGGCGCCGTGCTCGCGCTCATGGCGCGCCGGCTCACGGTGGTGACGCTGTGACCACCGCCCTTGCCGACGCTCCCTCCAGCACGCCTGCGCCCCTCACCCGGCGACGGCGTCGGCTGGGACGACGCACCGCGGTGACGCTCATCATTGGCGCCGCCACGCTGGTGCTCGTGGTGTTCTCGCTGTGGACCGGCACGGTGTCGGTGACGCTGCCGGATACCCTGCGCGCCGCGGTGGGCCTCCACACCGGCACGGCGGCCGACTTCATCGTGGGGCAACTGCGGGCGCCGCGCGTGTACACCGCCGCACTCGTGGGCGCGCTGCTGGCAGCGTCGGGCGCGCTGATGCAGTCGATCGCCCGCAACCCGCTCGCATCTCCTGACCTGTTAGGAATCTCGGCAGGTGCCACCGCGGGAGCCGTTGGCTGCATCTTCGTCACGCAGAACACGTCCTCGCTGGCCCTGGCACCGTGGGCCATCCTTGGCGCGCTCGTGGCCGCCGTGCTCGTCATCGTGCTGGGGTCGCGCGGCCGCCTGGAACCGTTCCGCATGATCATCGCGGGCATCGGCGTGAACTTCGTTGGCACGGCCGTGGTGACCCTCATCCTCACCAAGATTCCCGACAACATCGTTCCCCAGGCCTACGCGTGGATTGTCGGCTCCACCAATTCGCGCACGTGGGAACACGTGCGCATCGGCGCGATCGCATGCCTGGTCATCGTGCCCATCGCGCTGATGTTGGCGCGGGGGCTGCGCGTGCTGGAAATGGGAGACGACCTCGCCGCGGGGCTGGGACTGCGCCCCGGCCGGCTGCGATTCGTGGCCCTGACCGTCTCTGCCGTTGCCGCCGGCCTTGCCGCCGCCCTCGTGGGCCCCATCGCGTTCATCGCGCTCGTGGCGCCCGCCATCGCCAGGCGAGTCACGCGCAGCCCCGGCATCTCCGTTGCCGCCTCCGTGCTCATGGGCGCCGCCCTCACGGTGTTCGCGGATCTTGCGGCGCGCGAGCTGCTCGGCTCCGCGCAGCTGCCCGTAGGGCTGTACACCTCGCTCATTGGCGGGCCGTACCTCATCTACCTCATCGTGCGTTCCAAAGGAGCCTTCGAGTGACGGACGAATCACGCCTCACAGCACAGAACCTCACGCTGTCGTACGGCGACGCGCGCGTGGTCCACGGCGTCAGCCTGGAGATCCCGCCCGCATCGGTGACGGCCATCGTGGGCCCCAACGGCTGCGGAAAGTCCACCCTGCTCAGGGGACTGGCACGCCTGCATGCCCCAGCGTCGGGCACCGTGCTGTTGGATGGGCGCGATATCCACGAACGTTCCACCAAGGATGTGGCGCGCGAGCTGGGGATCTTGCCGCAGTCGCCACTGGCCCCCGGCGGCATCACCGTGCGGGACCTCGTGGGGCGCGGACGTACGCCGCACCTCAAGGCGCTGCGTCCGTGGCAAGACGCGGACACCCGCGCCGTGACCGACGCCTTGCGCGCCACCGGGCTCACGGGCCTTGCCGAGCGGCCCGTCGACTCGCTCAGCGGTGGCCAGCGTCAGCGCGCGTGGATAGCGCTCGCGCTGGCGCAGCAGACGGAGCTGCTGCTGCTCGACGAGCCCACCACCTTCCTCGACATCGCCCACCAGTACGAGGTGTTGGACCTCGTCCACGGACTCGCCGCCAACGGCCGGACCGTGGTGGTGGTGCTGCACGATCTTGCGCAGGCCGCGCGCTACGCGGATCACCTGGTGCTCATGAGCGCGGGCCTGATCCTCGCTCGCGGCAACCCCAGCGAGGTGCTCACCGCCGATCGCGTTGGTGCCGCCTTTGGGCTGCCCGTCACCGTGGTCACCGATCCCGTGACGGGAACGCCACTCATCGTCCCCACCGGGGTGCCAGCCGGGCGCCCACAAGCTAAGGAGAAGACAGCATGACACCCACGAGGACCAAGCGCGGCCGCACCGCGGCCCTCGCCACCATTCTTGCGGCCGCGGCGGCGCTCGCGCTCGCGGCCTGCTCGTCGTCAGCGCCCGAGCCCACCCACGGCGCCACGAGCGCCCCCTCCGCGCAGGCGCAATTCCCGGTGAGCATCCCCAACAAGTTCGGCACCACCGACATCCCAGCGCAGCCGCAGCGCATCGTGACCGTTGGCTTCCACGAACAGGACTGGCTCTACGCCATGGGCATCGCGCCGGTTGCCGTGCGCGAGTGGTACGGCGGCTATGACTACGCCACCTGGCCATGGGCCGACGCCGCGCGCACCGCCGTTGGCGCCCAACCGGAGGTCTTGGGTTCCGGCGAGCTCGACTACGAGGCCATCGCTGCACTGTCGCCGGACCTCATCATCGCCACGTGGTCCGGCATCACGCCCGAGCAGTATGGACTGCTGAGCCAGATTGCGCCCACGCTCGCCCAGAGCGGCGACTACGCCGACTACGGCATGCCGTTCGACGTCGAGACGCGCATGATTGCGCAGGCCGTTGGCAAGGTGGACGCGGGGGAGCAACTCATCGCCGACATCCACACCAAGGAGCAGGGCATCAAGGACGCGAACCCCGACTGGGCCAACTGGACCGCCGCGGTGACCTTTGTGTACGAGGGTCAGCCCGGTGCCTACTTCTCGTATGACCCGCGCCCCGCGCTGATCGGCACGCTCGGCATCAACGTGACGGACATCGACAAGGTGGGCGACCCCAGCACGGACTTCTACGCCACCGTGAGCCCTGAGAACCTCGACAAGCTGGACTCGGACGCCAACATCTGGCTGGGCGCCACCGAGCCCGGCACCCAGGAGACCGTGGAGGCCATGCCGCTGTTCCCGCAGATGAACGCCACCGTCAAGGGTGGCCAGATCTGGTCCACGGACGGCGTGTTCGAGGGCGCGTTCTCGTTCGCCTCGCCGCTGTCCATTCCGTACGTGCTCGACACCCTGGAGCCGCGACTTGCGGCTGCCTTCGATGGGGATCCGGCCACGCTGCCCCAGGCCATCACCCCGGAGGGCTGATCTCACCATGGATTCCATCTACCCCGCCACCGTCACGGCCCGCCAGCAGGTGACGCCATTGATGGTGCGCCTGACGCTCGCGCTCGCGCCCGGTTCGCCGTGGCGCAGCACGGGCGTGGGCGACGAGTTCATCCACATCGACCTTGGTGCGCAGACGCTGGACGTGGACGGTCACTCCGAACGTCACTACACCGTCAGTGGGCTGGTCCCTGGAGGGCTCGAGGTGGAGGTCTTTGAACACGGCCACGGTCCGGGCGCCACGTGGGGGCGCTCGGCCGAGGTCGGTTCAACGGTGATGATCTCGGATCCGTTCTGCTACTACAAGGCACCCGCGCAGTCCGCGCTGCGGGTGCTGGTTGGCGACCTCACGGCCCTGCCCGCCATTGTCCGCATCCTCGCGGATGGCGGGGCTGGGGAGCGCTTCCGCGTGGTCGTGGAGGTGCCGTCCCTTGATGAGGCGCGGGACCTGGTCAGCGCCGCCGACGTGGAGGTGCAGTGGCGTGTGGCCGGCAATGGCATCGGGCCGTCCGCGGTGTGTGATGTGCTGCGGGGCCTGGCTCGTGACGAGGTGATCTCGCCGGATGCCGACGTCTATGTGTGGATCGCGTGCGAATCCAAGGCGTCGCGAGCCGCGCGCACGCTGCTGCGCAAGGAGGTGGGACTGCCCATCACCAAGCAGCGCATCGTGGGCTACTGGCACGCGAATGCCGAGCAGGTCATGGCGGACTGGGGGGCACTGCCACAGCAGGTCAAGGACGACTACCTGGCGATCTGGCGCGAGGACCGCACCGATGAAGAGAACTGGCTCGAACTGGAGCCGTTCTTGCAGTCCATCAACGCGTAGCCACCCCTCACCCCCCACCCCTCACCCCGCACCCCGCACCCCGCACCCCCCACCCCTCACCCCGCGCGATTGTGCGCCTTAGGCACACTTTTGGGGGTCAGGGGACTCCTGTGTGTGCCTCAGGCACTCTTTGCGTGCCAGACCCGGTGGGCTGTTACGCCTCGCCGGTTCCCAAGACATGCGCCTGCAGCGCCAGCACCGAAGCTCCGCGGCACCATTCGACGTCGTCACCCGACGTCGTGAGCAGGGCAACAGGGGCCGCACGTGGGTCTCTGCGGTCGGCGAGGCCATCCTGGATTGACTCTGCTGCCACGGACACGAGCCGCACGCCTTCGCCACCCAAAATGACCAGCTCCGGCATTGTGAGGTTCGCCACCGCAGCGATGAGGTGGCCGAGGCCGCGCCCGGCGTTGTCAACA
>Ga0206116_1000890_pt1 | contig 21140 bp, 19 predicted proteins | sample 3A1Ametagenome_FD_178000 | JGI IMG/M metagenome (GOLD analysis project Ga0206116, IMG submission 178000) | Enriched microbial communities from leaf-cutter ant dump, University of Wisconsin, Madison, United States - 3A1A | ecosystem: Environmental > Terrestrial > Nest > Insects nest > Nest dump...
GGTGGGCACCACCAACGACCCTGCCACTCCGTATCAGTGGGCCAAGAACCTCACCGACGAGTTGGGCAACGCCACGCTGCTCACCTATGACGGTGAGGGCCACACCGCATACGGCCGCTCCAACCAGTGCATCATCGACGCCGTGGACGGATGGCTCGTTGACGGGACCATGCCACGTTCCGGAACGGTGTGCTGACCCGGTACACTTCTTGACTGGCCCGTGCGACGCTTGCCGCCGCGGGGGCCACGCCGCCTTAGCTCAGTCGGCAGAGCGATTCACTCGTAATGAATAGGTCAAGGGTTCGATTCCCTTAGGCGGCTCCAAGTGAGCAGGTAGACCCCGGTATCCGTACCGGGGTCTTTCTGTTACGAGGCAGCGACCCCGCGTTTACCCCGCACTTTCCTCGATGGGCTCTACGAAGACCCCCAGTACGGCGGTGACGTCCGGCCCCAGTTTTGGGCGCTCCACGTAGTGACGATCAGTTGTCCTTGGCGAGGAGTGTCCGAGGACCTTCGCGGCCGTCTCAAGGCCCTCGACGCGCTCGATGGCGGTGCCCACGGACTTGCGGAAGACGTGGGAGCTCACCCAAGCCCACTGCGGATGGCGCTTCCGAAACTCGCGCCACTGGCGGTTGACCGTGGTCACCTCGCGCGGGGTCAACTTCGCCGTGGGGAACACGAGGTCGAGCGGGCCGCCAGGCAGTCCGTCAACGGACCTTGCGAGGAGCATCGTGACAAGAGGGGCAGGGATCGACATTGCGCGGCCCTTGCGGCCCTTGGTCTTGTCCTGGCGAATGAGGCCTCGCCGGTTGTCACGGACTATGGTGCCGGTGATGGCGACCGTGCCTGCCTCGAGGTCGACGTCGCTCCAGCGGAGCGCAAGCGCCTCGCCGATGCGGCACCCAGTCGCAAGCATGACGTCCACAAGGGGAGGCAGGTCGGCTCGAAGCGCTTGGACATCCCTGTAGAGGGTGCGCCGCAGCTCGCTGACCTCAGCGGTGGTGAGCGCGCGCACCTCGTGCTGGGCGGCGGGTACGGCCTTGATCTCGCGCATGGGGTTAGCTGGTCGGGCGTCATGTCGGACAGCAGCGTTGAACATGCCCACCAGGACGCTTCGGCAGAGATTCGCGACCGTGGGCGACTCAGCGGCAAGGCTGCCGACGAAGTCGGCCATGCGCGACACGGTCGCCTCACGGACGGTGAGGCCTCCCACGCCGGGCACGATCCTGGAAGACACGATCTTCGCGTACCGCTGCTGAGTGTTGATCGCGAGGTCAGAATCGACAACCTCCGTGCGGAGCCAGTAGTTCGCGAGGTCCTCCAGCCGGGTCTCAGAGGTGATGACGGTCCCAGATTGCTCGCTCAAGTCCGTAAGCCGGAGGCGGAGCTCGCGCTCCGCACCTGCCCTCGAGCGACCCCACGCCTCGATCTGACGGGAGTAGCCGTTGCCGCCGCGGAACCGGGTGCGAGCGCGCCACTGGCTCGGCTTGACCTCGCGAACACTGATGGTCCCCCAGGTGCCGACCGGAAGGCGGGGCCTAGGCATCTTTCGGCGGCGTGACAAAGATGAACTCGAACTTGTGCTTGATCGGAGGGGGCGCTAGCCCGGCAGCTGCCATGGCGAGGTGAGCGGTCTCAAGCCTTGCCATGAGCGCTGCTCGGAGTTCACCCTCGAGCCGCCGGACTTCGGGGTCGTCCGTGCCGTGCGTGTGACGCGCTGACTCAAAGGCAAGGATCGCCTTGACTGCACCGTCGTAGCTCCGAACGAGCTCGACCGGACCCGAGTACTCGGCACTAGGGTGATCAGCTTCAGCGCTCCCCGGCGCGGGCGCAAGAGCCGACCACCAGTCGATGGCTCGAACAGCGGACGTCTTCTGGCCCGGGAGCGCTGCAACTTCGGGCTCACGCACGTCGAACAGCAGTCGAACGGGGGCGACCTCGAGCGCGGCCGCGAGCATCGCGATCTCAACGATTGACACGGACTCCTTGCGGCCCGACTCAAGGTTGGCGATCGTCGACCTTGTCACCTCATTGCCGAGCTTGCTCGTCCGATCGGCGACCTGTTGCGCCGACAACTGGCGCTCGGTCCTAAGCGCAGCCACGTGGCTACCTATGCGTCGAGTCCAGTCGGCAAACGCGCCTTCGGCCCCAGTCACTTCGTCATCGGTGTGCATGGAGACACAATACGTCTTCTGGTTGTGTCTTCGCCACCCTGGGTGTTACGGTCGCAAGGCGACACAGATTGATGGCAGACGATGCCCCTAAGACACAAGGGATTAGCGTGGACAATGACAGTCACGCCGCGGCTACTGCCGGGGCTCTTCTCACCGTAAGCGAGGTTGCGGCCAAGCTCGCCGTCCCTGTCCAGACGCTCTACGCGTGGCGAACCCGCGGAACTGGTCCGCGCGGAATCCGCGTGGGTCGCCATCTGCGCTACCGGCGCAGCGATGTCGAAGCCTGGCTCGACAGGCAGGCAGGCGCTCCGGCAGCGACGTCGCGCGCCACTTCGGCGACGCGCGTGATCGGGGGCATGGCACACGCCAAGCCCGGCAATCGCGCGCGGTACCTGCGTTGGGCGGTGCAGCGGCTCATCAGGTTCTCCGATCTGGACCCTGCGCTGGACGTGGCGCATGACTTCGACGCGCTGGAGGCCGCAGCACTCTCTACGGGACTCGAGATCTCCGAGATCGACGAGATCATCTGGTCGGAGATGAGGCACGCGAAGTGAGCGACGCTGGCCCAGACGACGTGTCGCCGGACGAGTTTGTGGAGGCCTGGATGGCGGGAATGGAGGCGGAGTTCGGCCCTCGATCGACGTCCACGAGGCTGGTTCTCACGCCCGCATCGTCGTACACGCCACGGGCGCACCGTTGGCTGGTGCCCGGCATGATCCCGCGCGGCGCTCTGACCCTCCTGTCCGGTCGTGAGGGCCTCGGCAAGTCGACATGGGCGTATACGCTCGCCGCCGCGGTCACCCGTGGGACCGTGCCAGGCGATCTGCTTGGTCGACCGGCGGATGTATTCATCGCGGCCTCGGAGGATGATTGGCCAACGGTCATCGTGCCTAGGCTCATTGCTGCCGGTGCTGACCTTGACCGGGTTCACAACGTCATTGATGTGATCCGGGGAGGCCCTGGCGGCGAGTCCGTCCTCACGTTCCCGGAGGATGGTGTCGCACTTGCCGTCGCGCTCGCCGAGCATGAGGTCGCGCTTCTGATCCTCGATCCTCTGCTGCCCCGGATTGGCAAGGGGTACGACACCCACAAAGACCAGCCGGTAAGGCAGGGCCTCGCTCCGCTCGTCGAGGCGGCTGGCGCGGCACGGACCGCAGTCCTGGGCATCATTCACCGCAACAAGAGCGAGAGGTCTGACCTGGCGGATACCACCATGGGTTCACGGGCGTTCACAGCGGTGGCGCGATCGGTGCTCGCTGTTCTGCGCCACCCGGAGGACCCGGACTTGCGCCTCATCGGGGCCTTCAAGGCCAACGCGGCGAAGGACAGTGACTTGGCGCGGGTCTTCGAGATCCGGGCGGTCGAGATCGGCCACGATCCTGACGACGGCATGCCTATCCTAGGCACGTACGCCCAGGACCTCGGCTTGCACACTACTTCCATCGCAGAGGCCAACGCGGCGGGCCAGACTGCGGCAGGTCCACGTGCAAGTAGCCTCCAAGCAGAGGCCGAGGTGTTCCTCGCGAGAACTATCAGCTCTCATGGTGGATCTGTGTCTCGCCCAGTCGTATTCGCCGAAAACGACGACCGTGGAAGTGAGGCGTTCAGCCGAAGTGCACTGACCCGGGCTGCTGATTCCCTCAATGTGACGAAGAGCAAGGCTGGTTTCCAGGCAACCGGAGTGTGGAGCACCCCGCCAGAGGGTTGGCCAGCACGTGTGAAGCCTTACTTGGAGTCTGTCCAGCCAAGCATCAGGAAGGTCAGGATCACGCGGAAGAGTGGGGATGACACACGTGAGTAGGTGACTCCTTTGGGTTTATTGCTATTTACCAGGCAATTTAATCACAATCTCGTTGAGTTAGTTGCGAGTCCATTGGACTTCGTTGGCTCCGCAGCGTTGGGAGGTTTGATGGGTCATTGCCAACCAACTCAACGAACTCAATCAGTTCGGGACGAGCAGTTTCGCGAATGGTTGGGACTTCACCTCGATCCTCTAGGTACCGATCTCGTTTGATTGAGGCTGGTGCAGCATGGCCGAACTCTTCGCTGGGCGCTTGCGCGCCCGCGTGCGCGTCTGGCGGCCCGGACCGTCATGACGAAATCACCCAGATTTCGTCACGGTGATCCGCCACTGAGCCTCTCGGATACGAGTCAGGTTGTTCACCAATGAGTGAAGTCAATGAGACAGGATCGTGCCCCTGTGGACACGACGACACCCTCGTTACCTGGCTCGTGCATGGCGCGACTGCGCGACAGGTCTATGGAGATCGAGGTAGTTCCGCAAACCGAGCTAGAGCTTCAGAGGCGGTGTGGCAGTCCGGGGTGCGGTCTCCGGTCCCACGTCTCCGGGCATAGAGCTTGTCCGTTGGCCCGCGAACGATCCACCCGATGCTCCGCTCGGTCTCTCGGTCGATGATGGCGGTCTGACCGGCTCGTGCGACGACGTCGTAGCTCAGTTGGGGTGCGGGCACGGGCGTGACCTGAACACGACCCCCAGACACAGCCGCCTCGCAGCCGATCCACGCATGGACTCGCGTGCCCAGGCACAAAAAAGGAACGATCCGCCCCCGGACCCCTCTTTCGAGGAGCCCGGGGGCGGATGGGTGCGGTGGGCTAGATTGCTCCGCCGAAGGCGTGGGCGTAGACGTCGAGAGTGGTCGACGCGCGCGCGTGGCCCATGCGGCGTTGGACAGTGAGGATGTTCGCTCCCGAGTCGATCTGGCGGGACGCGTACCAGTGCCTCATGTCGTGTATGCGGAAGGTATCGGCGATGCCGCAGGCGGCCTTCTGGCGGGACCAAACACGTTGGATGCTGCCAGGGTGCACGGCCACTCCTTCAAGGCCCGCAACGACCGCTTCGGAGGGATCCCTACGCCGCCCGCTGAGTAGCGGGGCGAGCTCCTGAGACAGGGGCACGGTGCGATAGGAGTCGTACTTGGGGCGTACGGCTTGCTGCCCTCCTCCGGGCACCAGTTGAAGTTGCCTGCGCACAGTGAGGGTTCCCCGTTCGAGGTCGACGTCATCCCATCGGAGACCCCGGGCTTCACCGATCCGTAGGCCCGCATAGGCACACAGAGCGAACACGAGGTCATACGGCTCGGGGCTCGATGCGACCAGATGCGCGATCTGCCGGTCGGTGGGAAGCGCCAAGGACTTCGACCTCCCAGTGGTTCGGGGCAGACGCACCCCCACGACCGGGTTGGCCTCGACGAGCCCGTCGCGCACGGCGGCGTTGAGCACGGCACGCACGCTAGCTACTCGGGTGCGGATCGTGTTCGGCGTCAGCCCCGCGTCGTGCATGGCCCGAATCCACGCCTCAATGTGGCGGGGTTGGATCTGCGCGAGGGGCATGTCGCGCTCGGGGAAGCCGCGTGCCGCGACACCGATGGTTCTGGCCGACTGGAGAGTCCAGATCTGACGGCTCGCATAGTCAGTGAAGTAATCGGCGAAGGTGGCACTCGCGTGATCGACGCTAGGGGCAGCCGAGGCGTCTGGTACGAGCTGAAGCGGTCTTGCCACGGTGGGTCCTGTCTCTTGAAGCGGGACGGTTTGGTGTGAAGCCGCGCGCCTACGCATGAGTTGTCCAGCCGGGGGTGTTGCGGTGCGCGAACACAAGACCAATGAGCTGTGCGAGCCGGTAATGCGGGTCGGAGGTCAAGGCCGACTCAAGGTGCTCGTAGGCGGTATCGCTGTCTCCTGCCCACCACGCGAGAATCGCGAGGAGGGTGTGTGCCGGTGCGCACTCAGATGCGGGCAGGTGGGCGACGATTGCCTCGAGCAGGGCTTCGTGCGGAGCGCACAGTTGAAGAGGCCGAGTGCCTGTCGCGGGGTCCAGCAGGTTCGCCATCGCGTGGGCGACAAGGTCCTCACCGAGGCCGTCGCGAGCGAGTTCGGTAAGGGGCGGTAGCGGTTCCCCGGCCATGTGGACGAACACGGCGTCGCGGTTCGCCAGTTCCGTCAGCGCCTTGGCTGCCGCGCCCACGAGCGAGGCTTCCGCATACCCGTACTCCTCAACGTCGTCGAGGGCGCGCAGATAGGTCGACAAGTAGGGATTGACCTTGCGAAAGGCGGTGAGCGCTGCCCGTCGCTCGACTGCACCGACCAATGCTGTCTGGTCGGGGGTGTCGGCTACGTCGCGGCTCGCCTCGTGGTCCACGATCACGGTGGCGATGCGCGTCACATTCATGGCCGCCATGACGTCGCCGATTCTCGAGTCGATAGCGGTCAGGTCCTTCGGATCTCCTGCCGTGAAGTACGCGACGGAAAAGCCGTCGATCTGCTCGTCGCGGAGGAGGGCTGTGAGTTGGTCAAACACCTCATCGGCGTCTGCTCCGGTGAGGAGTTCAAGCTCGATGTAAAGCACCCTTCCGTCGTGGACGGGCTCGACCAGGGCGAGGGACTCGCGAGGGGAGTAGCCGATAGCGTCGACGACGAGGTCGTTGTAGAAGACGCCGCGGTTCTGTTCAGTCGTAGTGGACATGAGACTTCCTTTCAATGAAATGGGAAAAGCCCCGCCGCCAGTGATTGGCGACGGGGCGGAGACGGATCTACCTAGACCGCGGCGAGGATCTCAGTCAGGACTTGGTGTGCCTTGTGGTCGAGGTCGGCGAAGTCGTCCGTCAAGGTGCGGAGCATGTTGCGCTCGGCCCGTGTGGCACCCCGTACCGGTCGCGAGTGGTGTTCGTAGGTGTTGACCGCCTGGAGTGCCCCGTGGGCGGTGCCTCGCCAGGGCGCGACGCGGGGGTCGTAATCCCACAAGTCCCGAATCTCGTCCCGCTTGCGTGTGGCCAGCGTGAGCGCCTTGCCTGTCAGTGGCTCGCCCTTGACCGCAATCGGTACCCAGGCGTCGAGGAACCGGGCGAACTCTCGGTTCGAGACCGGTGTCGCGCACAGCTCACGGACCTCCGCTGAGAAGGCGTCTGCCGTGTCGTAGACGATGGCAAGCGCGTCCCTGGCGTCGGCCAGCCTGAGCCTTGAGTGACGTGAGTGGCGCACCTTGACGGCCTCGCCGTGCTCACTGAGCGCCGCTGCGCGGGTGTTGTCGCAGACGACGTCGGTGACGGTGCGCTTGTACGTCGTGGCAAGCGATCCGTCGAACGTCGTTGTGGCGAGCAGGTTGGGCCGGAACAGCACGCCCTCGGGTGTGGGCAAGGAATCGGCGACCGAGATCTCCACCCACGCCACAGCACCGTTCTTGAGGACGCCAGCGGAGCTGATGGAGAGTTCATCGTCGAGGAGCTGTGAGACGGCGTCGAGCAGCCAGGTGCGGTACGGGTGGGGCTCGTACGAGGTGGTGAACAGTCCCATGACGTCGCCTCCGAAGCTGTCGGACCTGACTACGGCTTGCCTGCCGGGGATCTCCGCCCAGCGCACCGGTAATCCCGAGGCGTTCAGATGGGTCATCTGGTCGAGCGAAGCGGGGCGCTCGACCGCGATGGGCCGTAGTTCCGGGTTCCACGGGAAGAGGCGTCGTGCGACGTCGTCCACGGGGATTGCCCCGGGGTAGTGGTTGGGTTCAGCTCCCTGGAGTTCAGCTCGGTAGTGCCATGCGTGACCACGCGCTGACGTGTGACCGATGAGGGTTTGGGTGTTGAGGTGGGTGAGCGTTTCGAGGCTCATGATTTGTCTCCAGACATGAAAAAGCCCCGCCCTCTAGCGAGGTGCGAGGTGCGAGGTGCGAGGTGCGAGGTGCAGGGTGGGGGAGGGGGTGGGGCTACGCGAACTCGGCGCGCGGACTCATGGAGTCAAGCAGGTCGACGAGGAGCAACAGGAGTTGCGCCAGCGCCACTACGAGCCACAGCGCGGATGCGCGCGGCCCGCGTATCGCAGCTGCAAGGAGGCCTTCCAGGGCGCTGCGGACTACTCGAACGCGGAACTCTGGACTCGCACGCCACCGGTCGCCGAAGTCGGCGGCGAGCTTCGTAACGTCGTACTTGAGCGCGGACAGTTCTGAGCGTGCAGTCGCGAGCCAACGAGAGGTCGCGCTGAGGAGCTCGTCGCGGGAAAAGGACATACTTCCTCCGGACATGAAGAAAGCCCGGACGCAAAGCGCCGGGCTTAGGTTTGTGTAGGTGCACACCGACCGCGTTGGGTAACGGCCTGGCGTTGAGCAGGCCTTCGGTGCGTACATCTATTTTACCATATCTTTACGTTAATTATGTCAAGGAATTGGGAACCTTAATTGCTCAAGCGAACCAAATAACGCATCAGATTGACGACGAAATAGCTACAGAATTCGCCTCAATGGATGATGTCCGCGGTCTCGCGTCGCTGGGCCTACCCAGCTAGTTGATCAAAGCACCTCGGGTGGGTCGGCGCTAAGGGGGTGTGGCTCTTGCATGAAAGTGAGGAATCGTCGGCCCTTGTCCGATGTCCGCGGGGCGACGATGCCCTGCCCAGTCATCATGGTCGTTAGCGGAATCGATGCGAGGCCGTTGCGGTCAAGATCGGCGGCGGCTTGGGCCACCGCTCCCTGCCAGGCGTGTTGCGGTGAACCGAGCGCTGCTTCAAGCGGGCCGGTGATGCCACCGGCAATGACGTTTGAGTACTGAGCCCCGAGATCCCGAGCAGCGAGCCAGCCAGCAGGATCGGTGAAGTACTGCAGAAGCCATATGTGGAGAGCACTGAAGTCTTCGACGAGACGGGTGAACTGCTCACGTTCGGTCGCCGAGAACGGAGCCCAACTGCCGCCGTTGGCTACCGCGGACGCTAGCCGTCTGCGCTTTTCGTGGCTAGCGGTCTCTGAGGCGGCTCGCTGTGCACGCGTGACGACTGCGATGAACTCGTCGGATCCGACGATGTCGTCGAGTGCTGTGCCCTCGTCAATGCGCTCGACCACGGCGGTCAGCGCCCGCGCTATCTCCACGTTGAATTCGTATTGGCGCTGGGATTGCCTACGCTCAAGTGCGAACCCAAGGCTTTCCGCGGCGAGTGGGCCGACGAGTGGCACGAGTGACACGGCGGCCTTGCCTGCGAATGCGAGGACGTCCTTGGCGGGCTCGTGCGCTGGCACGAGGTCTTCGAGCTCGGTCATAGGCCCATCATGGTTGAAGGCGCAGACATCGCAGCTCCGTGCCGCCGGGGGTGTGACGAAATGTGGGACAAGGCATCACGCCTGCGGCCCTTACCGTGCGACTTCTGAAGCGTTCCACCTCGAGGATGCTCCCGCGACGCCGCCACGCCAACGAGCGGCGGCACTCGAACGCGCGCCAAGAACCATGGATATGCGCTCTCGTAGGCGACGACTCCGTTCGTGACCCATCTGTAACCGTTCGCGTGTTGCGTGGGTCCCGCGCGGGCTGTACAGTCAAGCCGGAATCGGTTCCGGAATCGATTCCGGTACCGGTTTCGGAACCGATTCGTAGAGACTGTATTCACAGAGGAGAAGGATCATGCGCAACAAAGGTGTTGTCGGACTGGGCGCGGCCCTCGCGGCCCTAGGTCTCGCAGCTTGTTCAAGCAGTACGCCCGAACCGAGCGGCCCCGCCAGCGGCCCGGCGGGGGAGCCCGTAACCATCGAGTGGTGGCACATTCAGACGCAGGAGCCCACGCGCGGCGTGTGGCAGGAACTTGCTGACGAGTTTGAAGCCACTCACGAAAATGTCACCATCGAGATTACGGTCCAGAACGACCCCGAGTTCAAGACCGGTATCGACGCTCGAGCTCAGGCGGGAGACATGCCCGACCTATTCCAGACCTGGGGTGGGGGCGTGCTCGCTCAGCAGGTCGACGCTGGGTTGGTCCAGGACCTGTCGGACTCCACCTCAAGCTGGATCGGGAACATCGCGCCTGGCGCGGTGGCCGGGCTCCAGATTGACGGCGCGCAATACGGTATCCCGTACGACTCGGGACTCGTGGGTGTCTGGTACAACAAGGCACTGTTCGCCGATGCGGGCATTACGGACACGCCGACGACGTGGGATGAGTTCATGGCGGATGTGAACGCTCTGCGTGCCGCGGGCATCACGCCGATGGCAGTCGGCGCGGGTGACAAGTGGCCCGCTATGTTCTATTGGGCCGAGGGTGCACTCGCAACCGGCGGCAAGGACCCGTTCATCAGCGCGGCGGCCGACGGCAACTTCACTACGGACGCATTCATCTCGTCAGGCGAGCGCATCAACGAACTGGTCGCAGCGAACGCTTTCCAGGAGGGGTTCCTGGGCACCGCATATGCCGAAGCCGGGGGTGCCTCAAGTCTCGTTGCAAACGGCCAGGCGGCGATGGAGTTGATGGGAAGCTGGGCACCCGGCACGCAGGCGAGTGTTGCCGAAAACGGCACGGGCTTGGGCGACGACCTCGGCTGGTTCCCCTACCCGATGGACACATCGTCGGGCGAGAGCGTCGGCTTCGGTGGAATCAATGGCTTCGCCGTGGGCAAGGACGCCCCGCCGGAGACGGTGGAGTTCCTTGAGTTCCTTCTCACGCCGGAGTCGCAGTCAAAGATCGGCGCAGCGGGGCTTCTCCTCCCTGTCGCCAACGGGGCCGAAGACTCGATCGAGAACCCTCTGCAGCGTCAGATTCGGGACGCTCTCGTCGAGCTCGACTACCTGCAGGTGTTCCTCGACCAGGCGTATCCGCCTGCCGTTGGAGCTGCGATCAATGACAACGTCCAGGCAATCTTCGCCGGTACCTTGACGCCGGAGCAGGCCGCCCAGGCAGTGACCGACGTCGCACAAGCGCAGTAATCTGCCGAATCGGCGCGGGGAGCGAACCAGCTCCCCGCGCCGTGGTTTCGAAAGGCCAACATGACAACCGTTCAAAGCGCCCCGCTTCCACCGAAAAGTGCGGGTGCGTACGCGAAGGACCACAGCCCACGAAGCAATGGCCGTCGCACCGCAATGCTCATCGTCGTGCTGCTCTCACCGGCGATTGCGCTCTACGCGCTCTTCGTCTTCGCGCCCCTTGTCCAGGCCGCGCGGTTCAGTCTCTTTAAGTGGAATGGGCTAGGTCCGCTTGAGGACTTCGTGGGCCTAGAGAACTACGCGAACGTCTGGGCAGACCCGTTCTTTCACACGGCGCTCCTCAACAACCTGGCGGTCATCGCAGTATCGCTCGCTATCCAACTCCCATTCGCCCTGTGGATAGCTACGCTTCTGACAGGCTCTTTCCGTGGCCGTGCGATCCTGCGGGTCGCGTTCTTCCTCCCCTACATCCTGGCCGAGGTGGTCGCCGCGGTGCTGTGGAGCTTCATGCTCAGCCCCAACGGCCTCATCAATGAAGCGCTGCGTTCGGTTGGCCTCGACACGGTCGCCCATCCTTGGCTCGCCGACCCGAACACCGTGATGTACGCGATCCTGTGGGTCGTCACGTGGAAGTACTTCGGCTTCTACACGATTCTGTTCATGACCGCGCTGCAAAACGTTCCCCAGGAACATCTCGAGGCGGCCCGGATCGATGGAGCAAGCCGTGCGCAGGTCTTCTGGTACGTCACGCTTCCGGCGATAGGTCCTACCGTGCGGATCAGCGCGTTCCTCGCAATCATCGGCTCGTTGCAGCTCTTCGACCTCGTCTGGGTCATGACTGAAGGCGGCCCGGTCGGAGCATCGTCAACGATGGTGACCTACATGGTGAGCAAGGGTCTGCGCACGTATCAGTTTGGCTTCGCTAGCGCCACTGCCGTGACGGTCGCGATGATGTCGTTCCTCTTCGCGGTCGTCTACCAGCGATGGGTGCTCGCGCGCGACAACCAGGTAGACGTGAAGGAAGGGAAGCGCACACATGTCGCGCACTAGACCGCGCTCCGCGCCCCCCAAGGGACTCCGGCTCGTGGTACTCGTACCACTGGCGTTCGTCACGATCGTCCCGTTGCTGTTCGCAGTCCTCGGTAGCCTGCGCACCTCTGGTCAGATCAGCGCCGATCCACTCGGGCTGCCTAACCCCATCGTCTGGGACAACTACGCCGCGGTGTTGGGCGGAGACGTCTTTTGGCGGCCCTTGGTGAACAGCGCAGTCGTGGGCGCACTGACCGTTGTCCTCACGCTGATCAGCGGAACCTTGGCCACTTTCGCACTGTCGCGCTTCAAGTTCCGAGGGCGGGAGTCCGTGTACGGGTTCTTCACGCTTGGACTTCTCTTCCCAGCCGCGGTCGCGATCTTGCCCCTGTACCTGATGCTGCGACAGCTGCACATGCTGAACACCCCGCTCGGCGTCGCGCTGCCTCAGGCAGCGTTCGCGCTGCCTGTGACGATCGTGATTCTCAGACCCTTCTTCCAGTCGGTGCCCAAGGAGCTTGAGGAGGCGGCGGCAATGGACGGAGGCGGTCCCATGCGATTCTTCTTGCAGATCCTGCTCCCGATGTCAGTGCCAGTCCTCATCACGGTGTCGATCTTGGCGTTGGTCACCAGTTGGAACGGATACCTGCTGCCACTCCTGATCCTCACGGAGCCGTCTACGTGGACGCTCCCCCTTGGACTGTCACAATTCAACGGCTCCTACACATTCGATACCGCCCGCGTGTTGGCGTATACCGTTCTGGCAATGCTCCCCACAGTGATCGCGTACGGCTTTGCCGAGCGGTACATCGTGCAGGGACTGACTGCAGGGGCGGTGAAGGGTTGATGGCGGCTCAAGTGAACTTGGCACGAAGCCCCATGTCGTGCAGTGCTGGTGTGAAGTCAAGGAGGACCTCACGATGACGCGGCTGACGATCAAGGACATCGCGGCACTCGCGGGAGTGTCCCGCACGACGGCATCCCGTGTGCTCAATCAAAGGGGAGAAGTTAGCCCAGAGGTGCGCGCGCGCGTCGAGGAAGTCATTGCTCAGACCGGTTACCGGCCGCTCGCTTCCGCGCGATCCCTCGTGCACCAGCGAACCGGAGTCATCGGGTTCGTGGTTCCAGTGGGCGCAGCGATGCTGGTCGCGGACCCGTACTTCGGTGTCCTCATTCGTGGTTTCAGCGAGGCGAGTTCGCGGCGCGGAGTGACCATCGCGCTCTTCCTGACAGACGAGTCTGGCGATCAGGAGACCCTCATCGAGCAGGTGATTGGCCCTCGCCGAGTGGACGGCATCATTGTGTCGGCGTATCACACGAGCGAGAGACTGATCGAGCGTCTCGCCGAATTCGACGTGCCCGCGGTCACTTTGGGCTCGAACGCGTACCCAGAGGTGTTCGGGTCGGTCTCGGTGATGAACCTGATGGGAGGCGAGCTTGCGGGCCGCCTGGCCACAACGCTCGGTCGCGGCCCGATTGCCATGATTGGCGGTCCGGAGGACACAGTCTCAGGCAAAGAACGTCGAATTGGTTTCGAGCGGGCGCTACGCCAAGCGGGTGTGCCCCTCGATCACGACCTGTATCGCGAAGGTGACTACAGCAGGGCTTCCGGAGAGATGGCGATGCGCGAGCTGGTTGATCTCAAGCCCGGTGTGGTCTTCGTTGCGTCCGACACCATGGCCGAGGGTGCACTCGCGATCCTGGAGCGGGCTGGCCTTGAGGTTCCGCGCGACGTCGCGGTTATCAGTTTTGACGGGCTCCCTTCATCTGAAGAGTCGGACCTGACGACCGTCCGCCAGCCCATTGTCGAAGTCGCGGATGCAGCGCTCGACCTGCTGCTGGCACAGATTGAAGGGGGCGTTGTCGAAGCGCGCATGCTTCCAGTCGAGCTCATTGAACGGGGCTCGACGGCATGAGCAACTCGACAGGGGAGGTCTTTTCGAACCCCGTCATTCCCGGCTTCTATCCAGACCCGAGCGTCTGCCGTGTCGGCACAGACTTCTACCTCGTGACGAGCAGCTTCGAGTACGCGCCAGGCATCCCGATCTTCCACAGTACGGATCTCGTGTCGTGGGTCCAGATCGGGCACTGCCTTAGCCGACCAAGCCAACTCGACCTCTCGAGAGCGCGCGCTTCCCAGGGAATCTACGCCCCGACGATTCGCTGGAACGACGGCACGTTCTTTGTCACCGCGACGAATGTGGCGGGCGGTGGGCACTTCATTGTGAACGCCACCGACCCCGCAGGGCCTTGGTCCGACCCTGTGTGGGTGGATCAAGACGGGATCGACCCGTCGCTCTACTTCGAAGACGGCGTCGCCTACTTCCAGTCGAATATCGAGCCCAACACGGCGGGGGAACACACAGCGGAACCCGGCTTCGAGCGGGGAATCCAGCAATCGATCGTCAATCCCGTCACGGGAGAGCGCCTCACGGAGCCGAGGTGGCTCTGGGGCGGCTCCGGTGGCCGCTTTCCAGAAGCACCGCACCTTTACAAGCGAGACGGGCTGTACTACCTGGTTATTGCCGAGGGCGGGACCGAGGCGGGCCACATGGTTACGGTCGCGCGCGCTGACAACCCGTGGGGGCCTTTCCAGAGCGCCCCCACCAACCCGATCCTGAGTCACAGGAGCACCTCGAGTCCCATCCAGTCGACGGGTCACGCAGATCTTGTCGAACTCCAAGACGGTTCGTGGTGGGCCGTCCTGCTGGGAACTCGGCCCATCCGCAATGTCCACCACATCGGGCGCGAGACGTTCTTGACACCGGTGGTGTGGGATGCCGACGGCTGGCCATCCCTGGGCGAAGGCGGCCGCGTCAAGGGCGTGCACGCCCGGCCCAGCACGCCAGCTTCGGGTTGGTCGCGCCCCGTGGAGGCGGCTAGTCAAGTACCGCCAGGGCTCGAGTGGAACGGTGTTCGGCGCTTTCCAGACGAGTTTGCGGCGTTCAACACCGAGCAGAACTCCATCACCATCACTTCGACGGCACTCTCGACGGGCGACCCGATGGTGTCGTTCTTGGGGCGGCGACAGCAGCACCACCGGTTCGTCGCGCAGGTGGGCGCGGAACTCTTGACCGAACACGGCGAGGTTGGGCTCATGGTTCGTTCTGACGATGACCACCACTACGAAGTCGGCTTAGCGGCGGACGACGCGGGTGAGTGGCTCGTGTTTCGACGCCAGATCGGCGACCTCGTCGACGAGCGACGCGTACGAGCTCACACGAAACACGTCAAGCTGCGGGTGGTAGCCGATGATCACCAGTACTCGTTCTCCGTACTGGACGTCGCGGGCGAACTCCAGCTCGGCGTAGGGGACGCGCGATATCTGAGCAGTGAAGTCACTGGCGGATTCACTGGCGCTTACGTCGGGATGTACGTCACTGGGAACACAGCTCGAGGGAGAGTGGAGGAGTTTCACTACGCCGAGATCCCGGCACCCCAGGGAGCGGTCCCAGTGACATCTTCGGTCTGACGAAGCGACACCTCGCTGGTGCAGCCTCGTCGGTCTACTGCGGGTTTGAGGCCCGGCGCTTGCGAAGCCTGACTTCGAAGTGCTGGGCATCGCCATACCCAGGAACTGGGGTGACGTTCATGATGACCATGTCCATGCCTTTGCGAATGTGACTCGGCTCGGTAACTTCGTCCATGTGACGGCCATCGTCGTGCCGTTCGGACTTGGGGGACGCAATGTTCGGCAACGAGAAAGCACTAGACGAATACTTGCGTTCTCGCCTCCGCGCCGCAGCCAACGAGCTCCATGACCTTGAGCCCGATCTTGTGCTCGCCGAGAACGCGGACGTGGTCGTGGCTTCGCTACTGCAGTCTCATCTGCCGAGCGCGGTCAGCGTGGACTGGGGTGAGATCTCCCAAGGCGAGCCCGTCGAAGTGACCACCACTGTTCGGGACGATTTCTTGCCCGACCGCACCTATGAAGTTCAAGCGAGTCGCATCGTGCTCACAGCCCCTATCCTGGGTTCACCGCAACTACTCGACTACCGCGCCTCGCATTTCACCCTTGCGCCGCGTGCGGGAGAGGTTCGCGGGGGGAAATGGATGCTCGAGATCACCGAGCGGCGGTTAGATGCCGAGGGTATCGCCCGGGGCTTTGCGGTGGCGCGCGAAGACATCGATCGGCGCGCTAACTATGCCAATCAAGATCTTCGACAGTTCACCATGGAAGCCGAGGTCACCTTGCTCGCGCAACTCGCCGCGCGAAAGGAGCGAATTCTCAACGATCGTTCGGTAGCCGCCGCACTTCCGTTCCCTGTGAATCCCCGACCGGGGCGACCCGCGACCACACCCGTGTCACGCCGCCATATCGAGCTCAAGATCCGCGCCCAGCAGGCTCACTATGTGCCGGAACCAGTGCTAGACCAAGCCATCTTCGAGGACATACTTGCGCAGGTGCGAAGCTGGGCGAGGTCGCTAGAGAGAACCCCGAGGACTCTCGGCAAGCTTGACGAGGAAGAGTTGCGGGACCTAATCCTTGGCGCGCTCAACACCTATTGGCAGGGCCAGGCAGGAGGTGAACTCTTTAACGGTGGGGGCAAGACCGACATCCTCGTGCGAGCAAACGACCGCAACGTCTTTATCGCCGAGTGCAAGATCTGGCAGGGGGCAGCGGGTATCGCCGCGGCCGTGGATCAACTGTTGCGGTATCTCGTTTGGCGCGACAGCAAGGCAGCGCTGATTGTCTTTATCAAGCGACGTGACCCGGCGGCGATCATCGCCAAGCTTCACGAAGCGATCGCGGCCCATCCCAAGGTCGTCCTCGCGAAGCCAATGGCCGAGCCCGAGATACGCGGCGATTATGTTGTGGCGGCGGACGACGAAGGTCGACGAGTCCAACTCGCGGTCCTGCCAGTCTTGGTTCGCCCAGACCGTGAGGCAATCCGCGAGTAGGTCGTTTGGGCGGGACGCGAAGGGGTGCCCTGTGCCTACGAGAGCAGCGCCTTGAGGTCGGGCAACGCTTCATCGGGTCGATGGTGAAGCACCGCCCCAGCAGGCACCTGTGGGCGGATGCGTCGCAGGTGGTTGATGGTCTTCTTCTCGCCAACCACGAGATCGCAATAGGCGGCGGCATACGACAAGTACGTGACGTCATAGAGGTCATTCGCCTCCCACTTCTCGTCTGCGCTGGCGAGTCGTAGGTGAAAGAGTTCGCGGATGCGCGCTAACCCAGGCGCTCCAGCGATCGATCGCTCAGCCTCGTCGTTCATCCACGTCCCGAAGTCCTCCGGCGTGAGCCCCGCTTCGGCAGCGGCGGCAGGCAAGTCGTTGCCGAGATCGGTAATGAACCTGGTGCGCGTAAGAGGCCGTAGGTGTGCTTTCGCGCGCGAGTTTCCACGAATGTGCTGCGCGAGTGCAGCGAACGACTCGGCCCATCGCTGGGCGATGTCGGTACCCGCTGGTTGGGGATCCTTGTCGACGAGGATCGCTGCTTGGGCGGTCGCCCACGACAGTCGCAGAATCAGGTCGTCCAGCTCCGGCGAGAACCCTACGAGGGGCTTGGGTCGCTTGATGCCGTCGAGGGCTATGTATGGCTCAAGGCCGATGACATCGCCTCGCACAAGAGGTGACCCTCCGAAGAATCCACGGAGTTCTGCGCGGCGGAGTGCCGACGCGTCGCGCAGTTGCCAACCTCGCGAGAGCACAAGCATCGATGACGCGAGGTCCACTCGCGACGAACCGCCGCGACGCGAGGTCTCCGTGAGGTGCGCAGCCGAGAGTGGCACTACGGCGTCACCGTTTCTCGTTGCTTCCGCGAGCAGCGCGAAGAACGGGTCGAACGAAGGATTGCGATGCGGGCTTTGAGCACGCCAGCGCGCGAACCCGACCCAGTGATTCTGGTCCAGGTAGACGACCCGATCGGGGACCGGTGACGTGGCGTCGCCGATGTCAATCGTCACCGTTGCGCCAGCTACCACGATCTCTGCTCGACTGGCCCGGACGTTGAACTTGGCGGAGCTGACTGCACCGAAGTCGCCGCCCACGGGACCGCGAATAGCGAGCGGTTGTGCACCGACGGGTTCGACGGTGAGGAACCCGGTGACGAAGTCGACCGACAGGCTCGCGATGTTGGCAAGGGCGGCCAGAGTCACGGAACCATCGCGGTGCTAGGCACGGACGGCCTCGGCGATCGCGTCTGCGATCTGCTCGGTGCTCATGAGTGAGGTGTTGAGCGCCAGGATGCCAGCGACGAGAGGTGAGTGCGACTCGACTTGGTCCCTCGTTACGCGATGCCAGATGGGCAGGAGGAGGTCTCGGCCCGTCGACAATTTCTTAGTGAACAGCGCGTCCAGCTCAGCTTGTGTCCACTGTTTCGCGAAGAAGTTGGGAGAGAGGATGACGACGCCGAAGGTAGCGTGCGCGATCCCCTTCTCGATCTCCTGCCGAATACTCTGGCCAACCTTGATGTTGATCTCGTCGAACCACACCGTGAGCCCTCGTGCTTGGAGAGCGGCCTGGAGGGGACGCGCTATGTCATCCTTGTCCTCGGACGCGTGCGAAAGAAACACGTCATGGTCGGGCTGGGCACTCGGGCCTCCCTCCGTGTCGGGCGGCGGCGACCGGCGATACCCATTCGCCATGGTCTCGCCCGCTCGACCCTGGCCCGCGAACTGGCGCATAGCCTGATCGTTCTGACGCCGGAGCCCGTCTAGGGCCTTCCGTTGGGTATCCCGCTGCTCTCGCTCGTAGCGCGCTTGAGCGTCCGTGATCTTCTTCTCGACATCCGCAAGTTTCTTCTCGAGTCCCGCACGCTTCTTCTCCGCGTCATTCGCGGCCCGCTCCGCGCTGTCGGCCTCGCGGAGTCGTGTGCTGGCGACTGAGGGTGACTTGGTCCGGGTGGCGGCGCTACGAGCGTCGGCCGCCCGCCGCCTCTTGTCGGCGACCGTCGAGGAAGCCTTGCTGATGTCCGACCGCAAGCCGTGGGCTTCACGCCGGTATCTGTTCAGGTCCATCTCGGAGCTCATCGAAGTTCTCCCGGCTTGAACGCACGACGGGATGACCCGACTCCTTGCGTCACCTCTGCCACGACGCTCGCAGTTCCGTGAGCCACCTCGCAGTCATGAAGGATCGTCGCGGGCAGCCATTCAATGGTGGAAGCCATGGGACACAGTGTGCCCGACGGTAGGTGTACGCGAGGGCTCACAGGGGGTGTCGCGGCGAGACCGTGGACGAGCTGCGGCGACCGCCTTGGCAATAGACTCGCGGCGTGCACTCGGATTGGTCGCCCATAGAGGTGCCGGAGCAAGCCGAACTGGCCGATGAGCAGCTGGGCACCAAGGAGAAGTTCTGGGTGTCGCTTGGATCGGATGACGCGCAATGGCTATTCAAGTACGCCCGCACGTCGGGGGCCGCTGTGCGTGGGGAAGACTGGGCGGAGTGGCTCGTGCATGCCATTGGCGGGGAACTCGGCGTTCCCACCGCCAAAATTTCGCCAGCCGTGTGCGGAGGCAGACGCGGGATACTCTCGCGATCGGTAGTGGACCAAGCGGCGGATGAGCGGCTCGTCCACGGAAACAGCCTCCTCTCTGGCGTTGACCCCGCCTACGACATTGCTGAGAAGCGCGAGAACAGTCGGTACACCGTTTCGACGGTTCGGGATGCACTCCGCCAGGTAGCGGCACCGCGGGAGTTTGGCGGACCTAGCGCCATGAGCGGATTCGACGTATGGGCTGGGTACCTCGTACTCGACGCGCTCGTCGCGGGACGTGATCGCCACCACGAGAACTGGGCGGTTATTCGGCGTGGAGCCGACCTCCGCCTCGCACCATCGTTCGACCATGGCAACGCACTCGGCTTCCAGGAGACCGACGCAAAACTCACCCGCCTCAACGGCGACTCGTCTGCAGCCGATGCCTGGCTCAGGCACGGTACGAGCCATTACTTCGCGGGCAAACCACTCCTAACCGACCTTGCGTTCGAGGCGCTCAACCTGAGCTCGAGTGTCGCGCGCCGCCATTGGCTCGGCGTGCTTGAGGCGTTCACTCCAGGGACCCTTGTGCCTACGCTCAACATGGTGCCGCCAGAGATAATGTCAGACCAGGCTCGTACGTTTGTTCTTACGATCCTGATGAGAAACCTAGAAAGGCTCCGAGATGGCTACCCAGGCGAGTGAGCTGCGTGAGCAGCTTCTGGCCACGGCGCTACGTGCCTTGCTCATTGTGTGGCGCGACCCGGAAGACCGTCGCTTTGTGCCAGTCGCGCATCTCTACGTGCTGGGGGACGGCACCTTCGCGTTCGAGTATCGAAGCGAAGCGAGGTCGAGCGAACGTTTTGTTGCACTTGACGAGTACCCAGACATGGCGCGGATCTACATCAGCAGCTCGTTGCCAGTCTTCTTCGTGAACCGGATTATGTCGGACTCGCGCCCGGGATATGCCCAGTACCTACAGTGGCTTGGCCTCGCGGAGGCTGCCGCCGCAGACCTGCCGATCGAAGTGCTCGTTCGCACCGGCGGGGGCCGAGCCACGGACACCTTCCATGTCGTTGACGTGCCTATTCGGGGAGAACAGGCCTTTGAGAGCCGGTTTTTCGTGTCCGGCGTTCGTCACGTCGCACACGACGCGTCTGGCGAGCCGACTGTGCGTCCAGGGGATCGCCTCGAACTGCGTCCTCAACCCGACAATCTCAAGAACCCGCGCGCCGTCATCATCGACGTATCCAGCGGCGAGCAACTTGGTTGGGTGCCGGACTGGCTCTGCGGTGAGGTTACCGAACTCATGAATCGCGGGTGGTCGATGGAGGCTACTGCTGAGCGAGTGAACAGTGATGCCCCCGCGCGTACTCGGGTCTTGTGCCGCCTCGTCGGCGCTGCACCTGGGGCGCGCGTAGACGGTCCCGCTACTGCTACTTCATGAGCTCGACGCTCCGCATTTACTCCGCACATTCAGTGCGCAACGTCGCAAGACGCGACTGTCGCGACTCAGTGGTATTACCTGGTAAGTGCCACGTTGGGCGCTACGGACGCAAGTCATCAGAAACCAACCAACACGCTCAACCCTGAATGAATAGGTCAAGGGTTCGATTCCCTTAGGCGGCTCCACCTGGCCCGGCCCCTGTGTAGGGGCCGGGCCTTTGTCGTTCGTGGTGCGTCGCGAGGTCTTCGGCGGGCGCTCCATGTCTCTAACGTGGCCTTAGCCGCACGTGACGGCCCCCAGCGCGCTCTGAGTACACGCGGCCGGAAATCCCCCGTCAGAACGGCCGCATGTACTCCTAGCGCGCAGGGGACTCCAGGAGGCCCGCACACCTG
>Ga0206116_1000896_pt1 | contig 20991 bp, 16 predicted proteins | sample 3A1Ametagenome_FD_178000 | JGI IMG/M metagenome (GOLD analysis project Ga0206116, IMG submission 178000) | Enriched microbial communities from leaf-cutter ant dump, University of Wisconsin, Madison, United States - 3A1A | ecosystem: Environmental > Terrestrial > Nest > Insects nest > Nest dump...
CCAGGAACGCGAGCACATGCTCGAAGCCATCCGCATCCTCACCGAACTCACCGGCGAGCGCCCGCTGGGCTGGTACACCGGCCGCACCGGCCCGAACACCCGGCGCCTGGTGATGGAGGAAGGCGGCTTCCTCTACGACAGCGACACCTACGATGACGACCTGCCCTACTGGGAGCCGAACAACCCGACCGGCAAGCCGCACCTGGTGATCCCCTACACCCTGGACACCAACGACATGCGCTTCACCCAGGTGCAGGGCTTCAACTGCGGCGAGCAGTTCTTCCAGTACCTGAAGGACGCCTTCGACGTGCTCTACGAAGAAGGTGCCGAGGCGCCGAAGATGCTCTCCATCGGCCTGCACTGCCGCCTGGTCGGCCGCCCGGCGCGCCTGGCCGCGCTCAAGCGCTTCATCGACTACGCCAAGAGCCATGACCAGGTCTGGTTCGCCCGTCGCGTGGACATCGCCCGCCACTGGCACGCCACCCACCCTTTCCAAGCCGAGACCGCGAAATGACCGCTTTCAAGACCCTGACCCCTTCGACCCTGGACCGTGCCGCATTCGTCGAGGCGTTCGCCGACATCTACGAGCACTCGCCGTGGGTCGCCGAGAAGGCCTATGACCTGGGTCAGCTGGCGGAACTGGATCAGATCGAGACCCTGCACCAGCGCATGAGCGACATCCTCCTCAGCGCCGATCACGCCGCCCAACTGGCGCTGATCAATGCCCACCCGGACCTCGCCGGCAAGGCCGCGATCCAGGGCGAGCTGACCGAGTCGAGCACCAACGAACAGGCCGGCGCCGGCATCCACCAGTGCACCGCCGAGGAGTTCGCCCGCTTCACCGAACTCAACGATGCCTACAAGGCCAAATTCAAGTTCCCGTTCATCATGGCGGTGAAGGGCAGCAACCGGCACCAGATCCTCGCCGCCTTCGAGACCCGCATCCACAACGACGTCGATGCCGAGTTCAAGGAAGCCCTGGCGCAGATCAACCTGATCGCCCTGTTCCGCCTGCTCCAACTGTAAGCCTTGCGCGCCGGCCAGGCCGGCGCAGATCAGCCTGACAACAACACAGAATTCAGAGAAGAAAAGCATGCGTACTCTAGTGATCGAGCCCCTGAGCAAAGAAGCCTTCGCCCCTTTCGGTGACGTGATCGAAACCGACGGCAGCGACCACTTCATGATCAACAACGGCTCGACCATGCGCTTCCACAAGCTGGCGACGGTCGAGACCGCGCAGCCGGAAGACAAGGCGATCATCAGCATCTTCCGCGCCGACGCGCTGGACATGCCGCTGACCGTACGCATGCTGGAACGCCATCCGCTGGGCAGCCAGGCCTTCATTCCGCTGCTCGGCAACCCCTTTCTGATCGTGGTCGCGCCAGTTGGCGATGCACCTGTATCAGGTCACGTCCGTGCCTTCATCAGCAATGGCAGGCAGGGCGTCAATTACCATCGCGGCGTCTGGCACCACCCGGTGCTGACGATCGAAAAGCGGGATGACTTCCTGGTGGTTGATCGCAGTGGTTCCGGCAACAACTGCGACGAGCATTTCTTCACCGAGGATGAGCAATTGGTCCTCAATCCCCACCAATAAGAAAAGGCTGGCCACTGCCCGGGCGGGGGTCGGCAAGAGGTAAAAGACTGTGGAAGCACATCTGTTGGAATGGCTGAACCTGAGCGTGCGCTGGGTTCACATGATCACTGGCGTGGCCTGGATCGGCGCGTCGTTCTATTTCGTCTGGCTGGAAAACAACCTGAACCGGGCCAATCCGCGCGATGGATTGTCCGGTGACCTCTGGGCGATCCACGGTGGCGGCATCTACCACCTGGAGAAGTACAAGCTGGCACCGCCGAAGATGCCGGACAACCTGCACTGGTTCAAATGGGAAGCCTACTTCACCTGGATGTCCGGGATCGCCCTGCTGTGCCTGGTGTTCTACTGGCAGCCGACCCTGTACCTGCTGAAACCGGGCAGCACCCTGACCGGCTTCGAGGGCGTGACCATCGGCGTCGCCTCGCTGATCGCCGCGTGGTTCATCTATGACTTCCTCTGCGACTCGCCACTGGGCAAGCAACCCGCCCTGCTCGGCCTGGTGCTGTTCGTCCTGATCATCGCCGCGTGCTTCGGCTTCAGCCAGGTGTTCAGCGGTCGTGGCGCGTACCTGCACACCGGCGCGATCATCGGCACCATCATGGTCGGCAACGTGTTCCGCATCATCATGCCGGCGCAGCGCCAGCTGGTGGCCGCGATCGAAGCCAACACCACCCCGGATCCGGTACTGCCGGCCAAGGGCCTGCTGCGCTCGCGTCACAACAACTACTTCACCCTGCCGGTGCTGTTCATCATGATCAGCAACCACTTCCCGAGCACCTACGGCAGCCAGTACAACTGGCTGATCCTGGCCGGTATCGCAGTAGCCGCGGTCCTGATCCGTCACTACTTCAACACCCGCCACGACAGCAACAAGTTCGCCTGGACCCTGCCGGTCGGCGCCCTGGCGATGATCTGCCTGGCCTACGTCACCGGTCCGAAGCCGCTGCCGACCGCGCCTGAGCAGGCTGCGGCGAAGATCGAGTACCAGCCGCTGCCGGAAACCGCGCTGGGTGGCAAGACCGCCGCCGAGAAAGCCGAAGCCGAACAGGCCGCTGCCTGGCAGGCCGCCCAGGCCAAGCCTGCCGCGCCAGCCGAAGCGGCACCTGCCGCCGCCGCACCCGCGCCGACCCCGGCCGAAGCGACCGCCGCCGCGCAAGCCCCGGCCGGTGGTTTCGACAAGATCCACAGCGTCATCCAGGAACGTTGCACCGTGTGCCATTCGGCCAAGCCGACCAGCCCGCTGTTCAGCACCGCGCCAGCCGGCGTGATGTTCGACACCCCGCAACAGATCCAGGCCCTGGCCCCGCGTATCCAGGCCCAGGCCGTCGCCAGCCAGATCATGCCACTGGGCAACATCACCCAGATGACGGCCGAGGAACGCAAGCTGGTCGGTGACTGGATCGCCAAGGGCGCCCCGGTCAACTGATCCGCGACACCGCTGCATCGCTGCAAGCTTCACGCGCATCCCGGGCGGGAACCACGGGCTTTTCCAAGCCCGCCGCCAGGGATCGCGGCTCAAAAAAATAACAACAAAACTCGAGGTGCTGCATGTCCGAGTCTCGCCAGGCGTACATCCCCGATGCGCCGCCACGACAGCCCCTGCCCCTGTTGCAACTGATCCTGGTCGGTCTGCAACACGTGCTGCTGATGTACGGAGGCGCTATCGCGGTGCCGCTGATCATCGGTCAGGCTGCCGGACTCTCCCGAGAAGAAGTCGCTTTCCTGATCAATGCCGATCTGCTGGTCGCCGGTGTCGCCACCATGGTCCAGTCGTTCGGCATTGGTGCTGTCGGTATCCGCATGCCGGTGATGATGGGTGCCAGCTTCGCCGCCGTGGGCAGCATGGTGGCCATGGCCGGCATGCCGGGCGTCGGCCTGCAGGGCATCTTCGGTGCCACCATCGCCGCCGGTTTCTTCGGCATGCTGATCGCGCCGTTCATGTCCAAGGTGGTGCGGTTCTTCCCGCCGCTGGTGACCGGCACGGTCATCACCTCGATCGGCCTGTCGCTGTTCCCGGTGGCGGTCAACTGGGCCGGTGGCGGCGCCAACGCCGAAACCTTCGGCTCGCCGATCTACCTGGTGGTCGCCGCCCTGGTGCTGCTGACCATCCTCCTGGTCAACCGCTTCATGCGTGGTTTCTGGGTCAACGTGTCGGTGCTGATCGGCATGGGCCTGGGCTACATCCTCGCCGGCAGCATCGGCATGGTCGACCTGTCCGGACTGGACCAGGCGCCCTGGCTGCAGGTGGTCACCCCGCTGCACTTCGGCATGCCGACCTTCAGCCTCGCGCCGATCCTGTCCATGTGCCTGGTGGTGGTGATCATCTTCGTCGAATCCACCGGCATGTTCCTCGCCCTGGGCAAGGTCACCGACCGCGAGGTCACCCCGGGCATGCTGCGTCGCGGCCTGCTGTGCGACGCCGGGGCATCCTTCGTCGCCGGATTCTTCAACACCTTCACCCATTCCTCGTTCGCCCAGAACATCGGCCTGGTGCAGATGACCGGGGTCCGCTGCCGCTACGTCACCGTGGTCGCCGGCGCCTTCCTGATCCTGCTCAGCCTGCTGCCCAAGGCGGCCTTCCTGATCGCCTCGATCCCCCCGGCAGTGCTGGGCGGCGCATCGATCGCGATGTTCGGCATGGTCACCGCCACCGGGATCAAGATCCTCCAGGAAGCCGACATCGCCGACCGTCGCAACCAGCTGCTGGTCGCGGTCAGCGTGGGCATGGGCCTGATTCCCGTGGTGCGTCCGGAGTTCTTCGCGCAGATGCCGCAGTGGATGGAGCCCATCACCCATAGCGGCATCGCCATGGCCACGGTCAGCGCCCTGGTGCTGAACCTGCTGTTCAACATCCTCGGCGGCGCCGAACGCGCCTCGCACAACGCCGCCAGCCACTCGCACTGAGCCTTGGGCGGCGCCCTTGCCGCCCGGTTCCACCCCGAGCAACACGCAGGACCGTCGACCCGTGGGAGCGGGTCGTCCGGGGCGCTTTGCGCCGAAAAAACAGCGCAACGAACAACAATAATTAGCCGGGAATCACAACATGAAACGCACCACCACTTCCCTCCTCCTGGGCAGCAGTCTGCTGGCGGCACTTCCAGCGGTAGCGGGGGACCTGATCCAGTGGCACGGCGAGAGCCTCACCTACCTGTACGGCAAGGACTTCAAGGTCAATCCGTCGATCCAGCAGACGATCACCTTCGAACACGCCAACAAGTGGAAATACGGCGACACCTTCCTGTTCATCGACAAGATCTTCTACAACGGCCAGGCCGACCGCGGCAAAGGCTACCGGACCTACTACGGCGAGTTCACCGAGCGCTTCTCGTTCGGCAAGATCTTCGAGCGGAAATTCGAATTCGGCCCGGTCAAGGACGTGCTCCTCGCCCTGAGCTACGAGTCCGGCGAAGGCGACAACGAGGCCTACCTGATCGGCCCCGGTTTCGATCTGAACATTCCCGGTTTCAACTACTTCACCCTGAACATCTACAACCGCCACACCGAGGGCAGTCGTCCGGGGGACAACATCTGGCAGATCACCCCGACGTTCTCCTACACCATTCCCGTGGGCAAGTCCGACATCCTCATCGACGGCTACATGGACTGGGTGGTGGACAACGACGAGACCAAGAAGCGCGGTACCTACCACGCCAACCTGCAGTTCAACCCACAGGTCAAGTATGACCTGGGCAAGGCCCTGAACCTCGGCGCCAAGCAGCTCTACGTGGGTATCGAGTACAGCTACTGGAAGGACAAGTACGGCATCGAGAACAGCGGTCGTCTCGATACCAACCAGAACGTGACCAGTGCCTTGATCAAGGTTCACTTCTAGAACCTGACCATCTGCACAGTTTCAGGGATGCGTGCTTCAGGAGGGAGCACTTGAGGGTCGGCGCGCAAGTCAGTAATCTGCGCGCCCCCTCGATCGGGGCGGAAGGATTCCGCCCGCGTTTGCTGACCGCTCAGTCAATGCATTCGGGCGTTTGCCAGGCGTAAGACCAGTACGCAATAGCCGTTTCATCTGTTCAGTTAGACGTCGAGCAGGAGTGCTGTATCCAGCCGGGAAGGTTGGCCCAGCTCTTGCCATGTTGCTGTGGCCAATCGAAAAAACCTGACTTGAAAGACAATAAACTAGACCCGACGACGCCATCACAAGAGCGTCGCACACGGAACCAAGGGAGCAACGCGATGCGTTTTACCAACAGCCTGATTCTCGCCAGCGGTCTGCTAGCTGCCAGCGGCGCCATGGCCGGCGACCTGCTGCAGTGGCAGAACAACAGCCTGACCTACCTCTGGGGCAAGAATTTCGCCGTCAACCCGGAAGTGCAGCAGACCGTGACCTTCGAGCACGCCGATGCCTGGAAGTACGGTGACAACTTCCTGTTCGTCGACAAGATCTTCTACAACGGCAAGAAAGACGGGAACAACGGTCCGAACACCTACTACGGCGAGTTCAGCCCGCGCCTGTCGTTCGGCAAGATCTTCGACCAGAAGCTGGCCTTCGGCCCGGTCAAGGACGTGCTGCTGGCGATGACCTACGAGTTCGGCGAAGGCGATACCGAGTCCTACCTGGTCGGTCCGGGCTTCGACCTGGACATCCCGGGCTTCGACTACTTCCAGCTGAACTTCTACAACCGTCAGACCGAAGGCAGCCGCGACGGCGACAACGTCTGGCAGATCACCCCGGTGTGGGCCTACACCATTCCCGTGGGCACGTCCGACATCCTGATCGACGGTTTCATGGACTGGGTGGTCGACAACGACAAGAGCTACCACGCCAACCTGCACTTCAACCCGCAGGTCAAGTACGACCTGGGCAAGGCGCTGAACCTGGGCGAGAAGCAGCTCTACGTCGGTTTCGAGTACGACTACTGGGACAACAAGTACGGTATCGAGAACACCCGCTACTTCGACACCAACCAGAACACCGCCAGCTTCCTGGTCAAGGTGCACTTCTAAGGTTGTCGTGCGCCGCCGTCGGCTCCTCGACGGCGGCGACCTGTCCGGGCCCTGCGCAGGGCCCGGACAGGTCGAGTTCCGCTCGATACACCGCGCTCCTGACTCCCATCAGGCCCAGCATCGAATGGAACAGGTTGTCGTGGGACAGCGTCGATTCCCGCTGCTCCCGCAGACAACCGCCGGCGATCCCCACCCGGGCCTGTCCGTCCGGCGCCACGGCGCAGGCCAGGCCGTGCAAGTCCTCCCTTCTTCCTGCGTGATTCGCCGTGCTCCGACCCGCCTCGGCATATCGACGTGCCCTGCCGGTCTTGCGACTTGCCTGCTCGGCGACAACGCAACGAAACGTGGACGAAGTTTTCATTTTTCCCCCACATGACATTTACGTTTCTTTCTCGTTCGCCTCGTTAATTTTCCCGGCCTACACTCGCAGTGCCCCGAACAACACAGGAAGTTGCCAAGGGGCACTGGACAACACAAAAAAGGGAATTAACCGATGCATACCCCCAAGACGGCGCCCCTGCGCTTTCTCTTTCTGCTGAGCGCCACCTGGCTGGGCATATTCTTCCTGACTCGCGCCGTACTGCTCTTCGGTCATCTCGACGAAGCCGGCCATGCGTACGTCGCGCCTTTCCTGGTCGGCCTGCTCAACGACCTGGTGTTCCTGGTCTATACCGCGCTGCCGCTGAGCCTGTTCCTGCTGCTCTGCCCGCGCCGGGTGTGGCAGGCACGGGTCACCCGCTGGCTGCTGACCGCGGTCCTGGCCCTGAGCATCTACCTGATGCTGTTCACCGCCGTGGCGGAGTGGCTGTTCTGGGACGAGTTCGGGGTGCGCTTCAACTTCATCGCCGTGGACTACCTGGTGTATTCGGACGAAGTGCTGAACAACATCCTCGAGTCCTACCCGATCGGCCTGCTGCTGAGCATTCTCGGCCTGCTCACCCTCACCCTCTGCCTGGCCCTGCGCCGGCCGCTGCGCTGGGCCCTCGACGCGCCCTACCCCGGCCTGCGCCAGCGCGCCCTGCAGACCGCGGGCTTGGCGCTGCTGACCCTGCTCTGCGTGCAGTTCGCCGACCAGGACAGCCTGCGCAGCCAGGGCGGCAACACCTACCAGCGCGAGTTGGCGAGCAACGGCCCTTACCAGTTCTTCGCCGCGTTCCGCAACAACGAGCTGGACTACCAGCAGTTCTACGGCACCCTGCCGGAAGCGGTCACGGCCAAGCAGATGCAGGCCGAACTGAGCGAGCCGGGCGTCACCTTCATCGGCAAGGAGCCCCTGGACATCCGCCGCAAGGTCAGCAACCCGGGGACCCCGCGCACGCCGAACATCGTCCTGGTGACCATCGAAAGCCTCAGCGGCAAGTACCTGGGCAGCAACGGCGACCCGCGCAACCTCACCCCCAACCTCGACGCGCTGCGCAAGCAGAGCCTGTACTTCAACAACTTCTACGCCACCGGCACCCGTACCGACCGCGGCCTGGAAGCCATCACCCTGTCGATCCCGCCGACGCCCGGGCGCTCCATCGTCAAGCGCATCGGCCGTGAAGGCGGCTTCGCCAGCCTCGGCCAGCAGTTGAGCGAGGTGGGCTACGACGCGGTGTTCGTCTACGGCGGTCGCGGCTACTTCGACAACATGAACGCCTTCTTCAGCGGCAACGGCTACCGCATCGTCGACCAGAGCAGCGTCGACGAGAACGAGATCAGCTTCAAGAACGCCTGGGGCATGTCCGACGAGGACCTGTACCGCCAGGCGATCAAGCTGGCCGATGCCGACCATGCCAACCAGGTGCCGTTCCTGCTGCAACTGATGACCACTTCCAACCACCGGCCGTACACCTACCCGGAGGGCCGCATCGATATCGCGTCGGGCAACGGTCGTGACGGCGCGGTGAAATACACCGACTACGCCATCGGCAAGTTCCTCGAGGAAGCACGCCAGAAGCCGTGGTTCGACAACACCCTGTTCATCTTCGTCGCCGACCACACCGCCGGCAGCGCGGGCAAGGAAGACCTGCCGGTGCAGAACTACCAGATCCCGCTGTTCATCTACGCACCGAAGCTGATCGAGGCGCGCGAGGAAGGCAAGCTGGCCAGCCAGATCGACCTGGCGCCGACCCTGCTCGGCCTGCTCGACATGAGCTACACCTCGACCTTCTTCGGCCGCGACCTGCTGCGCGAGGACAACCTGCCGCCGCGGGTGCTGATCGGCAACTACCAGCACCTGGGCCTGTTCGACGGCCAGGACCTGGCGATCCTCAGCCCGCGTGGCGTGCTGCGCCTGCACCAGCAGGCGCTGGGGGAAAGCCGGGAGATTCCTGCCGAACTCGACAACCCGCTGATCACCCGGGCCATCGCCTACTACGAAAGCGCCAGCTACGGCTTCAAGCAGCGCCTGCTGGAGTGGCTGCCGGAGGGACACAACGTCGCCCAGTCCGCACCGTCGCAATGACCAGGAACACGGCGGCCCCCAGGGCCGCCATGCTCAACCGCGCAAGGCGTTCCAGAGCTTGCCGGCCACGCTGACCAGCGCCAGCACCACGGCGCCGGCCACCACGCCGAGCACGCCATTGACCAGGGTCGAGGTCAGCGCGCCGCCGTAGCTGGCACTGAAGCCTTCGACCGCGTGATGCAGCGGCGCGACGCCGTGCACCAGGATCCCGCCGCCGACCAGGAACATCGCCGCGGTGCCCACTACCGACAGGGTCTTCATCAGCCAGGGCGCGGCCCGCAGGATGCCGTGGCCGATGCGCTTGCCGATGCCTTTGGACGTTTCGCTCAGCCACAGGCCGAGGTCGTCCAGCTTGACGATCCCCGCCACCAGGCCGTAGACGCCGATGGTCATGACCAGGGCGATGCCGGACAGCACGATGATCTGCTGGGTCAGCGCAGCGTCGGCGACGGTGCCGAGGGTGATGGCGATGATCTCGGCGGAGAGGATGAAGTCGGTGCGGATCGCACCCTTGATCTTGTCCTTCTCGAAGGCCACCAGGTCCACCGCCGGATCGGCCGCCGCCGCGCTCAGGGCGGCCTGCCCGGCCTGTTTCTCCTCGGCCCCGTGGAGGAACCTGTGGGCCAGCTTCTCGAAGCCTTCGAAGCACAGGTAGGCGCCGCCGAGCATCAGCAGCGGCGTCACCGCCCAGGGAATGAAGGCGCTGATCAGCAGGGCCGCCGGCACCAGGATCAGCTTGTTCAGCAGCGACCCCTTGGCCACCGCCCAGACCACCGGGATCTCCCGCTCGGCGCGCACGCCGGACACCTGCTGGGCATTGAGCGCGAGGTCGTCGCCCAGCACACCGGCGGTCTTCTTCGCGGCCACCTTGGTCATTACGGAAACGTCATCGAGTACTGCGGCTATATCGTCGATCAGGAGCAGGAGGCTGCTGGCGGCCATGGATCACCTGTAGAGGGGTTGGATAGGCGCAGCATAGCCGGCGCCCCAGCGGCAGGCGAGCGCCCTGCCCTCATCGCTGCATGGGTATCTACACATCTTCAGATCAACCACGAAACGGGAGGACGCCGCGTACCTGTGGGAGCGGGTTACCCGCGAATGGGCGCGAAGCGGCCATAAAACCTATGCACTGGGTGTGTCAGGCAGACTTGGGACTCAGGTTTTACGACGGCTACGCCGCCGTTCGCGGCTAAAGCCGCACACAAGGTCCGCGGTGCATCAGACCAAAGATGTGTAGATACCCATGCTCATCGCTGGCAAGCCAGCCCTCACAAGGACGCGTCGAAGCCAGCATTCGACAGCTGGCCCAGAACCCCGTGGGAGCCGGCTTGCCGGCGATGAGGTCGGTACTGACGACAACGATCCCCAGCCATTCAGGGCCGCGCCACCTGCGTGCCCGCCCAGCCACCGCCCAGGCTCTGGATCAGCGCCACGCTGGCCTGGCTCAGCTGGCCCTGGGCATCGCGCAGGTTCTGCTCGCTCTGCAGCAACAGCAACTGCTGGGTCACCACGGCCTGCCGGCTGACCACCCCCGCCCGCTGCTGCGCCTCCTGGCTGCCGAACAGCTGCTGGTTGCGCTGGTGGATCTGCTGGTAGGTCTCGGCCTGGCGCTGCAGGTGATTGAGCGCCGACAGGTTGTCCTCGACGTTCTGCAACGCCGCCAGCACGGTACCGCGGTAACTGGCCACGTCCTGGTCGTAGCCGGCATAGGCCTGGCGCAGACCGGCTTCGCGGGCGCCGCCGTCGAACAGGGTGGCGGCCAGGCTCGGGCCCAGGCTCCAGATGCGGTTGGGCAGACTGAACAGGCCGCCCAGGGCGCTACCGCGGAAACCCACCTCGGCACTGAGATCGAGGGTCGGGAAGAACGCCGCCTCGGCCACGCCGATGCGCGCATTGGCCGCCGCCGCGGTGCGCTCCGCGGCGATCACGTCGGGACGTCGTTGCAGCAGGCTCGACGGCAGGCTCAGCGGTGGCCGGAGCACGGCGAAGGCATAGTCGCTGCGCGGTGCCACGCTGAACCGGGCCGGAGCCTGGCCGACCAGCACCGCCAGCGCATGCTCGAACTGCTCGCGGTTGCGCTGGGCGGTCTGCAAGGCGGCAACCACCGTGCTCAACTGGTCCTGGGCCACCAGCAACTGGTCATTGGACGCGGTGCCCTGCTGGAAGCTGGCCTGGGTCATGTCCAGCAACTGCTGGTTGAGGCGCTGCTGCTGCTCCAGCAGGCCGATATCCAGGTCAAGCTGACGCAGGCCGAGGTAGTTGCTGGCGACGCTGGCGGCGATCGACAGGCGCATGCCGGCCAACTGTGCATCGGACACCTGGGCCAGCGCCTCGCTCGACTCGATGCCGCGTCGCACCTGGCCCCACAGGTCCGGCTCCCAGCTCGCGCCCAGGGTCGCGCTGACCGTCTGCTGCACGCCACTGGCGATACTCGTGGTGGACTGGGTCGAACTGCCGCCACCGGAACCCCGCGAACCACTCAGCCCGATGCCGACGGTCGGCCACAGCCCGGCACGGCTGATCGCCACCTGGGCCTGGGCCTGGCGATAGGCGGCTTCGGCGGCGGCGATGGACTGATTGGCCTGGCCGGCCTGCTCCACCAGCGCGTTCAGTTGCGCATCGCCGAAGGCCAACCACCAGCGGCTGTCCAGTGCGCCCTGGGGATCGGCGGCAGCGCGCTGCCATTGCGCGCCTTCCTTGAAGCCGTCGGGCAGTGCCAGTGGTGGCTGGTGATAATCCGGGCCGACCATGCACGCCGACAGCAGCAGGCACGCCAGCCCCGGGCAGACCAGACGCAGGTTCATGATGCTTGCTCCTTGCCGGTGCGACGCAGCCGGCCGCCGAGGCGGTCCAGCCACAGGTAGATGACCGGCGTGCTGTACAGCGTCAGCAACTGGCTGAACAGCAGGCCGCCGATGATCGAGATGCCCAGCGGCCGGCGCAGCTCGGCGCCGTAGCCATTGCCCAGCACCAGCGGCAAGGCGCCGAGGGTCGCCGCCAGGGTGGTCATGATGATCGGCCGCACCCGCACCAGGCAGGCCCGGCGGATTGCCTCGCGGGCCTCCAGGCCCTGGGCGCGACGCTCGTGGATGGCGAAGTCGATCATCATGATCGCGTTCTTCTTGACGATGCCGATCAGCAGGATCACCCCGACCAGGGCGATGATCGACAGCTCGGTGCCGGTCAGCAGCAAGGCGATCAGCGCACCGACCCCCGCCGAGGGCAGGGTCGAGAGGATGGTCAGCGGGTGCACCAGGTTCTCGTAGAGGATGCCCAGCACGATGTACACCGACAGCAGCGCGGCGACGATCAGCAGCGGCTCGCTGGCCAGGGACGCCTTGAACACCTGGGCGGTGCCGGCGAACTGGCCGACCACGCTGGCGGGCATGCGCAACTGCGCCACGGCGCCGTCCACCAGGGCGGTGGCCTGGCCGATGGACACCCCCGGCGCCAGGTTGAACGAGGCGGTCACCGCCGGAAAGGTGCCCTGGTGGTTGATCGCGATGGCCGTGCGCGCCAGCGACTGGCTGGCCACCGCGGTCAGCGGCACCAGCGGCGCGGCGGGCTGGCTGCCGGGCAGGTAGATGGACTTCAGCGCGGCGGGGTCGGTCCAGTACGACGGCGCCAGGCTCATCACCACGTGGTACTGGTTGGCCGCCCGGTACAGGGTCGACACCTGGCGCTGGCCGAAGGCGTCGTACAGGGTCTGGTCCACCGCGCTCATGCTCACCCCGAGGCGTGCCGCGGCATCGCGGTTGACCTGCAGGCGGGTCATCAGGCTGGCGTTCTGCTGGTCGGTGTTGACGTCGGTGAGCTGCGGCAGCCCGCGCAGCACCGCCACCACCTTGGGCACCCATTCGTCGAGGCTGTCCTGGTCGTCGGCGGTCAGGGTGTACTGGAACTGCGCGCCGCTCTGCCGGCCGCCGACGGTGATGTCCTGCACCGACTGCAGGTACAGGCGGGTGCCGGGCATGTCGCCGAGGGCATGGCGGATCTGCGCGATCACCTGGTCGGCGCTGTCCTTGCGCTCGCCCTTGGGCTTGAGGGCGATGAACAGCTGGGCGCTGTTGATCGCCCCGGAGCCGCCGCCGCCCCCGCCGCCGCCGACGAAACCGCCGACCGTCTCGACATTGGGGTTGTTCACCACCTGGCGGTTGATCTCGCGGAAGTCCGCCTGCATCGCGGCATAGGACACGCTCTGCGAGGCGAGGATGGTGCCGGACAGGCGACCGCTGTCCTCCTGCGGGAAAAAGCCCTTGGGCACCTGGATGTACAGGACCACCGCCAGCACCAGGATCAGCACCGTGACCACGCCCATCAGCCGCGAATGGCCGATCACCCAGCCCAGGCTGCGGTCGTAGAAGCGGTGGAAGGGCGAGTCCGGCATGTCGCCCTCCGCCGCCTGGCGCGGCGGGCGCAGCAGCACGCTGGCGAGCACCGGGGTGATGGTCAGCGAGACCAGCATGGAGATGGCGATGGACAGCGACAGGGTCACGGAGAACTCGCGGAACAGCCGCCCGACGATGCCGCCCATGAGCAGCAGCGGAATGAACACCGCCACCAGCGACACGCTGATGCTGAGCACGGTGAAGCCCACCTCCCGGGCACCGTCCAGCGCCGCCTGCAGCCGCGAGGCACCGCGCTCGAGGTGGCGCATGATGTTCTCCACCACGACGATCGCGTCGTCCACCACGAAGCCGGTGGCGATGGTCAGCGCCATCAGCGACAGGTTGTTCAGGCTGTAGCCGAGGAAATACATGGCGCCGAACGTGCCCAGCAGCGACAGCGGCACGACGATGGCCGGCACCAGGGTGCTGCGCCAGTCGCGGAAGAAACCCCAGGTCACCAGGGTCACCAGCAGGATCGCCGCGACCAGGGTGATCTCGACGTCGCGCAGCGAGGCGCGGATCGTCGTGCTGCGGTCCATCAGGATGCTCAGCCTGATGGTCGCCGGGATCGACGCCTGGAGGAACGGCAACTGCGCCTTCACCGCATCCACCGTGTCGATGACATTGGCCCCCGGCTGCTTGAACAGCACCAGCAGCACCGCCGGCTTGCCGTTGAACAGGCCGAAGTTGCGCAGGTCCTCGACATCCTCGCGGACCTGGCCAAGGTCGCCGATGCGCACCAGGTTGCCGTTGACGTGCTTGACCACCAGCGGCGCGTAGTCGGCCGGGGTGTACAGCTGGTCGTTGGCCGCCAGCACGTGGCTTTCCCCGCCGATATCGACCACGCCCTTGGGCAGGTTGACGTTGGCGCTGGCGATCGCCGAGCGGACCTGCTCCAGGCTGACGCCATAGTGGTTGAGCCGGTCGGGGTTGAGCTCGACCCGCACCGCCGGCAAGGCGCCGCCCCCCACGGTGACGTCACCGACCCCGCGGGTCTGCAGCAGGCGCTGTTCCAGCAGGGTCGAGGCCACGTCGTACATCTGCGCCGGGGTGGCGCTGTCGGAGGTCAGGCCGATGATCAGGATTGGCGAATCGGCCGGGTTGACCTTGCGGTAGGTCGGGTTGCCGGAGAGGTCGCTGGGCAGGCTGCTGCGCGCCGCGTTGATCGCCGCCTGCACGTCGCGGGCGGCGCCGTCGATGTTGCGGTCGAGGTCGAACTGCAGGTTGATGCGGGTGGCGCCGAGGGTGCTGGCCGAGGTCATCTGGGTGACCCCGGCGATCTGCCCGAACTGGCGCTCCAGCGGGGTCGCCACCGAGGTCGCCACGGTGTAGGGATCGGCCCCGGGCAACGAGGCGCGCACACTGATGGTGGGGAAGTCCACCTCCGGCAGCGGCGCCACCGGCAGCAGGGTGAAGGCCAGGCTGCCGAACAGCGCCAGGCCCAGGGCCAGCAGCGCGGTGGCCACCGGACGGCGGATGAAGGGTTCGCTGAGGTTCATTGCGGCGCGTCCAGCAACACGCGACGGCGGCCGAAACGCCGGGACAGGTCGTTCATCGCCAGGTAGATCACCGGCGTGGTGAACAGGGTCAGGGCCTGGCTCAGCAACAGCCCGCCGATGATGGCGATGCCCAGCGGATGGCGCAGCTCGGAACCGACGCCGCTGCCCAGGGCCAGCGGCACCGCGCCGAACAGCGAGGCCAGGCTGGTCATCAGGATCGGCCGCAGGCGCAACTGCGCGGCGCGACGGATCGCCTGCAGCGGCTCGACCTGCTCGCGGCGCTGCTGCTCCAGGGCGAAGTCGACCATCATGATGCCGTTCTTCATGACGATGCCGATCAGCAGGACGATGCCGATCAGGCCGATGATGTCGAACTGGGTGCCGCTGAGCAGCAAGGCGAGCAAGGCGCCCAGCGCCGCCGACAGCAGGGTGGAGAGGATGGTCACCGGGTGCACGAAGCTTTCATAGAGGATGCCGAGCATCAGGTAGACCACGATGATCGCCGCCGCCACCAGGAACGCCTGGTTGCCCAGGGAGTCGGCGAAGGTGGCGGCCGCGCCTTCCAGCGACACCTGCACCGAGGCCGGCATCTGCAGTTGTGCCTCGATGTGCCGGAGCCGGTCCACCGCTGCGCCGAGGGTCTGCCCGGGGGCCAGGTTGAAGGCGATGTCGGCGTAGGGAAACTGGCCGAGCCGGTTGAGGGTCAGCGGTACCTTGACCACCTGCTGGCTGGCCATGCTCGACAGCGGCGCCACGCCACCGCCGGGCAGGCTGACGTAGAGGCCGGTGAGCAGGTCGGCGAGGTTGTGCGGCGGCCGGTCGCTGACCATCACCACGTGGTACTGGTTGAGCTGGGTGTACAGGGTCGACACCTGGCGCTGGCCGAAGGCGTCGTAGAGCACGTCGTCGATGGCCTGGGGCGTGACCCCGAGGCGCGAGGCCGTGGCCCGGTCGAAATCCAGCTGGATCTGGTTGCCGAACTGCATGGCCTGGCTTTGCACGTCGGTGAACAGCGGGTCCTGGCGGATCGCCGCGAGCAGGCGGGCGGTCCAGCGCTCGAGGGTCTCGCGGTCGCCGGCCTGCACGCCAAGACGGTAGCTGGTGGTGGACACGGTGGCGTCGAGGGTCAGGTCCTGCACGCCGTGCAGGTACAGGCGGATGCCGGCATCGTCGGCATTGGCGTCGGCCAGGCGCCGGATCACCGCGGCACTGCTGTCGCGTTCGCCCCGCGGCTTGAGGTTGATCAGCAGGCTGCCCTGGTTCAGCGTCGGGTTGTTCTGGTCGATGCCGACGAACGACGACAGGCTCTGCACCGCCGGGTCACGCAGGATGCGCGCGGCCAGGCGTTGCTGCTCGTCCTGCATGCGCTGGAAGGAAATGGTCGACGAGGCCTGGGAGATCCCCTGGATCAGGCCGGTGTCCTGCTCGGGAAAGAAGCCCTTGGGCATGGCCATCAGGGTCACCAGGGTCAGTGCCCCGGTCAGCAGCAGCGACAGCAGCATCAGCGCGCGGTGCGCCAGCACCCAGTCGAGGCCGCGGCCATAGTGGACGGCGATCCGCTCGAAGAAGTCCGGCCGCGCGTCTTCCTCGCGCCGACGCAGCATCCGGGCGCAGAGCATCGGTGTCAGGGTCAGGGTGATCAGCGCGGAAATGACGATGGTCACCGCCACGGTCATGGCGAACTCGCGGAACAGCCGCCCCACCACATCACCCATGAACAGCAGCGGGATCATCACCGCGATCAGGGCGATGGACAGCGAGACGATGGTGAAGCCGATCTGCTGCGCGCCCTTGAGCGCCGCCTGCAACGGTGTGTCGCCTGCCTCCAGGTAGCGGGTGATGTTCTCCACCATGACGATGGCGTCGTCGACCACGAAGCCGATGGAAATGGTCAGCGCCATCAGGGTCAGGTTGTTCAGCGAAAAACCCAGGGTGTAGATCACCGCCAGGGTGCCGACCAGGGTCAGCGGCACGGTCAGCGCCGGGATCAGGGTCGCCGCCAGGCTGCGCAGGAACAGCAGGATCACCAGCACCACCAGCACTACCGCCACGCCCAGCTCGAACTGCACGTCGCTGACCGAGGCGCGGATGGTCTGGGTGCGGTCGGTGAGCACGCTGACCTTGAGGGTGCCCGGCAGGCTGGCGCGCAGGGTCGGCAGCAGGTGCTGGACGCGGTCCACCACCTCGATCACGTTGGCCCCCGGCTGGCGCTGGATGTTCAGGACGATGGCCGGGGTGCTGTCGGTCCAGGCGGCCTGGCGCGGGTTTTCCGGGCCGAGGATCGAGCTGGCCACCTGGGACAGGCGGATCGGCGCGCCGTTGCGGTAGGCGATGACCAGGTCGCGGTAGTCCTCGGGGCTCTGCAACTGGTCGTTGGCGCCGATGGAATAGGCCTGGTAGCGGCCGTCGATATTGCCCTTGGCCTGGTTGACGTTGGCACTGCCGAGGGAGGTGCGCAGGTCGTCCAGCGACAGGCCGAGGCTGTTCAGCGCCGAGGTGTTGGCCTCGATCCGCACCGCCGGGCGCTGGCCGCCGCTGAGGGTGACCAGGCCGACCCCGGCGATCTGCGAGATCTTCTGCGCCAGGCGGGTGTCGGCGAGGTCCTGGACCTTGGTCAGCGGCAGCACGTCGGAGGTCAGCGACAGGGTCAGCACCGGCGCGTCGGCCGGGTTGACCTTGCTGTACACCGGCGGGTACGGCAGGTTGGCCGGGAGGAAGGTGCCAGCGGCGTTGATCGCCGCCTGCACTTCCTGCTCGGCGACGTCCAGCGACAGTTCCAGGTCGAATTGCAGGGTCACCACCGAGGCCCCGTCGGAGCTGGTCGAGCCCATCGACTTGAGGCCGGGCATCTCGCCCAGCTGGCGCTCCAGCGGCGCGGTGATCGCCGAGCTGATCACCTCTGGGCTGGCCCCCGGGTACTGGGTGAACACCTGGATGGTGGGGTAGTCGACCTGGGGCAGCGCCGACACCGGCAGCAGGCGATAACCGAGGATGCCCAGCAGCAGCACGGCGAGCATCAGCAGGCAGGTGGCCACCGGACGTTCGATGAAGGGCCGCGAGATGTTCATCGGTCGCGCCTCACTGGCTCACGACCTTGATCGGCGAGCCATCGTCGAGCTTGTCGGCGCCTTCGGTGATCACCTGCTCGCCGACCTTCACCCCGTCCTCGAGGATGGCCGTCAGGTCAGCGCTGGCGGGGCCGCTGCGCACATGGCGCAGTTGCGCCTTGCCGCCCTGGACGATGAACAGGAAGTCGCCCTGGCTGCCATGCTGGATCGCCCGGGTCGGCACCACCGGCACCTGCACCAGGGTATCGGCCTTGAGCCGGGCGTTGACGAACTGGTTGGGAAACAGGCTGTGGTCGTCCTGCTCGAACTGCGCCTTGACCCGGACCGTGCCGGTGCTGGTGTCCACCTGGTTGTCCACGGCCAGCAGGCTGCCGCTGGACAGCAGGTTGCGCTTGTCGCGGTCGTAGGCGAGCACGCTCACCGACCCCTTGGCCATGGCCTGGCGAATGCGCCCCAGGGCGTCTTCCGGCACGGCGAACACCACCATCGCCGGACGCATCTGGGTGATCACCGCGATCGGCGTGGTGGCGGTACTGCTGACGTAGTTGCCCGGGTCGACCTGGCGCAGCCCCACCACGCCGTCCACCGGCGAGGTGAGGGTGCAGTAGCTCAGTTGCACCTCGAGGTTCTGCACCGCGCCCTGGTCGGCGGCCACCGTGCCGGCCAGTTGCTGCACGGTGGAGACCTGGGTATCGAGGGTCTGCTGGCTGACCGAGCCGATCCTGATCAACTCGCGAAAGCGCGCCAGGTCGCGTCGGGCGTTGTCCAGCACCGCCTGGTCGTGGGCCAGCACGCCGCGGGCCTGGGCCAGCTGGGCCTTGATCGCGCGGTCGTCGATGCGGGCGATGACCTGGCCCTGGCGCACCGTCTGGCCCTCGGTGAACTCCACCGAGGCGAGGATGCCGTTGACCTGGGTGGTCACGCTGACGCTGCGGGTCGGGGTCACCGTGCCCAGGGCATCGATGAACACCGGGACATCCTGCAGGGTCACCGCCACCGCCGCCACCGGCTCGCCCGCCGGGGCCGGCCGCGGGCCATGACTGGCCGCGGGCCACAGCCACCAGGCGCACAGCGCCAGCAACAGCAGCCCTCCAAGGCCAAGGAAAAATCCATGTCCAGCGCGTTTGCCGTTGCCCACAACCAGGCTTCCGATCAATTCGAATGAGGGGTTCGCGGCGAGGGGTCTTGAAGACATGCGGCACAGGGGGCCGCCAAGGCGGGGGCTCGCTGAGTTCCAACTCTAGCAGCGCCTCCGCGGGGCGCCGGAGAATCGACATTTCGTTCAGCCGGCGGACAGCTGGCCGGATCGCGCGCGGTGCCTGTGCCGGTCTTGCGTTCGGTGCTACCATCCGCGCTCGCAGCGTCAAAGGATCGCCAGCACCATGAGTACCATTCGCGAGCGCAACAAGGAGCTGATCCTGCGCGCAGCCAGTGAAGAATTCGCCGACAAGGGCTTCGCCGCCACCAAGACCAGCGACATCGCGGCCAAGGCCGGGCTGCCCAAGCCCAACGTCTACTACTACTTCAAGTCCAAGGAAAACCTCTACCGCGAGGTGCTCGAGAGCATCATCGAGCCGATCATGCAGGCCTCGACGCCGTTCAATGCCGAGGGTGACCCGGAAGAAGTGCTGAGCGCCTACATCCGCTCCAAGGTGCGCATCTCCCGTGACCTGCCGTTCGCCTCGAAGGTCTTCGCCAGCGAGATCATGCACGGCGCGCCGCACCTCAGCCCGCGCCAGGTGGAGCAACTGAACGTCCAGGCGCGGCACAACATCGCCTGCATCCAGCGCTGGATCGACAAGGGCCAGATCGCCCCGGTGGACCCGCACCACCTGATGTTCAACATCTGGGCGGCGACCCAGACCTACGCCGATTTCGACTGGCAGATCTCGGTGGTGACCGGCAAGGCCAAGCTGGACGACAGCGACTACGAAGCCGCGGCGCAAACGATCATCCGCCTGGTTCTGAAAGGATGTGCGCCGGACAATTGATGCCTGGCGCACACCTTGTGGGAGCGGGTTCACCCGCGATTACGATAGTGGGCTCACCACCGCCATCGCGGGTGAATCCGCTCCCACAGGTGCTGCATTCAACCGCTGATCACGCCGCAACCCCAGCATCCGCCCGCAACCCCGCCTCCTCGATGGCACTGATCGCACACTGCTCATCGATATCCGAAGTATCCCCGCTGATCCCGATCGCCCCCAGCACCACGCCCGCGTCATCGCGGATCAGCACGCCACCCGGCGCCGGCACCACCGGGCTCTGACCCAGACCGTTCAACGCGGCAAAGAACGCCGGGCGCTGCTGCGCGTCCAGCGCCAGCAGGCGCGAGCCCTTGCCCAGGGCGATCGCGCCCCACGCCTTGCCCATCGCCACCTGCGGACGCAACAGGCTGGCGCCGTCTTCCCGTTGCAGGGTCAGCAGGTGGCCACCGGCATCCAGCACCACCACGGTCAGCGGCGCGGCGGAGATCTTGCGACCCGCCGCCAGCGCGCCATTCACCAGGCCGACGGCAACTTTCAAGCTCAATGCATTCATGAAACGGTCCTCTTGTTGTTATGAAGCCCAGGGGGGCAAGTGAGAAATTGATAGACCAAATAGAACACAATGGCGAATATTTTTGTATACAATAATTTGAGCTCCGCGACCTTATGTCGCGCCAAGCCCCTGTCTGCGGCATTTCGACGAAAGCGCAAGCCAGCGATGAAAATGGATTGACCAGAGCCGCATCCCGTGAATACACTCTGGCAAAAGCATTTTTGTATACAATTACAACATCAATGAGGCACAAAGCCATGAGCAAAATGAGAGCAATCGATGCAGCCGTTCTGGTGATGCGCCGCGAAGGTGTGGAAACCGCGTTTGGCATCCCGGGAGCAGCGATCAACCCGCTGTACTCGGCCCTGAAGAAAGTCGGCGGTATCGATCACGTCCTCGCTCGCCACGTTGAAGGCGCCTCGCACATGGCCGAGGGCTACACCCGCACCAAGGCCGGCAACATCGGCGTGTGCATCGGCACCTCGGGCCCTGC
>Ga0206116_1000899_pt1 | contig 20956 bp, 15 predicted proteins | sample 3A1Ametagenome_FD_178000 | JGI IMG/M metagenome (GOLD analysis project Ga0206116, IMG submission 178000) | Enriched microbial communities from leaf-cutter ant dump, University of Wisconsin, Madison, United States - 3A1A | ecosystem: Environmental > Terrestrial > Nest > Insects nest > Nest dump...
AATATAAACCAAGTGATGTTTCCGGAAAGAACAGACTTTGGTATGACAGAAATTCCAGATTTTCAAAGCCTGTCAAGTTTTATAACACTTACGTTCCGGCAAAAGAAATCACGATTCCAAAATATTACGTCATTCCACAATCCGAATGGAAAATTATCGATTTGCTAAAACTGAATCAAATCAAATTGATACCAATCAAACAGGATTCTACAATTGTGGTGGAGCAATACCGAATCAAAGATTTCAAAACCGTTCCGAATCCTTACGAAGGACATTATCTGCATTACGACACATTTGTGACCAAAGAATCCGGAAAAACCAAATTCAGAAAAGGCGATTTTATTATTCCGCTAAATCAAGATGGTGTGAAATTTCTCCTAGAAACATTAGAACCAGAAGCTGTAGATTCTTACTTTAACTGGAATTTCTTCGATGCGATTCTCGGTCAGAAAGAATATTATTCGGCGTATGTTTTCGAAGATACAGCGAGCCAACTTCTGAAAGATAACAAAGCTTTGAAAACCGCTTTCGAAATGGAAAAAGCCAACAATCCAAAATTTGCAGAAGACGGACAAGCGCAGTTGGATTGGGTTTACAAACATTCGGAATATTACGAGAAAACGCACCGTCTTTATCCGGTTTTTAGGGTTAATTAGAATTTGACTTCGTCGAACCACTACGTTAGGTTTGGGCAGCTTATCCGCCTATAGTTTATCCTGAGCTTGTCGAAGGGCTCCCAATCTTTTCACTCCAATTCGTTGCTTAAAAACGATTTCCGCTCAAGTCGGGCTGCAGATTCAATATAAAACAACAATCAACATAAAAATACGGTTTTGTCATTACGTAGGAATCTAAAAATATTAGTTATATTTAATTTTTACTTACTGAATACATAATCTAACAGAGTTAATTACAATTTAGTATAGCTCACTATACAAAACGAAATATAATTTTATATAAAGCCACTAAAATTGATAATAAGAATATCATTTGTGGAAACCAACTATTTAAAAAATTATTATACACGATATATTTGTGTCCTTTTTTCATCTTAAAAGAAGTTTCTTTTATAAGTTTTGAAAAATATTTAAGCTTAATTAGGGTTTCATCGATTTGCCCTTTTACAAGATTTGCTTTTTTTTGAAGTATTTCTAATTTCTGTTGCTTGTCAGTTTCCTGTAAGTTTTGATTGTGGACAATTGTCATTTCGTTGATGATATTTTCCAACTCTAATCTTTGCTGATTAGCTAATGATGTATAAATTAAAAGATTATTTTCTGATTCATTTATTATATATTTTATTTCTTGTGGAACTTTAAACTTCAAATTGTCAAATTTTATTAAGAAAAAAAATTGAGCATAGAAATAAATATTTATAAACAAAAGTATGTATGAAATATAATTAGCCTTGATAATCACTTTTAATCCATTCGAATCAATTTCTGAAAGCTTTATTAAATTTAAATTTATAAGAATTATAATTGCTGAAATCCAAATGATTTTATTGCCGATTTTTTGAGTTTCAGGTTGAATAAAATTGACAAAATCGTATTCAACAGAATCAATACTTTCTTTTATGTTGTTAATAGTATCACTCATTTATTTTCATATATATATATATATATCAAATCTACAAAATTTCCAACCACAACCCAACCTTCCCAGCCTTTCCACTTGCCATTATCCAAAAACTTCCTATTTTTGGTAAAATTATTAAAAAACCCTTTCAGAGTTCAAAACTCTGAAAGGGTTGATAAAAATGAATCTATGAAAAAACTGAAATTCTCTCTATTCTCAATTCTTTTTTCTCTCATCCTGTCCGCTCAGCAAACTCCATATTATCAGCAATACGCCAAATATAAAATGGATATTGATGTGGATGCAGTGAACTTTACTTACCAAGGAAAACAGACTTTGGATTACAGAAACAATTCACCGGATGAGCTGAAAGTCGCTTATTTCCATTTATATTGGAACGCTTTCAAACCAGGTTCTATGATGGATCAGCGTGTGCAGTCTCAGGGTGTGAATGCGGACGGAAGATTGGCAAAAAGAGTTGGGAATACAGTCGTTTCCAGATTGTCAGAAATTCCTAAAAATGAAGAAGGCGCACAAAATATCCGTTGGATCAAGCAGAACGGAAAAGATCTGAAGTTCGAAGTTCAAGGAACTGTTATGAAAGTTTATTTAGCAGAAGCGATTAAACCAAATTCTTCCACCACTTTTACAATGGAATGGGACGCTAATATCCCAATGCAAATCCGAAGAAGCGGACGCAACAACCGCGAAGGTGTCGATATGACAATGACGCAATGGTACCCAAAAATTGCTGAATATGATTATGATGGTTGGGCAGCGTTTGATTATGTGGGAAGAGAATTTCACGCGCCGTTTTCTGATTATGAAGTGAATATCAAAATCGATAAAGATTATGTCATCGGAGCTGGAGGAAATCTTGAAAACCCAACAGAAGTAAAAGGTTATGACAGCAATGCCACTATAAAAGAAGATATTTCTAACAAAGTAACTTGGAAATGGACAGCGAAAAATATCCTTGATTTTGCTTGGGCGGCTGACAGAGATTATTCGGTAGAGAGTTTTCCAATTTTGGATGGACCAAAAGTATATTTGGTTTATCAGAAATCTGAGAAGACAAAATATTGGTCAGAAATGAAACCATATATCACAAAATATTACCAATTGATGAATGCGACTTTTGGACGTTACAAATGGCCAAGTTACTCATTCATTCAAGGTGGTGATGGCGGAATGGAATACGGAATGTGTACTATGATTTTGGGAGAAGCAAATTCGATAGAAGGTCTTTCTGGATTGATGTTTCACGAAGGTGCGCATTCTTGGTTTCAGCAGATGTTAGCAACTAACGAAAGTGTAAGACCTTGGATGGACGAAGGTTTCACGCAGTATGCAGAAGATTTTGTGTCTTACAGATTATTCCCACCAAAGGAATCTCAACCGAATCCATTTGTGGGTGCTTTGAAAGCTTATGCTAATTTTGCCAAATCCGGAAAAGAAGAACCTGCAGTTTGGTTGGGTGACCATCACGATAACGGAACAGCTTATACTTATGCTAGTTATATCAAAGGTGAAACGTTTTTGGTTGAATTAGGATACATAGTTGGAGAAGAAAATCTGAACAAGATTATGCTCAAATATTATGACGAATGGGCAATGAAACATCCGACAGAAAGAGATTTCATTCATATTGCGCAATTGGTTTCAGGAATGGATTTGAAGTGGTTCCAGCATTATTGGATTAACACGACAAAAACTATCGATTATGGCATCAAGAATGTGAAATATGACCCACAATCAACAACAATCACTTTAGTGAATAAAGGTGGTGTTCCAATGCCGATTGATTTCAGTATTTTGACAAAAGATAAAAAAGTCATCAACTATAATATTCCACTAAACCTGACAAGAGTTTGGAAAACCAAGGACATTTACGGTAATATCCAGACCCTGCCTTTTTGGGCTTGGACTCAGCAGGAATATAGTTTTACGATTCCTTACACCAAAGCACAATTGTCTGCAATGGGAATCGATTTCAGTCAAAGATTGGCGGATGTGAATCCTGAAGATAATTATCTGGAAGTAAAATAAGAGATAGGATTGAAGGCAAAAGAATCGGTGAATCTTAAACGAGGCAAAAAGCGTGGATGTCGAGGGAAAAAGACTCGCCGATGAAGCAAAAAGGCTCGTCATCCAGTCAAAAAGGGTAGTTTTTGATCCAAAAAGGCTTGTCGTTGATGCAATAAGGGTGGTTTTCCAGTGTAAAAGGCTCAACGAAGAAGCAAAAAGACTGGTTGTTGAGTATAAAAGACTCGTTTTCCTTATGGATAGGCCAATTCTTGAAATTAGTATATTAAAAAAGTAAGTAATGAACTCCATTGTAATCAATATAGGAAATACAAATATCCGTTTCGGACTGTTTGATGATGATAATTGTGACATCTCCTGGGTCATCAATACCAAACCATACAAAACCACCGACGAATTATTTGTTCAGGTTCTGATGCTTTATCAGACCTATAAAATCGAGGTTGATAAAATTGATAAGGTCATTATCGGTTCCGTAGTTCCACAATTGACGAAGGTAGTAGCGAGTGCCATTAAGAAAATTCATAATAAAATCCCTGTGATTGTGGATAGGAACACAGCGTCCGGTGTCATCCCGAAATCCAAACAAATGGGAACGGACATTTATGCCAATTTGGTTGCGGCGCACAATCTGTATCCGAGTCAGAAAAAAATTATTCTGGATTTTGGAACAGCGCTCACAGCAAGTTGTCTGGCTGAGAATGGAGAAACACTAGGCGTCATCATTGCTCCGGGAATTGTGACTTCATTGAACAGTTTAATACAAGGAACTGCACAATTGCCAGAAATCGAATTGGTAAAACCAAAATCGGTTTTAGGACTAGACACCATCAGCTGTATGCAAAGTGGAATGGTTTACGGTTTCCTTGGAATGGTGGAAGGCTTTATAGATAGAATTAATGATGAGGTCAATGATAATTGTTTCGTCATCGCAACCGGTGGCGTGAGCCACGTTTATAAACCATTGACAGACAAAATCAATATTGCTGACCGACTACATACTTTGAAAGGATTATATTTTCTTGGGAAGGATTTATAAGCTATCTTCTATTCCTGAAAAAATCTTTTATGATTGCAGAGCATTCGTTTTCCAGAATACCTGTCACGATTTCCGTTTTTGGATGAAGGGATAAACCTTTGTTGATAAAACCTCTCTGCTCATCTCTTGCGCCAATCACCACTTTTGTGATCTGTGACCAAGCTAATGCTCCGGAACACATGACACAAGGTTCTAAAGTTACATACAAGGTACAGTTCTGAAGATATTTCCCTCCAAGAAAATTAGCAGCAGAGGTTATGGCCTGCATTTCTGCGTGGGCCGTAACGTCGTTCAGGGTTTCGGTGAGATTGTGGGATTTTGCAATGATTCTGTCATTGGATACTATGATGCAGCCAATCGGTACTTCATCTTTTTCCATTGCTTTTTCGGCTTCCTGCAAAGCCATTTTCATAAAATAGTCGTGGGTGAACATTAGAAAGGTGTTTGCTCAGACTTGGTCATATCAGCAATGCTTGTGTCCAAAATAGGCAGCATATTATCACGGACATTGATCAAAAGTTTTCTGATACTACAAGTGGCTTCATCTGTGCAATCATCACACTTTTCGTAAAAATTAAGAGAAGCGCACGGTAGCATTGCTACGGGTCCGTCTACAATGCGAATAACATCAAGGATTTTGATTTCTGACGGGCTTTTCATAAAAGTGTAACCGCCTTCGGCACCACGTTCGCTTTTGAGGATTTTGTTTTGCTTCAGTTCCCTCAGTATCTGTTCCAGGAATTTCAAAGGAATACGTTCGCTCTCTGAAATTTTTTTCGCGGAAAATAAGGAAGCATTGTCCTTGCGGTTAAGGAACAGCAAGGTTTTGATGGCGTATTTGACTCTTTTTGAAAGCATTGGTTGATCTTACGGATGTAAAAATAATCAAAAAATTATATTTCGGAAATAATATCCATACTCAATAAAAAAACCGTTCTTACAAAGAACGGCTTTTATGATAATATTTTATTCTAATTATGGAAAAGTAACTCCAGAATAAGAATTCGGGCTAATCATAGGAAGATTAGATTTGTATTTAGAATTAATTGCTTTTAAATATTCATTAGCAATGATTGCATAACCTCTTCCTGTCGGGTGAACACCATCAAGAGAGAAGGCTCCTCCGGTTACGAATTTTGATGTATACTTTACACCATCCCATTGGATTCCGGAAGCTGAATTTAATTCAATCATTTTAGCTTTTGAATCCACCAAAGCTAAGCCATATGATGCTGCTAGACTTGTTATACTGGCATTATATGCATCTGTTGCTGCCGTAACCAAAGCCGACTCTGTTTTTGTCAAAACATATTGGTTTTCCAATGGATAAGAAACTCCGTTGATATTAATTGATGCAGGGGCACTAGGGTTAGCTGTAGCGATTACAGAGCTTGCAGGTAGTAAAATAAAATCTGCTGATGTAGCTTGTCGGGCTTGTCCGTATATTTGTCCAAAAGCAGCAGCTGTAGCGGCTCCTAAGGAAGGAGTTAATGCTGCAGTGAGTTGGGCAGATAGATTAGTCAAAGACGTATCTTTGATCAATACAGGATTAGCAGAAGTTGAAGATAATAAATTAATTCTATCTCCGGCGCCAAATGCTGTTAAAGCTTGTTTAAGGGGTCCATACAAACTTGCATTTAAAACGGCAAGGTTAGAACCTAATTTTTCAGGAGTCAAAGGATTATAAGGAACCGTTGTAAAGTAAGGAACTGAAGAAACATAAGGAATGTTAGAGATAGCTCCTTTAGTGGTGCCAACAGATTTTAATCCATCAAGAATTCCTTTGATTGCAGCAGCTACTACATTAGGGTCCGAAATATCATTAGATCCATAAGTAGAAGGGTCTGTATTTCCTTTTTGATCAACACCCATTCCCCCGCTTGATGCATAACTTAATACATCATTTGCCCCAATCCAAAGAGAAAAGAAGGTCGGTTTCTGTGCCATGGCATCAGCTAAAACAGTTGTTGAAGCAGAAGAGGCAAATCTTACAAAATATGGATTGGCTTTACCCAAAGCTAGATTAGTAGCGCTTCCATATCCGGGGGTAATTAAATGAAAAGATTTGGCGCCAGGGACACCCATGTTTTGATAAGGTCCTGCAGCAGATATGTTGTCTAAATTGGCTGCCGCGGCAGATTGAACTGGGGATAAGGCCCCACCTACAACCTGTAAAGTATATTTTCCTCCAAATCCGGGTATTCCTATAAAACCTCCGGTATTATTAGGCATCATTGGTTGCTTGAACTCGCCTCCACCAGCAAGTTTCATTTGCATTGCAAGCATACTTGGATAAGATTCTGCCTGACCACTTGAATAAAGAGCACCATCTCTATATCCGGCGGTTAATGAATTTCCTAGAGCAATATACTTAGAGAAATTGGCCTCTCCCGAAGTTACAACGACATCTTCTGTGCTGTTTTCAAAATCATTCTGACAGCTAACCGTGAAAAGCAAAGCTGCTGCTATTGTTGATATATATAATTTTTTCATAATAGATTCAATTTTTAAAATGCATTGTAAGATAATCCAAGTCCGAAATAGAACACTTTAGCTTTTGCTTGTCCGGCAAAGCTTATGTTAGGATTGTTGAACGTTCTGCTTTTCGGCATTGCATATGCACCTGAAAGATCAACACCTAATCTGTTGAACTTTAAACCAATACCTCCTGTAATTACGTAGTTATCAAAAGAAGGTGTTTCGGGGATGAAGTTTTTGTCATCATAAGGAGATTGGTCAAAATACCAACCCAATCTACCAAAAATCATATCGTTAAATGCATATTGTGTTCCTACACGCACAGTGGATGTGTTTTTAAAGTTTTTTGGCGAAACCAGAACTGTTGGATCATTCGGCTGGTTTCCTGCCGCTACTTTGTCAAAATCAAGCGTCAGCTTGCTGTATCTTTCCCATCCATGGTAGTTATAATCTGCAGAGACTAGCCATTTTGGTGTTATTTTATAAGTCACCCCTAGCGTATATTCATCAACCAAAGGAAGTGTAGCTTTAAAATTATCCGTACCACCATTAAAATTTGGTAATAACGAAGTTGGAACCATAAACGTGGCTTTTCCTTCTTTAGCTTTCATATCTACAGGAGAACGGTAAGCGATACTTACATCCCATTTATTATCAGGCTGGAAATAGAAACCAAATCCAAAACCATGGCCTGTAGCAGTATCATCCAAAAGATTAAGCTGTCCGTTGTATTGTGTCAAAGCCTTTGTCCAGTCTACTTTTCCTTTTGCGTAGATATAGCTGGCTCCAAATGATACCCAAGGTGCTAACTTTACAGAAACCATTGGTTGGAAAAAGAAACTTTTAAGTTCCAGTTTCTGAACAATTTCTTTGCCTTCCCAGTCGCTTGGCCATTCTATAGTGCTTCCGAAAGGTGTGGAAAAACTAAAACCAAGGGAAAGATTATCCAAAACTTTGTAAGCTACTGCAGCATAGATCGGTGTCCCTAGCGGATTATCCGTCTCGGTCTGTTGAAGAGTGCTTGTATTTTGATAAGTAATCTTATTGGATACTCCAAATCCACCTGCTGCAACACTTAATTTCGAAGGAATAAAGGATATACCTGCCGGATTGAAGAACGCAACACTTGCATCTTCAGCGTGGGCACTTGTATGAGCCATTGCAAGCTGCTTAACGCCCTGAAGAGATACCCGGAATCCTCCTGCGTATGCCATTACACCGGCAGCTAATGCCGTGGTTATTAAAATTTTTCTCATATAATTATTATTAATGTTCCAAATTTATAATTATTTTAATAACAATTATAAAATTTATTAAAAAAAGTTAAACATTGCTATTCGTAGAATAATTGTTTGATTTGATGATTTGTTTAAGTTGTTGATAATCTTTTGTTTATTGTTTGATTTTGAAAAAAAACTAATTTAGTTTAGCTTTAAACGATCTATTGTAAACCCTGTTAAAATGATGCTTTTGATTTTGGTTTATATTTAACGAATTTTTAATTTTAATAATTAATTGTCAATATTAACCAAGTATTAATTTAAAATTAATAAAAAAATATTTTTAAAAAATATAATCATCAGGCTTAAATAAAAATTATATTAACTTTGCAATCAGACATAAAAAATAACATATGAGTTGTGGATGCAAAACATCCGGCGATTCTTCCCATTCTTGCGGCACAAAAAGCGCAAATGGTTGTAGTAGTGTAGATACCTGTGGTAATAGTTATAAATTAAGTGTTTTTGACTGGCTTTCCGATGTTAATCCATCCGGATCAAAAAGCTCTGAATATGTAGAAGTTCGTTTTAAAAACGATCGTAAATTATATTATAAAAATGTCAACAACCTGCCTTTACATATTGGTAGCATCATTGCTGTAGAATCGAGTCCGGGTCATGATATAGGGGTAATAAGTCTTGCAGGCGAACTGGTAAAAATCCAGATGAAAAAGAAAAACGTCTCCGAAGATAATATACTCAAGGTTTATAGACTTGCCAATCAGAAAGATATAGAAACCTGGCAGGAACTTAGAAAAAAAGAAAATAATATCAAGATTGATGCGCGTAAGATCGCTTATGGCCTCAATCTGGAAATGAAGATCACCGATGTTGAATATCAGGGTGATGGTTCCAAAATAACATTTTATTATACAGCCGATAATCGTGTAGATTTTCGTCAGCTGATAAAAGAATATGCCGGAACTTTCCGTACAAAGATTGATATGAAACAGATCGGATTCCGCCAGGAATCTGCAAAAGTCGGTGGAATTGGATCCTGTGGAAGAGAATTGTGCTGCTCAACCTGGTTGACAGATTTCCGTTCTGTGAATACCAATGCTGCGAGGTATCAGCAACTAAGTATCAATCCTCAGAAACTGGCTGGACAATGTGGTAAACTGAAATGTTGTCTTAATTATGAACTGGACAGTTACCTGGATGTTTTGAAAGATTTCCCTTCGTCAAATACTGTTCTGAATACCGAAAAAGGAAAAGCCTTCTGTATCAAAATCGATGTTTTCAAAAAGAAAATGTGGTTTGCATATGTTGAAAACTCAATGGCTTGGTACGATCTGGATATTTTTGAAGTAAAGAAGCTGGTTTCATTAAACAAGAAAGGTGAAAAAACACCAGCTTTAGAGGAACTTAGGGTAGTTGAAAATCCATTGGTAACGTCTGACCTTATTCAGGAAAACAGTGTAGACCGTTTCGAGAAAAAGAACAGAAAACCGAGACCGAATAACAGAGATAGAAATTCCAAAAATCAAGACAACAGAAATCCAAGACAAAACGAGGAACGTAGTCAAAACGAGAACAGGAATTCCAAACCTCAGGATAATAGAAATCCGAATCAAAAAGAAAACAGAAACCGCTCTTCTGAACAAAGATCTGCAGAAAACAGAAATACTTCTAAACAAAAACCTGCAGAAAACCAGAATTCGAATCAAAATCAAAATTCGAATCAGCAACAGGAAAATAAAAACCATAAAAAACCGTTCAAGAAAGCGAAAAAGAAAACGCCACCTAAAAATGAAGGTAATGCTTAGAATATTTGCTAACCTTGTTTTATTGCTGTCACTTTTTTCTTGTCAAAATAGTGATGATAAAATCCTGACAAAGGATATTGATAGCAAATGGAATAAAAAGGATGTTCAGAAATTTGATTTTGATGTAACCGATGCACAGAATCAAAAAAATATTATTTTTATAGTGAGAAATAATAATGATTATCCTTACAGTAATCTCAGGCTGATTGCAAGTATAGAACATAATAAAAAGACGATCTCGACCGATACGCTCAATTATGTCCTGGCAAAACCGAATGGCGAATGGATTGGATCTGGTTTTGGTGACACAAAGGAGATTTTATTTCAATACAAATTGAATTACAAATTTCCTCAGAATGGGAATTATTCTGTAAAAGTCGTGCAGGCAATGAGACAAAATATACTGCCAGGAATCGAAGATCTTGGCGTAAAAATTCAAAATATAAAGCCTTAATTGATATTAATGGAAAATAAAAAATCTGAAAATAAAACTTTCCCTTTACCAGAGAAGAAAAAGTCCAAACCTTCCATAAAAAAATGGATCAAATTTGTTTGGATAGGATTTTTTGCAGTTGTGTTGGGGATTTCCGCATTGTTTTTTGCCGTTTCTCAAGGTTTTGTAGGCGATATGCCTGATGTAAAAGAGCTTGAAAATCCTGATATTTACGTAGCATCGGAGATCTATTCTTCGGATAACGTTTTGTTAGGGAAATTCGAAAAGGAAAAGACAAAACCTGTTACATACAAACAACTTCCGCCGTTTTTGGTTTATGCGCTTCAGGCTAAAGAAGATGAACGTTTTAAGGAACATTCCGGAATTGATCTAAAATCAATTCTTAGAGCCATTAGATTTGGGGGTGAAAGAGGTGGAGGTTCTACTATTACACAACAGTTAGCAAAATTATTGTTTACAGGAAATGCTTCACAGAATAAAATCGAAAGGGCATTCCAGAAACTGAAAGAGTGGTGTGTTGCGGTGAGTTTGGAAAAACGATATACGAAAGAAGAGATTGTCGCTTTGTACTTCAACAAAATGGATTTCCTTTTCAATGCAAAAGGAATTGAAATGGCTTCGAGAGTTTACTTCAATAAGTCTACAAGCCAGCTGACATTACCGGAAGCTGCGACTTTTGTAGCGATGTTGGAAGCACCGAGAAGAAATAATCCTTACAGAAACCCGGAAAGAGCAAAAACAAGGAGAGACGTTGTTTTAAAACAAATGCTGGATACCGGTTACATTGATAATGCAACTTACGAAAAAGCGGTCGCAACCCCTATCGTTGTTGACTTCCATGAGATCAAAACGGTAGAAGAAGGTTATTCAGCTTATTATAAATATTACCTCAGAAAAGAAATCCAGCAGTACCTGGATGCTTATGAAAAAGAAACAGGAAAGGAACTGAATCTTTATAAGAATGGACTCAAGATTTACGTAACACTGGATTCCAGAATGCAAAGATATGCAGAAGAAGCAATCAAGGAACATTTGATCGATCTGCAAAGAAGTTTTGATGGAGAGATGAAACGGAATCCTAACCGGCCATATTATAATCTTACAAAAACACAGATCAATGATCTGATGATGGCAGCAGTTAAGCGAACGGGACGCTATAAGCAACTCAAAGCCGAAGGTATGCCAGAGGATTCTATCATGATGGAGTTTCATGAACCTGTAAAAATGACAAGATTTACATGGCAGGGAGAAGAAGAAGTGGAAATGTCACCGTGGGATTCTATCCGTTATCATAAGCAGATCGCACAGGCAGGATTGATGTCTATGGAGCCGGCAACAGGAGATATCAAAGCTTGGGTTGGAGGTATCAACTGGCAACATTTCCAATACGATCATGTCAAACAAGGAAAAAGACAGGTTGGGTCCACATTTAAGCCATTTGTGTATGCAACGGCAATTATGCATCTTGGTATGACACCTTGTTCTACCGTTTCGAATGCAAGTTTTAATAAAGGGAATTATCACGTTCCCGGAAGAGGTGGGATGTTAACTTTGAAAGATGCTTTGGCGCATTCCCAAAACCCGGTGGCTTTACGACTTGCAGAAATGGCAGGAACTCAAAATGTAATTCAGTTAGCAAGAGATCTTGGTGTTACTGATCATATAGATACATATCTGCCAATGGCTTTAGGAACTTCTGATATCACTATATATGAGATGTTGGGAGCTTACAGCACATTTGCGAATTTTGGAAATTACACAAAACCCGAAATGATCTGGAGGATAGAAGATGCTAACGGACGAGTTATTAAGGAAGTGAAACCTGTGGTGAAAGAAGTGATGAATGAGATGTATGCTTACACGATGATTGACTTGATGAAAGGTGTTGCAGAGTTTGGTACAGCCTCTGGAGAATTGAGAAGAAGAGGCATTCCGGCCAATGTAGAAATTGCAGGTAAAACGGGAACCACACAGAAAAACTCAGATGGTTGGTTTATGGGAATTGTTCCGAAACTGGCAACCGGCGTTTGGGTAGGCTGGGAAGACCGGGCGACACATTTCTGGAGTACAGGAGAAGGGCAAGGTGCTAAAATGGGGCTTCCGATTTGGGCCATCTATATGAAGAAAGTTTTTGCTGATAAGGCATTGAATATATCACCCGATGAAAAATTCATCAAACCTGCCAATTGGACAGGAAGTTGTTCGGATCTTAATAATCTGAGAAACGGATACGGAGACGATGGCGGATTACAAACCATTGACGAGCTCAAAAATCCGGTAAAGGAAGTTCCTGACAAACCGGTGAAAAAAGAAGATCATTCTAATGAAGCTATTAATTCTTCGGATGATATAGATTTTAATAAATAAAATGTTCCCGTCCGAATGCGAGACGGGATTTTTAATTATGAACACAAAAAACATTACCCATAATTTCACAGAACAATTTCCCGGCGATTTTTCAGGGAATCTGATGCAGAGACAAACACCGGACTTTTTGTTTTGTACTGTAAAACCTGCAGATTTTCACCAAACTGAATTAATTGATTTTAACGAAGAATTATCAATCGAGATTGGTTTAGGAAATTTAGAAAATGATAAAGATTTCCTGGTCGCGCAAAATCTTCCTAACAATATCGAAACTTATGCAACGGCTTATGCAGGACATCAGTTCGGAAACTGGGCAGGACAATTAGGTGACGGAAGAGCGATTTATGCCGGCGAAATTTTCAATCAGGGAAAGCAAACCGAAATCCAATGGAAAGGCGCAGGCGCAACACCTTATTCCAGACATGCAGATGGAAGAGCAGTTCTGCGTTCTTCGATTCGGGAATATCTGATGAGCGAAGCAATGTTCCATCTTGGTATTCCTACAACAAGAGCTTTGAGTCTTTCAAAAACGGGAGAAGATGTCATCCGTGATATTCAATATTCCGGGAATCCGCAGAAAGAGCAAGGTGCAATTGTTGTAAGAACGGCTGAGTCTTTTCTGAGATTTGGGCATTTCGAATTGTTATCAGCCAGAAATCAAACGGATTTATTAAAACAATTAGCTAATTATACGATTGAGAATTTTTACAAAGAAATTAATTCAGAAAATAATCCCAATAAGTACATTGATTGGTTTCAGGCTATTTGCGACAGAACGTTGAAAATGATAATCGATTGGTATCGTGTGGGTTTTGTTCATGGTGTGATGAATACTGATAATATGTCGATTCTAGGATTAACAATCGATTACGGCCCTTATTCTATGATGGAAGGTTACGATTTGGAGTTCACGCCAAACACAACAGATTTACCCGGAAAACGATATGCTTTTGGAAAACAAGGGCAGATTTCGCATTGGAACTTGGCTGCTCTAGCCAACGCTGTTTTTCCTTTGATTAATGATTCAGAAGTTCTGGAAAAAATCCTGGACAATTACGGAAAACAATTCTGGACAGAACATGATAAAATGTTAGCCAAAAAATTTGGATTTGATGAGGTTTTGCCAGAAGATGAAAGATTCTTCACAGAATGGCAACAGCTGATGCAGGATTTGAATTTCGATTATACTTTATTTTTTCAAAGCCTTGAAAAGCCTTTTTCAGAAATTAAAACCGATGGTTTTTCTGATTCTTTTTACCGTCACCTGAGTGAAAACGAAATGACCAGGCTTTCTAATTTCATCAGAAAATATCAAGAACGAAAACGTAAAAATAAAATCTCAGAAACAGAATCTTTAGCAATGATGTCAAAGGAAAATCCAAAATTCATTCTAAGAAATTATCTGTTATTCGAAGCTATTCAGGATGCTGAAAATGGAGATTATAAAATGTTTTTCAAACTGAAAGAAGCTTTGCAAAACCCTTATGAAAACCGCTTTCCCGAGTTCAATCAAAAACGTCCTTCGAAATATGATAATCAAACTGGCTGTAGTCAACTGTCTTGTAGCTCTTGATCTATATTTTGTATAAATATTTTGATAATTCTCAAAAAACCCTTTCAGAGTTTCAAACTCTGAAAGGGTTTTCTCTATTTTTGCAAAAACATTCCAAAATTGAAAATCCTGAATAAAATTCTATCCATCCTGAAAATCATTTTTCCGTCAACCAAAACAGAATTACTGATTTTCTTATTTTTTGTGATTCTTTATGGCGCAAACGCATGGTTCATTGCAGAAAATTTCAGAATTGTTTATGATGACAGAATCCCCTGGGATGGTTATTTCAGTTTTGATAACAGGGCGATTATCCAGACTGGCGGCGGTTTTGAGAGACATCCTTTGTCCAATTATTTTTTTGATTGTATCCGGGATTTTGCGTTATGGATTTCTGGAAACAGGTATGACTCAGTTTTCAGGCTTGTTTTGTCATTGTTTTCAACTGTTGTGATTTCTTTGGCTAATGTCCAGATATTTAAATACCTGAGTAATATTATCCGGCTTCCACTGAAAATCACTTTGTTAATTATAGCTTTCTACGGCTTGTTTGTTACGAATATTCTTTTGTCTTTTACACCGGAAACTTACACTTACACCTTATTATTTCTTTCGATTTTCAATTATTATTCGGCAAAGAAAATTAATGAAGAAAAGCCAATGTCTTTCGGAGCAACTATTTTCGGTTCTGTTTTCATCGGTGGGCTGACGATTACGAATATTGTTAAAGTTTACATCCCATTTTTGTTTGAGAAAAAAATCTTCTGGAACTGGAAAAAAATCGGAATAGCTTTGGCGAAAATTGCAGCTTCGGTTGTTGTTTTTGCATTTCTTTTTATGTTGAGACTGAATTTTAATTTCCAAAATTTCCTCAATAAAACCGAAGAACAGTACGACAAATTCTCTCAGCCAAAAGTAACGCCGCTTTGGGATATGATTTATTCCTGGTTTTTTGGCGGGAATATATTGTTTCCGAGTTTGGTTATCAGAGATTATCACAATAAAAAGGGATTTGAATACAAAGCATTGTTTATGGATGTTTACACATCGTCTGTTCCTTATATTTTTATCGGAGTTGTTTTGTTATTAATGATTTGGAGCATTTTTAAAAATTACAAAAACAAACTGGCTTGGATTCTTGTGATTACATTCCTATTTGATGTGTTGGTTCACTGTATTTTGAAATTCGGGCTGCATACATCTTATATTTATGGTGGACATTTTGTTTTTGTTTACCCACTTTTGATAGGTTGGTTATTTTATAGCTACCGGGATAAAAGTATTGCTCTAAGCTTATTTTACGGCTTACTTCTGATAATTACGGTTTATCTTGGAATTAATAATTTTTACAGAATGTCAGAATTCTATCAGTTTATTGAAACTTATTATAGATAAAAAAACGCTTTCGGAGTACGAAGGCGTTTTTGTTGTTAGAAAAAACATCTTAGTTCTTGATAATCTTCTTTGTTATTGATTTGCCGTTTTCAGGTACAATTGTTAAGAAATAAACACCACTATTCAAATTAGAAATATTGAGGCTTGATCTGTTTTCTGTTGTAAGCAATATTTGTCCGGCAGCGTTGCAAAGACTCGCTTTGAACTTTGAAACGGTTTTATCCAGTTTGATGTTAATGAAATTCTGTGTAGGATTCGGATAAATACTAACGTTATCTTTAAGATTATTCAAATCAGAATTGCCTAAAAAGTCTAAAGTAAGATTGTCTTTCAGGATTCCCAAAGACTGAGAAGTTAAGTAAACTTCTACATTGGTGCTGTCCACGAAACGAGTTGCTCCGGAAATAATCGGTGTGTCAAAATAGGTTTGAGACGTTTTCTCCGTCCAGGTAATTCCGTTGTTACTTGTATAAACGACTTTCGGTAGATAATCCCAGTACGAGTTGGCTATCCCAACAATTTGGCCGTTCACTTTTGTAGAGTGTTCTACTTTATGAATCATTCCATTATAGATTTTTGTCCAGGTATTTCCGCTGTCAGTTGAGGTATAAATTCCATTTGAGGCTGCAATAGTGTATTGATTAGGATTCAATGGATTTTGAGTTAAATCCAAAGCAATATTTGGTAGTGTAAGTTCTTCCAAACCGCCAGTAATTTGTGTCCAGGTATTTCCTCCGTCTGTTGTTTTTAAAATCCTGTTGCCAACTGTTACAAGGATTTCATTTGGATTAGTTTTATTCACTTTGATTCCATAGATATAATCTCCGTCATAAGGAAGCGTAATAAACTCTGTCTGGGCTTCGTCCAGATTAGAGAAATTAACTTTTATCAAAGAAGAAGTTTCCCCGTTGAAGGTTGCCAACCATGCAATATTCGGGTTGGAAGAATCGGTTTCGGCGGCTGTGAAACTGATATCGTAAGTAGTATAAATGGTTGTGGAATTCACACCATAATCATTGCTCACTTTTATATTATTTCCCATAAAAGAGCTTTCATAAGAATAGGTTCTCCCCGGATAATCTTTATCTATATAGACTAATCCTATTTCTCCCGCCGAAGGGCTCTCATTTAATGGCATAACATTGACAGGTGTTTCTTCATTGGTTTCCAGATTTCTCATTGTATAACCATATTGTACACCATACATCAACTTATCTGTTCCGTTGTCATTGATGATGTTCGCATTTCCCATTCCGATAAAGAATGGATTTTTGATAGATGTTAAGCTTACCCCTTTGTCGGATGAAAATTTTGGATAACGGTTGTTAGCAATTAGAACCTCATTTTGATTGGACGGATTGAATGCTGCATTAATACCATAAAAATAAGATTGCCCATCACTAAGGCCATTGTGGACAGTTGTTGTCCAGGTTGTTCCGCCGTTAGTTGTGACAGCAACCCGGTCGTCTGCCATTACTATAACATGGTTAGAATCATTTGGGTTGATTTCAATTTTTGGAACATTTTTCAATCCCATCCCACTTGTGGACCAAGTGATCTGTTGTTCTGTCCAGGTTGCACCGCCATCTGTGGATTTGTAAACAGCCTGATGCTGGTCCTGGTATGTCCAGATAACACCACTTCCTGTATAGATGACATTACTGTTATTAGGATCAATCGCAATGGATTGTAAAATCAATCCGTTCAGTGTTTCTGTCCAGGTTGTACCGGCATCGGTCGATTTGAAAAATCCACCATCTTCATTTCCCGGACCGCCATTACGTGCGATGTACAAAGTTTGTGGATTTTTTGGATCCATAATCGCATCATTGATGATAACGCCTTCGTGATCCGTTGCGTCATAAACTTTTGTCCAGGTTTGTCCAGAATTAGAACTATAGAAAAATTTACTTTGAGATCCGTCTGTCAACATTGTAATAATACTCATTGTACCGTTATCGAAAATTGAATAATTCTCGATTGTTTCAACGCCTTCATTTTGAGGGATTTGATATTCTTTGATAATAGAAAGTGACTGAAGATCAAGAATTGCTACTTTGTTCATAGAACTTCCAAGTCCAAAATATTCTATAAAGCTTAGCGCAGTGCCATTATTGGTTAATCTCAATTCTTTGATATCCGGCGAATATTCCGGATACGGTAACGTGAATAGTACTTTCCAGGTATGACCGTTGTCAACTGAAACTAAAATATGCTTCCCAATGTAAGATGTGGAATAGATCTTATCGGGCGTTGTTTTGTCGTAAGCAAAGTTCTTCATACGACCATAATCCTGATTTCCTATAAAGCTAACCTGCAAGTGGAAAAGCTGTAAAGAACAAATACAGAATAGTGTAAGTAATGTTTTCTTCATATTAATCTACTTTTTTAAATGATGAAAACAAATTTATCCGGACAGAAGAAAACCACAATGAAACGGAAGTGGAATAAACAGGACTTTATAAGAAAAAACGTGACGATAATTATTCAAATGCTTGATATATAATTATATAGATCATTTGAGTTGGAGAGGTTCATTTTTTTAGAAATTCTTTCTTTTCGTTTTCTGCAGGCTTCGATTGTAATGTTGAAGATGGACGCAATTTCCTTAGTGGAAAGATTCATATAGATATAAGAGATGTATCTGATGTCATTTAGTGTCAGGTCGTTATGTTTTTCTTTAAGAGAATTGATGAATCTGCTGTTGATTTCCTGGAAATGGGTTAAAAAATCATCGCTGCTGTCTTCTTTGGTTAAGATCACTTTCAGCTGATCCAATTGTTTTGTCAATAAGGAACTTTTGAGAATTTCCGGACGTTCTTTCATACGAAGAATATATTCCTCGATTTTGTCATTTCTCTGTGCAAGATGGATCGCATTCGCAGCCAATTGTCTGTTTTTGTTTTCCAATTCGTTCTTGAGCTTTTCCTTTTCAAGAAGCGTGTTGATTTCCTTTTCTTTGATTTGATTTTCTAGCAAAAGCGTATAATTTTCTTTATTTTTTAATTCCAGAGCAATAATTTGTTCGTTACGCTCTGCCAACAATCTTTTTTGTTTATTTTTGATAACATAACCCCGGAAGACCCAGATTACAAGAGCTAAAACAGCAATCCAAAATCCGATAATATAAAACTTCAGTTTCTTTTCATTGTTGAGTTCTTTCTGAGAATCCTGAAGTTTGAGTTTAATTTCACTATTCTGATACATAGCCTGGTTCTGTATTGCATTCAGGGAATCTTTCACCGTCAGGATAGAATCTTTATACGACAATGCTTTCTGATAATCTTCCGAAGTGAAATAATTATCAGAAAATCGATTATAAATATCTGTTAAGTTCAGGTAGTTAAGGTTTTCTTTCTGGGCTTGCTTGATATACTCAATTGCTGTTTCCGGCTTATTTTGATGTTCGTATATTTTTGATAATATTAGTAGTGAAGAAACTTTTTCATCATTTTCTTCGATAGAATTAAACTTGTTGAGGATAGGATGTATAAGTGAGAGTGCCTTGTTGTAATCTTTTCTTTCCAGATAATTCTTTGCTTCAGCAATATCTAATGCCCTGTTTCTTTTAATATCGCCTTTTGCAACAGGTCTTGCAATAGAAATGTAATATAAAGCTTTGTCAAGTTGTTTTGTAAGGTTATATAAGTCTGCCAGATTTCCTGCATACAAAGCAATTCCAATGCTGTCCTTATTGGCGATTGCCAGATCATATGCTCTTTTCTGGTGTTTTTCGGATTCTTTGTATTTTCCCTGCTTTAGATAAACAACAGCGATATTATTGAGAACAGTCATCTCTCTATCACTGTTCAGGTGTTTTAATGCAATGGTATAAGCCTCAAGGTAATAATCAAGAGCTTCGCTGTAATCCAGCATCTGATAATAATTGAGACCGATGCAATTGGTGGAAATAAATTGCTGCTCATACCAATTATTCTGCTCAGAAAGCGTTTTTGCTTTAGATAAAAGTTCTAATGAAACCGAATATTTTTTCTGAAATAACGCATCAATTCCTTTTGAGATTAATTGATCACAGTGCTCTTTGCTTGCATCGCTTTGCAATACCGTAATAATAGTGACAAAAAGGAAAAAAAACTTCATAAAAATATGCGAGAGAGCGAATTGTAAAGTAAAAATAGCCAATTATTTTTTTGAAGAGAAATGTTTTGAAGTTTCTGCAAAAAAAACGTCTCGTTAATTTTAACGAGACGTCTGTATTATTTAGCTTCTACACAAAAAACGGCATAAGGAATGACTGTTGCCGAGGGATAGACTTTTTTGACATTTTTAAGATCATCGGCTGCACTTTGTTTCGAAAAGTAGCTTCCGGCTAATATTTTATAATTTGGCCTCAATGAAGCATCTGTTTCTACTTTCAAGCTTCTAAAATTATTCCTGAACTCAGCTCCTATTTTTCTTGCCTCTTCGTTGCTTTTAACAACTACAACCTGGATTTTGTAACCCATGATTTTCGGGTTTTTTCTACAGATTTCTGCAGTTGTGAGTTCCCTGCTCGGAACCAGAATTTTTGTTGGCGTTTTTACAGGAGCGTCCGTAGAGCGGTTGCAATTGCCCTCGATTTTTTCCAGAGCATCATTGATACGTTCATCCAAAGCAAAAGAAAGTTCGGTTCCCGATAAAGTATCTTTTTTTACAACGTATTGAGCGTCAATTTTGTAAAAACAAAATAACATTGAGATTATGAAAAGCTTGAGCAGATTGTTCATTTAAAAATTATTTTCAGCAAATTTAAAATAAATTAGACGAAACACAAATGCTGTTATTTAGAACTATTACAAATTAAAAAGAAATGAGAAAATCCATACAAATTGCTCTTCTTAATTTTTGTTAAAGTGCTATTTTTGCGGAATTGAATGTAAACTCAATAAATTTTACTAACCCAAGATTATATAAATGATTAGTTGGAGAAAGCATTACAAAAAGGGTCTGATAGCAATTAGTTTATTGTTGTCAACCGGCGCTTCAGTTTATGCACAAGGC